>Ga0193754_1000032_pt1 | contig 15080 bp, 14 predicted proteins | sample H1a1metaG_FD_143052 | JGI IMG/M metagenome (GOLD analysis project Ga0193754, IMG submission 143052) | Soil microbial communities from a riparian zone of the East river system, Colorado, United States - H1a1 | ecosystem: Environmental > Terrestrial > Soil > Riparian zone | place: USA: East River... | reverse complement strand
TTCAACTTAGACTCTCCAGAAGATTTGATTATCTTTGCCGAGATCAACAACAAAGTGAAAAATCAAGTTGCTGCCGCTGTAAGTGACTCACAAAATGCTACCGCTCTTTCTTACAACACACAATACAAAGATGTATGGATGGTTGTTAAGCAAGGTAACTTAATCTCTTTGGCGCCTAAAACTGCTGCAGTTGCAGAAGAGACTACTGAAGAGGCTGCTGCTGAGTAATCAAGCGTAATGAGTTTCTCATAATACAAAAACCCGGTCAGAAATGATCGGGTTTTCTAGGTGAGAGTTGTTGTGAAGTTCTGGTAAGATTTCATGATTTAAATATTTGGGATACAAAAGCTGTGCAGAGATGTACGGCTTTTGTTGGTAGAAGCGGTTGGTAGCCACTTTTAAAAGACCATAGGTATAGGCTCGGTAGGAATCCGAGAATTAAAAGAAGTTCCACCTATAGTATGGTCTAACGGGGTAGTAGCTCAGCAGGTAGAGCACCAGACTGAAAATCTGGGTGTCACAGGTTCGAACCCTGTCTTCCCCACAGTAGTTAACGGTGTCAGGACCATATAAGCTTGGACACGTAAGAAGAGAAGGTTAAATGTAAAGCCTAGTAGTTTATCTCACGCCTTCGGGAGCAGTGGATATTCAGCTTTCTCTCTTGATGTCGTTACGATCTTGACTAGTATATTAATGCAAAACGTTTCGTTGTCGACTAACGAGATGATATAGGTTCGAATCCTATCTAGTCAGCAATGCCGATGTGAGCCGAACTAACGAGGCGGTCTGCTGATGTAGACTTACAAATTTAACAGGTAAAATGAGACACATTGGTATCACGGTCCGATAGCTCAGCTGGTTAGAGCAGGTCACTCATAATGATTATGTCGATGGTTCGAGTCCATCTCGGTCCACAAACCATTTCCCTATTATGGTTTTCATTGTCTAATTCCATAGACTATATTTTTTATTTTTTTAAGCCGGTTTGATTTTTGTGTATTAAGACCCCACAATTCCCAAACCAAACCAAAGCCCCACTCCGTCCCCCGGTTTGGGGCTTTCCCGTCTCCCATCTCCAGCAAACCTCTCCTACATCCGACAGGCTCCTCTCTACCCAATCCCTCCCCCCTCTCTCTCTTCGGACGACCGCCGCCTCCTCTCCTCATTTTCGCCTCCCTACAACCAACTTCAAATTTCCCACAAAGAGAAGACACCTGGATCATCAGTTGCCATTCTGCCATTCGCGTCGCGGGGGCTTTTCTATATCCGCCAGTCCTAGATTTCGTTAGCCTTTGACTCTTTTGTATGAAGTTGGGTTTGCGGTATACGAATCTCAGAGCCCCCTCCGACTAGAGCCGAAAAAAGCCGTACGTTTCCGCACAGCTCCTTCCATCAACCAGGACATGGACTACCCTAGTCGCAAGCCTTCTTTATTTCCATATCTCTCTCTTCAGCAAGTTTCATCACTTGTTCGTGGTTGGCCTGAGCCTTTACCATTAATGTGTTATACTTGTTATAGATCTTCACGATCTTTTCCTCACAAGGATCTTCATCCTTCGTACACGAGAATAACCACGTCAACCCGACTATAGTTATTATTATTGCTATTGCTCTCATCATAATTCCCAAATATCATATGTTTCGTCCCAATCGTCTTGTCTTCCAAATATTTCCTCTTGTTCTTCGTCAGTCATTCCGCTTATAAGGAATTCCCTGTCGTTACTTTTCATCCATGGCCACACATCTTGAACGAATTCGCCTGCTTGCCATCTCAATATTTCCGAAGATGTTATCGGTAAGTCCCGAGCAGACTCTGTGCCCGAGACTATTGATTTCCTTGTGATTCTAACTAGTTTCATGCGTTCCAGTCGTTAATTGATGCTATTAGTCTTCTTTGAACCGCTTGCTTTACCGCCCAGATCTCTGGAGCCCCTGGAACAGTCTTCATTATATCGCGGTATTCGGTCATTGTCGGCTCATCACTGCAAAGCCAACCTTCAATTTCATCCTCGCCCCACTTCAATCCCTGAAGCCAATTCAATCCCACTATGTCATCTCTTTCGATGCTCTTGATGACTACTATCGTGCACTCTATCTTTTTGCACTCCTTGATTATTACGTTAAATTTCATGATTTCTATTCGTTAGTTATTTCTACGATTCTCCAAACCCAACTTCAATTTTCGATATATATACTTCGTACTTTCCCACACTATCATTATCATCAATCGGATCATGAGTACTATGAGTGTGGCGATCATGTTCCAAAAATGTGTCATTTCTCAAGTGTTTCGTGTAAAAACAAGGAAACCCGGGTTTAACTCCGGGTTTACTTGACTACTTTTTAGATTTGTCCTCAACTTTTGGTTCTTCAACCGGAGGGATTTCCTCAACAACTACTTTCTCAAGACGGTATTTTCCGGCTTTTTCCAACAAGTTCCATTCCTTGAAGTCCTCATTGTAGTGGAAACTTGAATTGTTGTTTGAGTGTGAGATCGACGTATCAACCCCATTCTTAACGGTCTTAGTAACTTTGATGAATTCTTCTAATACTTTTGGGTCCTCAAGACTTTCTTCAGTCAATGGACTAAATGTGTCCTCATAACGGATCTTAGCGATGTGTGATACCAACTCGGTACGATCCATCTCGGCTCCTTGACCTAACACTTCTACGATAAGTGTATTGATACTTCTTGATTTGTTAGCCCCTTTAGCCGTGTTAGCTCTAGTAATTTCTAATAATTTTGCTTGTAAGTCCATGATTTCAATATTTATTTTATTTATAGTTATTTCTTTAAAGACCATAACTACTTTTGGTCTATTCGTATATATATCATTATTTCAAAGAACTATCTTTATTTATTATATTAAAGATACAACTTAATTTTCAACTTATGAAATTTAATATACTAAACTTTTACTAAATTTCTACAAAGATTGTAACATCATTATTTAACCATTGACAATGGTGTTTCAGTTCAAACGGTTCAACCCATTCAATAAATCCATCTTTGATGAAAGTTATTTGATGAAACTCAACACTACCTTTGTAGTAACTAATAATAATTTCAGTATATTCCATGATTTCTATGTTTTAATTACATTATAAAGATACAACTTTTATTTCAAATCTTAAAATCTTTTTTACTAAAGTTTTGTTAAGATTTACTTTATATCTTTTCATTATTTCAACTCATTTTCTTATACTATAAAGATACAACTTATATCTCAATTCTTAAAATTTATTTTGTTAAGGTTTTGCTAAAGTTTTTCTTAACGTTTCACAATGGTCTCACATTCATATACTATAAAGATACAACATTTTTTGACTTGTATATGCTAAGATCGTGCTAAAGTTGTGCTAAAAAAACATGCCCCCCGCATGTGGCCTACACCCCGCGGCACGATCGCAAAGCGGTTTTTCTCGTATGTATATAAGCCTCACATCAGGTAAAGCAATAGCGGCCCGAAATCCCCGGAGTTCCAAGAAATCGAAGTACTTATTGGAGTGAATAGTGAAGTTTGGGTTGCAGAGGGTATAACGAGAGTACGGAATCCAGGAAAACACGAGGTATTCTACTGAGAAAATCTGTAAAATCGTATACACAGGTAAACACTTAGTTTTTACAAATATTCGCTCCTAACTAGCTGATAATCAACACTTTAGGGCTGAAATTTTAGTGTTTTCCAGGTGTAAAGACATTACTATCAACAACATTTAAATAAAAAAAAAAAAAATATTATATAGAGTTAGAGAAGTGCTTACACATGTACTAAGCTGATAGTCAGCTAGTTACACTTTACACGGTTAAACATTGTTGATAAATGTGGGTCCAAGGAGTGAGTTTGTAGAGCGAAAAGTGAAGAAAATACTCCGCACCACCCAACTTCAAAATACTTCGTTTCTCTATTCCCTCATTCTCTGGTCCTTGGGAAATCGGCGGACTAAAATAAGCTCATTTAGAATGCTAAAATTTTGAAAGTGATAGAATATATTAGAAGGGGCTATTTAGCATAAAAGAGGTGCCTTTCTGTTGAATCTGGAGCCTCCTAGAGCATTTTGTTCACCTGGCGTTTCTTTTGATTCACTTGGAGCGCCTAGGGATACTGGGGAATGAAGTTGGGTGTTGTGTGTAATGGGAACGGGAAGCATTGGATAGGGGGAGAGGCGGAGCGTTGTATGGGATTAGAGGAAAGAAAGAAACCCCCTACTGAACAATAGTAGAGGGATCTTAGAAAGTGTTGGCTGTTTCTGAGCTAGAGGGCAGAGGTGGAGTAGGGAGGTTGGGCTTTGGTTAGATGTAACGTAACTGTATGCAGATTAGTGTTATCTATCTGCTCAACCTCGGGAACAGAGTTAGAAACATATGCAACTTTGTTTACGAACAACATCTTGTGCAAAGCAGCTTCAATAACTTGCTGAGCAATCCCGGTAGTCAACCCGTCTAATACCAATTCTTTAGCTTCGTAGTTACTAGCCTCAATAACAATAGATGTGCTCGGAGTCTTGTTTATCTGAAGACTACTATCTCTATTGGTTTTGAATTGCAGGAACTCGTAGTTACCAATGTTGGTAATACCAGTTGAGTAGTATACAGAAGTACTTTCAGTGTTAAACCAAATCAATTCTACATTCTTATCCCATTCGTTATTCACAATTATTACTTCACTTAAATAATTGAAATCAGGATATCCGACTTGATTCTGCAATATTTCAACTTGAATCTCTTGTCCAGTGTATTGCGCAAAATCGATACCGAATTCATATACATTGAAGTTCTTCTTGTTGTACTTAGAATGAGCTATCGTAGATTCATCATCACCAGTGTGACTATAATCAATTACAAGTACATCAGCATTAAGCGACTCATTATAAATTATGTCATTGATTAAACACCATGAATCATTTATCATAACGTAAGTACCAATATCTCCCCATTCAGGTAGATCTCCGCTTAAATTATGTGTGCCAATTACTGCTTCAGTGTCATAATCATAAACATTACCAGAAGTGAAATATAGGCCCGCTGTGATCCCGTCTATATCATAAACCCTAGCGTCAATGCTATTCTTTATGTCTATGAATTTAATCTTCTCTAAAACAGTCAGCTCGTCTTTAGTTCCATCGCTCTTAATTACATTTGCAGATATATGCATGTAATTAGATAGGAACTGAGTCATTACAACATTCTCCGGTTTGAACATTTGAATATACTTGTTTTGTATACAAACGTTCTCTTCACAGCTCAAAGTGTTATCATCAGTCTTATAAACATCTATATTGTTCCAAGCTATGTTCCTCTTGAATCTTATTGACATTGATTTAGATATGTAAGAAAACAAATGAGTGATCTCAGTTGGAGCAGCAAAAGGCGTTACGATAAATGTTCTATAAGCAACAGCATTATATTGGTCTTTAACGTATACCGTGTACGTGCCTTCTAGTAATCCTGAGAATGAATTTGATGATTGCCATACTTCATTATCCAGTGAATATTCAAGGATTAGCGAAGTGCTATCAGTCAAGCTTACTGTTATTGTTGAACCTAATGGTGATTTCACTTGATTAAGTCTTACGTCTCCATTATTCAATGGCGGCGGCATAACGATGACTACTGACGCTTTATTTCCTACTAGAAAACCAAAAGGCGGTTCTTCTTCCAGATATACAGTCGTTGTTGATCCCCTTATCCCTGCAAATACAAATGGATTAGCGCTATTGGTAGCCCAAGAACCAGTATCTCCAATCTTAGCTTTCACTGCTAATACATTGGTTTCGACTTCAACAGTTACCTTGTTATTCTTATCTGTTAAGAAAGAAGATATTGTATTGCTTATTACCTTTATTGGCTCTGGCTGGCCAAGATGATTCCATACAATCACTGTAGCATTAGAAAGTGTGCTGCTATCTACAAATGTAATATTCAGCTCTCTAGCCTGTATAGCTATCTGAGTACCGCTTAAACTTATGTCATATTTGCCTGACGCAGAAAGATCCGCTGTTAAGGCATTATACATATTGTTAGCGCAGATTGAAGCAAAGTTACCTTTACTAACTATCCCTTTGGAAAACCTAGTGTAAGCTGAAAATGTCTCGCTTATATCTGGTGTTGAAGTTGAGTTATCAATCAACAGCTTTTCACCTGCAACACTTGCTCCAGTGAAGTTTATGATTATGTTTGAATATAATAACATAGTTCGTTTAGTTTGTTACCTCGAAAGAAGAGAGGGTTACCTCGCAGCAACCCCAACTTCATTAAAGTTTGTTAATTAATCCAAATCAATTTCCCAGTCAGCGCGAATAGTTGCATAGTTCACACCATTCTCTTCTTGCAATCTAATGAACACAAACTCAGTAAGTCTTTGCATTATATTGTCTTTCAGATTAGCTGTAGATTCTAGCGCTGGCAATAAGTTGAATTCCGCTGCTTCAATATTGTCCCATAACATTGGGGTTCCTGCGATATCATCTAGCTTAACTACATCTCCGTTCTCGTCGTAGAAATAGTAATAGCCACTTGCTACTATGTTGTTGTTGTCTATTTTAAGACCGTCGATAATTAATCTAACGATACTGTTCGTAACTCCGCGTTTAGCAGGAATCGTAAATGCTGTTTTTGTTCTTAGCTTTAACATATATTTTTAGTTTTTAAATTCCACCATCAGTTATTACCCAGTTATTTGGCGCACCTGTCAGTATTGCTCGTCCTGCTGTTGAAGCAGCTGTTCTTTTTGCTGTTCCAAAAGTTATGTTAATCGGTGTTTTTACTCCGCCTGCTAATGCACTCCATCCATTGTAAATAGCATCAAGATTAGTTGTTGAAAAAGTCGCTGCTGTTTTTCCTGCCATAAAGTTTGAAAAATTCGTTACTAATGAAACATTCCATGCGCCAATATTTTGGTCAAAATCAACAAGTCTACCATTTGCCCAAAACATTCCGCTCATGTCAGTAACTTTGGCTGTATTCCACCCGCCAATAGGCTGATTAAAAATTATGTGAATTGACGAACTACCATTACCACGTTACCAGTATTCCACCCGTTTATCGAAGGACTTCCTCCGTTATTAAAGGCAGCCGCGTTTCTAAACATAACGCCCATATTCGTAACAGCTGCAACATTCCAAGAACCTATATCCTGATTGAATGCACTAGCTCCATCAAACATACCGCCCATAAGCGTAACTGCACCTGTATTCCATGAACCTATATTTTGATTGAACGGGGTGTTGCTAAACATACTGTTCATATTGGTTACGGTAGAAACATTCCATGAACCTATATTTTGATCGAACAAAGTGTTTCTAAACATACTATTCATGCTTACTGCGCCTGACGTTTTAATAGTCCAGCTATTCATTGAACTGCCCCCATTATTAAATGCAGACGCGCCGTTAAACATACTTGTAAAATCAGAAATCTTAGTAACATTCCAAGAATTTATGTCCTGATTAAATGAACTTGCATTAGTAAACATGCTACCATTTATATCACCAACGGCAGTAACATTTGATGTGTTCCACCCACCAATTGGCTGATTAAAAGCTATAGCCGTGTTAAACATATAATACATACTTACTAGCGAGGTTGTAGTCCACCCATTTATAGAAGAACTTCCGCCGTTATTAAAAACAGAAGCTAATCTAAACATACTATCCATATTTGTAACCTTAGATACATTCCAAGAGCTTATATCAGAATTAAAAGCTATCGCGCTTTGAAACATAGAATACATGGTCACAGATACAGTAGTATTAAGCGTCCAAGTCAATGTATTTGAAACGCCAGAAGCATTACCGTTGTTAAAAACAGACGCAGCTAAAAACATATTATTGAATGAAGTGACTTTTGTAACATTCCAGCTATTAATTGGCTGATTAAACAATAAAGCATTTCTAAACACTGAATCCATACCTGTCACGTTTGCAGTGTTCCAAGAATTTATCCCAGAAGAACCACCATTGTTAAACTTGGATGCTCCGCTAAACAAATTTAAAAAGTTTGTACAAGCCGACGTGTTAAATGAACTTATGTCTTGATTGAAAGATGATGCGGAAATAAACATTTGTGCGACATCAGTTAGAGCAGTGGATGTCGTCCACGCCATTGTTCCAGCCACTCCCGATGCTAAACCGTTATTGAAAGCAGAAGCGCCATCAAACATTCTATTACAAGTATATGTTTTTGACATATCCCAAGAACCTATATTTTGATTAAAAGCTACCGCTGCATTAAACATTGAAGCCATTCCTACTCCTGCAACGTTGTTAATGCTCCACGCCATTGTCCCGCCAACCCCAGACGCTAAACCGTTGTTGAATTTTGTTGCAGACAAAAACATATTGTTCATAACGTTAACATTGAATGTATTCCATGAACTAATATTAGCATTGAAAGCTATCGCGCTTTGAAACATATTTTGCATTGACACGTAAGCGGTTGTGTTTAGCGTCCAAGTCATTGTACTGCCAACTCCGCTTGCTTGGCCATTATTGAAAGCGGTGGCGCCAATGAACGTGTTAGCGAAAGTTGTGCAAGTCGAAACATTCCATCCGTTTAAATTCTGATTAAAAGCTGATGCAAAATTTAAGAAATCAGATAAATTGGTAACTTTAGACATATTCCAATTTCCAATAGGCTGATTGAAAGATGTGTTTCGCTGAAACATACCTTGCATAACCACTGAACTCGTTGAGTTTATAGTCCAATTATTTATACTAGGACTGCCTCCGTTATTAAAGCTATGGCCTCCTCCGTTACGGTAGAACATGTAAGCGAAACTGACAACATTTGACACATTCCATGCCCCAATATCTTGGTTGAAAGAACTGTTCGTAGTGCCTGACGTGAACATATTAGCCATGTCTGTAACTGCAATCGTGTTCCAGTTTCCTATTGGTTGATTAAAAACAGACGCGCTGCTAAACATCGCGTTCATATTAACTGTCCCACTCGTCTTTAAAGCCCAATTATTAATATCTGAACTTCCTCCGTTATTAAATGCAAAAGCTGAATTAAACATACTGTCAAAAAACGCGCAAGAACTAACATTCCACCCTCCTACATTAGAATTGAAAGAAGTTGCGTTAAAAAACATACCTGTCATAATCGTAACTGACGAAGTATTCCATTCGTTTACCCTATTTATAGATGTTAGACCAATGCAATCGCGAAAAGTGTTAAGCATCGAGGTTGTAATAGATAAGTCTAAAATATCAGAAACAGAGGTTAAATTTAAGTTTGAACAACCATAAAAATAACCGCCTTGTGTTGTTCCCAGCCTTAAAGCTCCCCATTTCTGAATTGACAATAATTTAAGTCTATCACCTGTATTACTGAACTGCCACCCCGTACAAATTCCTCTTATACTTATTGTATAAGTACCAGCAGAGGCGTAAGTATGAGTTACTGTTGCTGCATTCCAAACAGTAATATTATTTGTATTTCCATCACCCCAATCAACAATGAAATTGTAAGTCCCTGTTGAAATCAAAGGCAACTTTACTTGCTTGGTTATAGAAGATCCTGTTGAAAGATTCTCAGTATTCCAAGTAGAAACAAACGTCTTGATACGTCCTTTCCCGTATTCGTATAATTGTATTGGATTCATAGCTTATGCGTTTGAAACTCGTAAATAATCCGTTGTACCTACACTTGTAATAGTCGCAGTGCTTCCAACTGCTCCATTGAAAACAGCGGTTCCATCAACCTGAACCAAAGTTCTTCCTGACCCTTGAACAAACGTAATTGCGCCCGTACCTTTCTTCATGAATGACGCTGTCAATGCTCCATTTATAGTGTAGTTTATGACATTGACTCCATTGTCAATTATTACGTTTTTACCGTCTTGAGCAATTCCGCCTGCATCATTAGTCGCATTCGTAATGCTTACAGATGTGGTAATCGTGATCTGAGCTACAGGAATATCTGATAGCATAGCTACAGTACCATCCTTGTCTGGGAATATGTAGGTTCTAGCAGCTGTAGACGCATTAGTGAAAAGAGAAGTAAATGTGTCTGCTACGTTTCTAAAACCAAACATTCCGTTAAGGAAAGTCTTTAATCCAGATACTGCTTGAGCAGTTGTAGTAGTCATATCGCCGCCTCCTCCAGCAGACTCAACATCTACCCAAACCCCATCAGTCTTATGAAAGTACTTTTTACCAGTGGAAGTATTTCTCCACCATTGACCTAATCCATAGCCAGCTGCAACATTCTCAGTTACAGTTGGTATTCCGGCTACTTCGTGTGTTATTACTTGCTTTTTCATGTTATGGTATATCTGTGATTATTGTATCTCCGAAGTCGTCTGTATAATGGTAGTAATATGAATCGTTAGGCTTTCTGTTTATTGTTTGCATGTAGTCTTTAGAATACAATCCAGCTATAGCTGTTACGTCTTTGCCTAAAAGCAAACTGCATATAACAAAGTATAATAAATTGTCTCCTATTGTGTTCGAATACACGTAGCTGCCTATTGTGTTACTGTCAGCATTATTGCCGACCGTATTAAAAGTAAAATCATTGTTAACTGTATTACCGCTAAAATCAGTACCTATAACATTATTCTTAAAGTTAACTTTTACTGTATTGTTGTTAAAGTCGTCTCCGATAGTATTAGCGCTAAAATAATTATCAATAACATTGTTTTTGAAATCATCTCCAATAGAAGTATTGTTTTCAAACCTATCGCCTATCTTATTGTTAACAAACCCATCATCAATAACATTTCCTTTAAAGTAACCACCTATGTTATTATAAGAAAACGATTCATCTATTGAATTATTACTGAATTCGCTTCCAGCATTATTGTTAGTGCAATTATTACCAATAGTGTTCCCTGTAAAACCATCTTCAAATCTGTTGTTTGAAAATCCATTGCCAACTATACTGTTGAACAAATGTGTTGTTTTTATTACATTGTTAAAACAGTAATCATAGTCTTCGAACAACAACTTATCAACTCCTCCCCTGCGATACTTAACATGTCTCCAATCTGTACCAATATCATTGCTTCTCAATGTATCAATACGTCTGTATATTTTACCTTTAGTAAAACCTTCATCACTATATCCATCGTAAGCATCTCCAGTTACAGTATAGTAAATAACATCCTGAGCGTACGTTAAACTACGTCCTTGATTTGCTAATTTAGAACCGCTTATAGCTTGCAACACTAATGGCTCAACTACGCCTGAAGACATTGCTGTTCCTGTTACAGGCTGAGTATATGTTGTTTCATAATCTGATAGCAAATATAATCTACCTGGCGACAATAACTCACTTCCTATTAGTAACATTAATTCATCATAAGTAACTTCAATACATGTTAAATTGCTTGTACTTACAGCTAAGTTTATAGCTGTTAATTCATCGGCATTGGCATTGATAGCTTCCTTAATTTCATTAATGTCTTGAGCCCATACTTGATTGACTCTTTCCCCTGGTGGAAGAATAGGCACTTTGTCCTCGAACGTTATTTTTACAACTCTCATTATAAATAAAAATTAAGTGAATAATCATTTAATAGCCTATCGCTATCTTCTGGATCCTCCGATAGTGTAACAGTTTCTTCGTTTGATTCAAATGAAGTTCTAAATTTATTAGTCACAGCCATTACTTTAAAAGACAAAGGCACACCTATTGGTAGGTCATCTATAATGATACTGCCTATGTCTTTTAATGTATTAGCAACAACTATGTTATTCCTGTATATCCTATAATGAGAAATACCCTCTTCGCATTTAGCTAAGTTCCATGTTAATAAAACTCTGCCTGTTAAAGTAATATCCGGCATAATTGCTGTGTTTTTTGAAGTTGGTTTTGGAGTTCGTTGTCTAGTCCCCTGGATTCGATATAACCACTAATGTTGGACCCGTAATATAAGACCAACCTTCCTTAGCCGCAGGAGCGTTTGATTTCTTCTTAGTAGATGAAAGCAATTCCCATTTCCCTTCAGCATTCGGTTCAAGTGATAGTAAGAATCCATATTCATATTCTCCGTACTCATTTATGAATTCAACTAAGCCATAGTAATTCATTATCTTTTCTCCATCAACAATAATGAATCCATTTACTGTTTTCATCATCTCATTTGATACTGGAAATTCAAACGTTATTATTTCTGGATTGAACAGATTTCTATGTAAGTCACTGTTCAATACGTTGCCATTCTCTGAGTATTCAATTGCTCCTGGTTTATCAAGCTTGGTGGACAGGGCGCTATTTCCATTACTACTAGTGTATCTTATGTAGTCGGTCAAGTTTTTCATCAACCCGCCTTTAAGCCAAAATCCCCATCTTAACAATGTGTTCATTGGACTATACCTAAGATTCGTAGCGGTGTCTGGGGCATATATACCTGTAGTAATCTTGTCAAAGTTTTCAGGCACAACAAAGTCGTCAGCCCATTTCCTTTGCTTCCAATGCCCTTCGATATCTCCTCTCTTAAGATCAAGCATCATAACATCAATGTCATATCTTGTATCTTCTTCAGGGAAATCAGCCCTAGGTTTTCTTCTTGCAAACTCTGTACCATATGAATCAGCTCTATACTTAGAGATCTTAATGAATTTGTTTTCAAGTCTTGTAATAGCTGTTGTAAACTTATTCAAGATATTGTATTCATCAAGACCAAGTGCTTCCTCGTAAAGTGTAGCTCCAGACGGTTTCGAATACCCGATTTCAATGCCGCTATAGAAGTAATCCTTCGCCACAGTGCGCGTAATGTTATTCACCGCACCACCCAACTTCATTGTAGGTATCTCCTTGTAAAAATGGGATATATGCTCAACTCTTACGAATTCCTCAAATCCAATCTTTTCAATACCATAACCAAGTTGCCAACAAGCATTGAAGGAATCCATGAAATCATCGAATGAAGATGTGATCTTTTCAGTGTTGAACTCTCTTACCCAAAACCCATTTGTTAAACCTGTCAATGAACAATATCCATCCTCGCTATAACCAATATCAGTTCTACCTAAAGCTTTCGATTTAAGTAATCCCTGCTTATTTGTAATAACACTGATTATTCTTTCCAAAGCTTCGTGAGCTAATATGAATTTGGATTTAGTAGGATCATGATGAGTGTCTTCGGTTATTATAACCTCTGAGTTGAATATAGAGAATGTCGCACTTCCAGATGTTCCGCCTCCAGGGAATACCATTTTAGAATTGACTACAAGTCCTAAACTTTCTCCTTCTAGCAGATCTACTTTCTTGCCTGATATCTTGAACGTTATGAATCCAGCTGTAGCTACATCTTCTACAATAGCCAATGTATCATAGCTCTTGTAATTGTAAGTTATACCGTCTTTGAATGTAACCAAATCAACTTTAACGAACTCGAATAAGTTAGTCTGATTGTAAGATAAGTTAATGTCTATGTCGATAGTAAGTTGAATGTCATAATCAGCAATGGAGTATATCATGTTAGCCTCGTCTTGAGCGAAATAGCTATTACCATTTTCGTTTATCAAGTAATTCCAAACAGATTGCACATTTCCGCTTTGTTCAGCAACAGCTGTGAGTGGTAATGCGAATGCTGCCCATCTATTAGCTGGACCATAATGAGCTTCCATTACAGATACAGATTTCTCGTTAGTCAAGAATAAGTCATTGTTAACCTCTATTCTTGTCTTACCGTTACCATCAGTTCTTGTCAGTCTATTTACTATAAGAATCTTTCTGCCTTCAAGAATCAAGTCTTCTACGCTTAACTCCGGTAAAACAGTCCCGTCCATAGTATCAAGTCTATCAAGCTCTAACGGTTCAGCATGCCTAGCTTTGATCTTTTCATATACGCCGCTTTCATTGAACTTTATCTTTATAGTATGCTGCAGCCTTTGATATGTAGAGAAATCTAAATTACCTCTATATAGCTCAAGCCACGCGCCTTCAAGATCTTCCTCTTTGACTAAGATTACATTTACATTTATACCATAAGTATCGTATGTTTCCTTTATGTAATTATAGCCTCCGTCATTATCTCTGTCACCAACGTAGAACTGAAGATCATTAGACAAGCTTACGAATACACCGTGAGCATCTGTACTTCTCTTAAAAACCTTACTATCTTCATCCCACCCAATAGGGTCCGAGATGTATTTAACACCTAGCGGACCTCTTAGTGAGTAGCGATATTTATTAAAATATTCCTGGGATATATTTGTCATAAAGTATTGTTTTTGTATGCTATCCAATTAGCATCGTATGTAACCTTGTTGTTTATAGTTACATTTCTGAATCCATCTCTAATGCCTCCTTTAAGATCTTTACTCAAGTTCCTAAGGTTGCTATCGAATATATCTTCTAGTTTCCTAGTGTCAATTCTACCATTAGACAATGAAGTCATTATTGCTGCCTTGTGAATATTGTTAAACAAATCGCTTGAATGTATCATGTCCTCATAACTCTTATGGACCGTATCTCCTTTCTTTAATTGGACGATAGCATTCTCGGTGTCAGTAGAAAGTATCTTACCATCCCTTTCAATGAACTCTTGAACTCCGCCGTCATTAATCATACCAATATGATCATTGTCAGCTCGTTTCAAACCATCCTTGTATTTAGGAATAGGAGAAGCTAATACTGTTGCTGCCTGCATTGCTCCTAACGCAGCGATTGGAATCCAAGCCGCTAAACCAAATATACCTGTATCTCTAAGAACCTTTGTAATAGCAACTGCCGTATTCATTGCTATCTCCATTAATGCAGTAGCTTTGTTGAATCTAGCTTTCTTTTGCTCTTCCTTAAGTCTCTTAGCTTCAAGTATGCCTATCTTGATATCACGCTCTTGTTCAAGCTTGTCTTGTTGTTCTTTATTGTTTTTTGCCAAACCTATCAGAACATCATACTTGTCTTTTTCTGCGTTTATCTCAGCATTGATATTCTCAATCTTTCTGTCAAAAATAGCATTACCTAATGATTCAGCTTCTTTTGTAAATTCACCAATGAACGCAAAGATTTCCGCAAGCCTGTCATTAAGATCATGTTTCTCTGGAAAGACATTCTTCATTTGAGCTTTTAACTCATTGACCATTCTCTCCCAGTTCTTCTTCTCTCTTTCAGTAGCGCCTTC
>Ga0193754_1000031_pt1 | contig 15689 bp, 31 predicted proteins | sample H1a1metaG_FD_143052 | JGI IMG/M metagenome (GOLD analysis project Ga0193754, IMG submission 143052) | Soil microbial communities from a riparian zone of the East river system, Colorado, United States - H1a1 | ecosystem: Environmental > Terrestrial > Soil > Riparian zone | place: USA: East River... | reverse complement strand
ACCGGGGGACGGAGTGGGGCTTTGGTTTGGTTTGGGAATTGTGGGGTCTTAATACACAAAAATCAAACCGGCTTAAAAAAATAAAAAATATAGTCTATGGAATTCTTAATAGATCAGGTCAATAGAACTAATGCGAGTATTGATATCCGTGAAATCACTAAATATAATTCCGTAAGTATGCTTATTGATGGTGTCTATTGCTAATAAGTCATATTTTGAATTACTACTTGATGGCGCAATAATGCATCTTGGGTAAACCTTTCTAGCTGACTTAATTCTTAAGTCCATATCGTGTTTGCAAGATAACAAGCATGATACTAACGCTATTGTGAATAACTTTTTCATTATTCTGCTGCGTCTCCATGTGATGGTTTCATACCTACAGATGCTTCTCTTTCAACTGCACAATCAGGGCACGGACAATCTCCTTTGTCGCCTACTAGCATTTCCATGAAATCAAAGAAACTACCAGCCTGCATTTCCTTAATCTCAACTTTAGGCTTTGGCATTTCAACTGGAACTTTACCGATCTTAACTTCTGCAAATTTCTCAAGTGATTCTCTAACATCTCTAACTACTTTGCTTGTAGCTTTATTGTTGATCGCTTTATTTGTAGCATCAACCAATGTTAATCCAGCTACCGCTAGTATTTCTTTCTCGCTTAACAATATAACCGCTAATTTAAGCATCTGGCTAGCGTTAAGCTTGTTATCTAAGACTGTTTTAACTATCGGCGCAAGCTTTTTAGTTACTTCTACTCTGTCTAAATCTAATGCTTTGAATATGCATTTGTCATCTTTAATCTCGAAATCTACTTTCATGTCTTTATTTATTTACCTGGTTTATGTATTGGATCTGTGTGTACTGCTTCTAATTTCTCATCTAAGAATTTTGATAGATAATCTAAATGTCCGAAATTCATAACCGTAACATCAGTTAGAATCTTAAGCATATTTGATGTATCTGCTTGCTTTTGGAATTGTTCATCTTTATTCTTAAAGTCTTTTGCTTTACTATAGAAATGAACTTTCTCATCATCGTATATATAAGCACAAGAATATGATGGATTCAAGTGAATCATATATTCTCCACATCCTGGAGCATGCAATTGAACCGCTCCTGCAATATCGTGTTTGCGAAGAATATCTTTAATTTCTTCTATCGCAACCTTTAATTTAACTTCGTTTGTCATTTCTCTATTTTTACGGCTTTCCAAAAATATCCTTGGTCAAGCCATGATTTACATTCTTTTATTTGCCAACTAAGAAAGAAAGCGCTCGGATACATTCTATGACGAGCAAAAACACTACTGCTAGTCTTAAGAACTTTATAAAGATCATCAAGGCTTTCAATCTTTTCAGTGAGCCTGAAATTACCAGCTGGTTTAACGATTGCTCCCTCTTCGAGTACCCAGTTCATTGCTGCAAATGGTTTTCGTACAATTTATAAGCTCTACTAATATCCGTTGCAACACAGTAGAAATACGCAATCTCTCCTGTTGGTTCTTCTATCAATACTTTACCATCTTCTAGAAACCAGTATTCTCTGTACTTGTTAGGTATTACTCCTTTTTGAAGCTTAAGTTTACCTTGTACAAATTCGCTTTTATCTTTTCTAAACCACTTTAATAAATCTAATCCCATTATACTTCAAGTACTAATTTTACAATATCCTCTTTAGTTTCATCGCTAAGCCACTCAAGTATATCTGCTCCTTTGATTTTTACAGATGTTAATTCGTAATCCTCAGCATTTGCAGAAACAGCGATTAAGTCGTGAAATTCAACTTCTTCTCTGTCTCCTCCGTAATAATTACCGGTTACTTTTAACTCAATATCCTTGTAAGTTATTACCGAATATTCTCCTCTTGGACCAGCGCTCATATCCTTGTAGATTGTAAATCACTATTAATGAAATCATTAATTTCACTTTCATGCTGATTCTTGTATTTGGCTAACTTTTCGCTTGTCATCAATGTATCAACATAAGTTATTACCTTGCCTTCGCATTTGATTAGAGTTAATAATTTAGGCTTCTCAACAACCTTTGTCTTACTTGTTGCTGTTCTCGCTCTTGGACTTGTTCTTATCGATTGCGCAACTATTAACATTGCCCTCAATAAGTTATTGTCCTTTGGTTTAATAAATTTTTCTTCCATTTATACTACTGTTTACTATTTGCTAGGATAGCGGGATTCGAACCGGCATTGCAGGTAACACCTTACGTGTAGACTCACCTGAGTTTTACCATTAAACTATATCCTAAATCGCCGTTGTATTATTCAGCTTCTTTTACGAATGAACCATTAATCATAGATCCTTTTCTTTTAGAGATCACTTGGTAAGCTCCTTCGATACACTCTTCAATAGATGTGTCTCCAAGGAAAGCAAGATTTGTAAGCACTACAACCATGTCTCCAATTGCATCCTTGAATTCAGCTTCATCGCTATTAATAATTGCTTTACCTAATTCCCCAAACTCTTCTGCAAGTTTAACGAATTGTGTCTTTACATCACCCTTGTCATAAATCCCTCTTTCCGAAGCCCAAGATCTAATGTCTCCGAATCTGTTAGTCTCACTCATATTGTTTCTGTGTTAAATAAATATTTAAGTAAATATAACGAATTAAATTGAATAAAAAAAATTAAAGCTAAAATTTTAGTACAATTTTAACGTTTTTAACTTTTAGTACAATTTTAGCGTTTTTAGCTTTTTTCTTACATATATATATTGTATATTTGTCTTCGAATTAGTAACGATAAAAACAAGGAAGCCGTGAGATAAAAAAGTATGCAGAATTAAGTAAATCAGGAATTTAAGTAAATAAGTAAATAAGACAGAAAATGAGTACAGACAAGAAGAACATCTGGCAGAAAATGTCAGAGATCCAAGGCAATGACCTAAACATTGCAAAAGACAAAGCGGCTCATGGTTATAGTTACGCAACACTAGACCAAATTATGGACAAACTTCGTCCATTACTAAAAGAGCAAGGTTTGTTAGTATTCCACACGACAGACTACGATCCAACTGAGAAACGTACAATGCTTAAAACGTACGTTACAAACATTGATGACCCGGATCAAGTAATAACAAGCACAACATTTATCGACCCAGACATCACATTACCTGGTCAAAACAAATATATGGTAGCTGGTTCAGCAATCACATATTTTAGAAGATACCACGTAACATCAATGTTTGGTTTATGCACTGAATCAGATACAGATGCTGGAGGAGCAAGACCAGCAGGTAAAGCTCAGCAACAAGGTGGTAAATCAGTTGAAGCAGCAGGCGTTGAAAAAGAAGTTGATTATGTTGCAATCTTTTCTAACATGATTAATAAGAAGAAAGACAAGCCAACTCTGCAGAAACAGTTTGAAGCATACAAAGCTAAGATGAAACCAGAGCAAGTAACTAAAGTTGAATCATTAATAAACGGAATGGCATAATGAAAATAAGTGTAAGTGTAGATTTAGGGGATTTTTACAATGAAGGGGACGAAAGTTTCAAAGAACAAATTTTAGCTGATTTATCCTGGAAAATTAAAGATCAGATTTGGACTCAATTTAAGAGTTTAGCTTTGGACGATTTCAAAGCTAAGATTGATAAGAAAATTCAAGAAACAACTGGTGACGAGGTAAACAAAATTGTTGCTGACATGATTGAAAACAAAGTTATCAAGAAATCAAGCAGAAATGGTGAATTAGTAACATTACCTACATATATTAATGAGGTAATATCTGGTAGATATTTCGATCCAAACAATGATGCTGAAAGATTGTTAGCAGGTATGCTTAGGAACTTTGAAACTAAATTCCAAACAGCTTTAACAAATACTTCAAAAAGCATTTCAGACGAGTTAATCAACAGATACGATTTAATGTTTGCTTCTCAGATTGTTAAGAATCTTAATAAAGCAGGTATGCTTAAAGAAGATGTTGTTAAAGTTTTAACTGAAGGTAAAGATGCTTAGAGAAAAAGATTACATCAGCTGGTCGCAGTTTTCATTGTGGACAAGTAGTAAAAGGGAATACTATAAAAAGTATGGTCTTGGTGAAGATAGAAGTCAAAACAAATTCTTCGCTAAAGGCAAAGAATTCTCAGATGCTCAAGAGTATGGTGATGATGGTACATTTAGTACGGACGAAATGCTTAGCTTTGTTTTAGAACATGCTCCTAAGCTTGATCTATCTGAAGAGAAATTAATGATAGAGCTTAAGAACGGGGAGAAAATACTATCTGTGATCGATTCACTATGTTCTAAAGGCGAAGAATTCCTAGAGTACAAAACCGGAAAAGTAGCATGGACTCAAGAAAAAGTAGATTCTCATGGCCAAATGCTGTTCTATGCGCTTGCATTATACATTAAGAGCGGTAGATTATCAGTTCCATCAAGTAGATTGATTTGGATTGAGACTGAAGAAACTGAAGAAGGCCTTAAGTATACTGGATTGATTGAAGAATTTCCAAGAGAATTCACAATTCCTGAGATTGAAGCATTCGAAGATGAAATCATAAAAGTGATTGATGAGATTGAAGCTTTCGAATATCTTGAATTAGAAGTTGAAGATGAAGTGATGGACAGGTATATTGAGTTAGATATATTCATCAAAGAAGCTCAAGCGGAAATGGATGTCATTAAGCTTGGTATTCAAACTGAAATGGAAATCATGGGTCTAAATTATGCTAACTCAACCAATGGTAAATTCAGTTTCTCTGAAAGAAAGTCTTGGGTATATAGCGAAGAGCTAAGAACAACAAAAGAGCAGATTAAGAAAGAAATTGATAAGGCTGAAAAACTTGAACAAAAAGACAAGATAGCTATCCAAACAGTTTCAAGAAGTTTAAGATTTTCATTAAATAAACAAAAGTAGTAAATAAATAATTAACAGAAATTAAATTAAAGAAGATGGCAAGTACAAGTTTAAGAGTAAAGATCGTAGCGATTGGAGAAACAGAAGTAATCGGAGAAAAAGGATTCAAGAAAAGAACATTGGAAGGAATTATTGAAGGCGAGCACCCACAAAGCTTTCAATTCGAATTCACCCAAGATAAAGTTGCATTGCTTGACAATGTTCTTGAAGAAACTTATGCTACAATTCACTACAATCTTAGAAGTAGAAAAGTAACAGAGGATAAAGACGGAATGCCGTATGATAAACCATTGTTCTTCGTATCATTGAACGGTTGGAAAATAGAATAACCTTTCAGCCAGGTTATTAGGTTGTGTTGTTAGTTAGTAAGCCGGTCAGAAATGATCGGCTTTACTTGGTATAAACGAACAGTAAATAATTATTATGACAACGGATTCAAAAGCATTGACAGGAAAGAAGTTTAGATGTACTTCATTGAAAGAAAACAAATATGTTAATTGGAGTTATTTCTTCCAGATCGGGGAAGTATACGAAGAGACAGTAGAAGATAAATTTGGAGTAACCCTATTAGACGAAGGGGACGGAGCATTATTATTAAATGGTTTCCTAGGAGTAGGTATCTATGTTGATGAAGAATGCTTCGAACTTATATCGATTAGGCATGAAGTTTGCATGAACTAATGGAGCAACTTAAATTTAAAATAGCGGAAACAGGAAGGATGTTTAAATGCATATCCTTGGACGAAAAAATTTGTTCAAATTGGGCTGAATTTTTCAACATTGGCTGTACATATAATGAAGTTAAATATAACATGTTTAGCACAGACACAATTATATTAAATAGCTTTAACCGTATTTGGTATGTTGATGAGTCATGTTTTGAATTAGTAGAAAATGAGAACTAACAAAGATGTGGTGTTTCCATACTTTAATGGTAATATCAAGCTTACGAAAGTAGAAGGTCATATAAACCTGGATCAGTTCATACGTGTTCATAGGAATCCAAAGCTAAAGACTGTAGATATACTTCACAAGGTAGCAGAAGCCTCCAAGAAAGGTGACCAAAAACTTAAGAGGGAATTGAAGCAGCAATTAGCAACGTTTACCCCCTCTGTGAATATTGAAGTTGGTGGGTGGCGCAGATATTCTCAGATTGCGTCCTGGACTGGTCTAATGCAAATGGATTTTGATGGCATAGAATCATTCATTGATGTCATAGATCTTAAGAACCTGCTCTTTGATACATACAAGGAAATAGTTTGTTGTTATGTTTCGCCATCAAGAAAAGGAGTGAAAGCATTATTGAGGACAGTGATTCCAACTGATGCTGAGCACTACAAAGCAATGCATAAAGCGGTGCAGGTTGAGATGGAGCAATACTCTTATTTCGATGTTGCGACTAAGAATGCAGTTTTGCCTTTGTTCCTTGGTTGGGACCAACATATATTGTGGCGTGATTATTCAGAGTGTGAGGAGTGGTCTCTGGAAGATAGATACGAAATCCCTAAAGTTCAGTTACTCAGCAAACCCAACTTCATTCCTACTTCGTTCAGTGATCGAGAGTATCAGTATTATTATGATAAGTGCATAAGAATCTTCACAGACAATATGGCTATGATTAACGATAGTGGTCACCCGCAATTAAGAACTAATTGCTTGATCTTAGGGTCTAGAGCAGGAGCAGGATACATAACATTATTTGAAGCCAAAGAATTAGCAATATCATGTATCAAGGCAAATCCATACTTTAGTAAAGGAGAGGGCGGATATATGGATACGGCTAATTGGGCTATAGAACAAGGCAGTAAGAGTCCTAAATATTATAAGTAATGGAAATAGATAATTATTATTTATTGGATAGTAGAGCTGGAGCATTAGCCTTAGAGAATGATGGTGTATTAGACGTGTATAAACATGATTGTGTTAGGTATATTTTACTTATTGGTACATTAAAAGAATGTTGCAAGTACGCGAACAGTGGCAATTACGGAGATCTATGCGTGGTATCTAATTATAAATTTGAGATTCCATGGCATTTAGTAAATGGTAATGGACATTGGTCTATTAAAAATAAAAAGTAATGGAACTGTACGGAGCTAAAACATTTGGTAATGCTATGCCTATGCGATTAGAAGTATGGGAACATATCGTAAGAGTAATACACGGTAATAAAGTTCATTTAATAAATGATGTAACTGATTTATCAGACGAAATGATTAGTTTTGTTATGGATACTAAACAAAAGGCAAAAGATTGGAAAGCTAAGAACGCTGAGATTGTAGCAAAGCTTGAAGCTCAAATGGCTGATATTTACGCAGCTGAAGATGAATCAAAAGCTAAGCCTATATCTAGAGAAGTTGTCCAGAAAGTTATCAAGAAAGAAGGCTTAACTGCAACAATGAGAGTTAAGGCTGAAAAGAAACCAAGGGCTAAGAAACAAGCTCCAGTAGACCCGAATCAATTTAGTTTATTTTAACATGGAAGAAGTTAGGAAAATAGTAAACAGAATAGAGCAATTAAATAAACAATTAAAAGCTTTAGAATTAGATAAGAAAAACGAAGAAATAAAGATTTCTTACTTTAATCATACGGGATGGGATAAAATAGAGTTTAACATTCAAAAAGGAAAGCCAGTTTATAATATGATAATTCATCAAGTCAGACTTGATTTGCAATTACAGATTAAAGAAGCTAAAGCTTTACTTAAGAAAAAAGTAAAAGTATTATGAGTACAGAGATAGTACTCCGTGATTACCAGGATGAGTTATACGATCAAATACAATTAAACCTTGATGTAAAAAGATTACTTGTTCAGCTCGAGTGTGGCGGCGGAAAATCAGTGGTAATTGGCAAGCTAGCTAATGACTTAGCAAAAATAGCCACCGGTAGAATATGGGTTCTAACACATAGGATAGAATTGCTTGAACAGAATGCTGAGTTCATAGAAAATGTAGCAATGTTGTCATCTAAAGAAAATACTCTTCGTTATGATTCTAAGGTTATAATCGGAATGGTTGAAACAGTGTATGCTAGGCTAAAGAAATTTGGTCTTAATTACCTAGGGACGCCAGAGTGGATTATAGTCGATGAAGTGCACTTGGATTATTTTGAAAAGGTTTATTCATTATATCCAGAGGTTAAGGTAATAGGATTTACAGCTACGCCAATGACAAATAAGCGAGAGCTTAAGAGTGTTGACGGAGTTGAATATACTAGGCCGTTAACAATGGCTAATGGTTTTGACAAACTTATAACAGGCGTAACAACTCAGAAACTTATTGACTTAGGTTTCTTGTGTCAAGACTATAACATTGTATTAAGATTACCAGACATTGATAAATTAAAAACAAGTGATTCTGATTCAGATGGATATACAAAAAAGTCAATTAATGAGGTATATAATAATACCGCTTCTTTGGATATTTTACACGAGGCATATGAGAGATATGGTAAAGGAAAGAAAACCATTATCTTTAATGCAAATTCTACTATTAATAAGTCTGTGTATGATTATCTACATAGTAGGGGCGTAAATTGCAGATTATTTGATTCAGTTAATAAAACAGATTTAAACAGAGATGCTACAGTACAATGGTTCAAAGATACACCTGATGCGGTGCTTATTAATGCTAATATATTTTTGGTTGGTTTTAATGTTCCGGAAATTGAAACTATACTATTCAACAGGGCGACTAAATCACTTGCGTTATACATGCAAGCTGCTGGTAGAGGGGCAAGACCAACTAAAAATATCTATAAAGATAAGTTTACATTCGTAGATTTAGGCAATAACATTGATGAACACGGCAGATTCAGTGAAAATAGGGATTGGCAACAACATTTTATTGAGCAGCCTTGGAAAAGGAAAATCACGCTTGATTTGCTTAAGACATGGTGTTGTGATTTCTGCGATTCATTTAATCCAGTTGGAATAGAAGAGTGTGAGATATGTTTCATGCCAAAGGAAGATGCTGTAATAGATGATGGTTCGGGTAATGGTAAAAAGAATAAGGTTGGAGAATTTGAAGCTTTGACTGAAATGCCTTTGCCTAGAGCTAAGTCAATAGTTGATTATACTATAGCTCAAAGCAAAGACAATCTATTTGCGTTTAAGCTATTAGAAGAAAAAGTTGTTGAACTATTTATACATTATGGAGTTTCAGCAACATTTTATGATAAAAGGAAAGAAGAATTCCAAGCTAGAGTAAGAGCGATATATACACCAATATACTTTGCTATAATAAAATCTAAAGAAATACCAGGAGCAAGAAAAACATTAGAGAACCAAGTAAAAAAACTATTCGCTAGAATAGATAAACTGTATAACAATGACACAATCGGAACAATCAAGTCCAAAAAGTGATGTCATAGATATAGCGGAAATTAACCCTATAGACTATTACAACTTAAACCATGTTCAAGATGCGTTTGAAATGATGTTAGGTAGAAGAAATGTCAAGAAGACATCTATAAACTCATTCGCATACGTATTGAACAAAGCTGACGAAACCAAGGAAATGATAGTAATTGAAAACGATTACTTTGTGCCAAAGATGCCAAATGGCTTATTGCTTGAGGCAGGTAAAAAGTATTCACCATTCATGCTATTACAAAAGTTTCAATTCAAGGGATCATTCCAAAAAGCATTATATCACGTGATGTATACGTACATGGGCGCGTCTCATCATTATGTTAGGATTGGTACAAAATACTTCAAGAAGATCTACAAGGTTGATAGATACGGTATAACAAGAATAGAGCTTATACTTTGGGATAAGATGACTTTACTTGAAGATCATCCATCAAGCTTCTTGGAAATGATAGAAAAGTATGATGACTTTACCATTGAACCAGACAACAAGAGTCATAGAAATGTAATTGGAAACAACTATAATCTATACTCTCCATTCGGACATGAAGAATGTACGGCTGAAGAGTATGATGGCGAGCTTGGATTCTACTGGATAGATACTCTATTGCATCACATATTTGGCGAGCAAATAGAAATGGGAATGAAGTACCTGAAAATACTATATGACCAGCCTAGACAAGCTCTACCAATATTAGTATTGATTTCAGAAGAAAGAAGTACAGGTAAGACAACATTTGTGGATTTCTTGAATATCTTATTTGGAGCCAATATGGTAATTATCAATCCACAAGATATTGGTAGTTCATTTAATGGTTCATACGCTGATAAGAATATTATAGCTATTGAGGAATCAAGATTTGATAATGTTCAAACTACTGAAAAGCTTAAGAATCTAGCTACTCAGAAGGAAATCCTCGTGAATAGTAAACACTTGAGACAGTATAGTATACCATTCTATGGTAAGCTAATCATCACATCAAACGATGAAACCAGGTTTAGTAAAGTTGACAATCCAGAAATCAGATATTGGGTTAGAAAAGTGCCAACGCTTAAAGGTAAAGCTAACCACCAGATATTGGAATCGCTTAAGAATGAGATACCTCAATTCCTGCATTACTTAGGTACATTGCCAGCGGTTGATAACACTAAGTCTAGGATGGTATTTGAAGCTGAAGATCTTAATACCAGCGCTTTGGAAACTGTTAAGAAAGAATCTAGAAGTGGATTACACAAGGATATTGAGATGTATCTTGAATCATTCGCAATGGAAAATGAAAATATTCCAGAGTTTAAATTCTGTGCAATTCACATTAAGGATAAATTCTTTTCAAAAGACAGTAAGTTTGAATTGAATTACTTTAATAGAGTCTTGAAAGATGAGATGAAATTAGAGAGACTAAAAATGCAAAGATTTATACCTTTAGAAACAGATGGTATATACAAAGTAAAAACACCTGGGGCACCATTCCTATATAAAAATCCTTATTATGGCCGTGAGCAAGAGAGCGCAACAGATGCAGAAGGAGTATCTGAAGAATCTGGAAAAGAAAGTGGAGGAATTGACTCCAGTGAAAGAAAGACCGAAACTAGCGAGCGCTTCTAAACTTACAACAAGGCAACTAGGAAGACAAATGAGCGAATGCAATAAAGCAGGAGTATTTGTCTTCCCTGAGCCAATTACAGCAGAAACATGTTGCATAGTGTTGATTAAGGGTAACAAGAGGATAGTTGGCAATGGCGCATACAAAATGAATCAGGCTAAGCTTAAAAAAGGCGATTTAAGATATGATAAGATTATATATGATCTATACCATACTGAATTCTTAAAGCTTGGATTAGGAGAAAAAGCAGATGAGTCGTTTAATCATTTAGAAGTAGTTTTTGAATACATAGAATAATAATCATGGTAAAAGGAAGTAGATCAGGCAAATTAGCCGCATCGCTATACAGCATGCACGATAGATTGAAAGTTGAAGGGAAAGTATATTTTTTTAGTTTAAAAATGTCAAAAGAAAGATTGAAGGAATCTTTCAAAAACGTTTGCGGGGTTGAAGTAAATGTAGAAGAACAAAGGAATGATATATTTGAAATAACTTTAAGTAATTAATATGAAGAACAAAAGAGAAGACAATTTGTTGAAAGATGCAATTGACATCGTTTACACGAGAGACACTGAAAAGACTAGAGATTATGGTCCATTCACTGAATCAATGGCTAGTTCCGCAAGAATAGCATCGGAATTGACTGGAAAGAATATCACAACTCAAGATTTCTTTAAATGTATGATAGCTTTGAAACTAGCTAGATTACAGTATTCGGACAAGGAAGATACTTACTTGGATCTAATAGCTTATACTGCTGCAATGCACAAAGCTCATGAAGATGCAAATGAAGTAGCTCAAGTATGATAGGAAGTTTTGAACACAACTATAGACGTGTACTACATGATATAGTTAACTTCGGTGAGAAATGCGAGAATAGAACAGGTATAGATACGTTCGTACTATTCAATCAAACATTCAATATAGACTTGAATGAAGGATTCCCTGCTGTAACAGGCAAGAAGGTGTACTTCGATAAAGCCTATCATGAATACATGTGGATTGAACAGGGGCTTACTACTACTAAGTATCTAAAAGAGAATGGTATTCATTGGTGGGACAAATTCGCTGTGAATGGTAAGCTTGGTAAAACTTATGGTTATCAGTTGAGAAACTATAACGGAGAGAAAGACCAATTGATGATGGCTGTAAAAGAGATTCTGGCTAACACTAGGTATGCTCACATAACAATGTGGAATCCATCTGACTTAGAAGAGCAGGCTTTACCGTGTTGTTATACTGGATTTACATTTGTAAGAACAGGGGACAAGCTTAGTATGGTTATGGAATTCAGAAGCTCCGATGTATTCCTTGGTTTACCATACGACATTATGTGTGGAGCCATAATGCTTTATAGAGTAGCTGGATTCACTGATTTGAAAGTGGATCAATTAGGTATAAACTTAGCTAATGCTCATGTCTACGAAAATCACGTAGAGAAAGTTAAAAGATACTTAGAATTGCCAAACTATCCATTGCCAAAGATAAGTGAAGATTTAAAGGAATTGATTGGTTATCAGTCAGGGCCATATATTGAAGCAGAATTAAATTAATAAATTTATATAAAATGTTAGGAAAATTAGTTAAAGACAAGATTACTGGATTTCAAGGTATTGTTACTTCGGTTCATACTTATTTGTCAGAATGCACAAAGTACGGTGTTCAACAACCTATTGACAAAGATGGTAAATTGCCGCAAGTAGAATTTTTTGTTGAAGCGAGATTGTTAGAAGTAGTAGGAACACCAACACAAGAATAGTATGTATTTAGTATTTGACACAGAAACGACAGGAGTAGGTCCGACAGCAAGAATGACACAATTAGCATATATCTTGTATGATGCCGACGGTAAAGTTATAGAAGAGTTTGCAGAGCTTATTAAGCCAGAAGGATGGGTTGTACCAAAAGAACAATTCTTCATAGATAATAACATGTCTACTGAAAGATGTGAGGCCGAAGGTGTTGATGGATTCATGGCAATGAGAAGATTCCAAGATGCTCTTAAACAGTGCCAATACAAAATTGCTCACAATATTCAATTTGATAAAGGTATCATTAATACTGAACTTAGAGTTAGAGGTATTGAGCCGGCTTTGTTTAAATTCAAGAAAGAATGTTGTACAATGCTATCTACAGTTAAATTCGTAGGAGCAGTTAACAAATGGGGTAAACCAGGCAAGTGGCCAAACCTAACTGAGTTACATACTAAGCTGTTTAACAAAGGATTCGAAGGAGCTCACGATGCGTTAGGCGACGTAAGAGCTTTAGGTAAATGCTTTTTTGAACTTAAGAAACAAGGTGTCTTAGTGATCTAAGAGCCATACGGTAAGAGGTAGTATAATTGGTATTGCTTGCTCGCAAGAGATAGATATAGGTTCGAATCCTGTCCTCTTCACAAAATACTTTTATAAAATTTTAACATAATTTTAGCTTAGTAAATTTTCATAATTCTAAATAATGTATTATATTTGTAATAATATAAAATATATTGTCATGGATGAAATAGTCGAAAAAATTGAGAAAAAGCCTGAGATTCAGTTTGAATTGAAAAAGAAAAAGAAGGCGTCTAAGCCTAGATACTCAGCTGACGAAGATAGAATTATAATGGATGAAGCAATGAAGTATCCAGACAACATGTCTCATGGATTTTCAGAAGCAGCAAGTAAGCTTGAGAACAGAAGTACATCTCAAGTTAGTTCCAAGATATTATATTTAGTAAATACAAAGAAACAAAAATCAGTAGTTATGACAGTATCTAAAGCAGGATTTTCAACAAACAAAGTTACAAAGAAAATAAATGGCAACTTCAAGAGACAAGAGCCATTGAAGCCGTTAATAGTAATGTTTAAACAATTACTTGAGATGGATGACGAAGCTCGTAAAAAAATCAAACAATTTCTAGAGAGTATCGAATAGTGAAGTTGGGTTTGCAGTGAATAAAAAAACAAATAAAACGAAGTAATATGACAGAGGATAAATATGTATTATTATACATAATAATAGCATTAGTTGTGGGCTATATAATCGGATATCTAGCTAAATCAAATGATAGTAAAGGGCCGGATAGCGGCAGCTATAAAGAGGATTTGGATTATCATATTTAAATATAATAAAGTATGGAAGAGTACGCGGTAATTTTAATGGTAGGCCTAGTCGGATATGTGATAGGCTATCTGGCGAGTAAGGGTCATAGTAATTTGGTTAAGAAAGCCAAGGAGCCAACGATTAGTTTCAATCATCAGGTTAGAGACTACAAATGCTCTTCGAAAGGGTGTCAAAACTCAGCTAGAGGGATCGGGCCATTTAGTAACTACTGTGGCATTCATGCTATAGATAAATCATATGAAGTGTAATGAAATTTGCATATAGACTCGCTGATATTCTTGAGAAGAGTATTGAGAAACATGGTGACCAGCCATTGACAGTATCGCATTTGCTTAACATAGTTAAATTATGTATAAGATTGGAAAATGCTAGCAGATATAAAATGGATAAGGCTTTAGACGAAGCTATGATGGAAATGTACGCAGATCAATGCGGAGATAGAGATTAATATGAAAGATCTAAATAAATGTAAATATTGCAAGTATATAAGCAAAGTAAAAAAGCAAACATATACTTGTACAAAACATGAAGAGGCCACAACTCTTATGTTTCCTTCTTGTGAACAATACGAATTTAATAACGAATAAATGGAAGAAGAAAAAGAATTTGGTCATTTAATGATTGACCTTGAAACAATGGACACAGCTAGCACGGCAGCTATAATTTCCATTGGAGCAGTAGAGTTTGACATCGAAACCGGGGAGACTGGTAAGAAATTCTATGTAAATGTAGAGCTTCAATCATGTTTAGACATGGGAATGACTGTTAGCGGAGACACTATTATGTGGTGGATGAAGCAATGCGATGAAGCAAGGGATACATTACAAGAGAAAGATCCTATAATGATTCAAGCCGCATTGATGGAGTTAAACATGTTCATGAGCGAAAGAGGTAAATCATATCAGATTTGGTCTAGGCCAGCAAGCTTTGATTTAGTGATACTTGCGAATGCTTATAGAATATTAGATTATGTTATTCCTTGGAATTTCAGAAATGAAAGATGCGTAAGAACATTGCAATCAATGAGACCTGAAATCAATATAGATGTATTGAGAACAGGAACTCACCATAATGCCATAGATGACGCAATCCATCAAGCTGACTATTGTTCAAGAATTTGGAAAGCATTAAATCCAGAGACAAGGCAAGTCAAATCATCAGCTTGTGTGAAATGCTCTGATTTTGGGTGGCTTTATGATGCTATGGGGAATCGCACTGGTCTTTGTGAGTGTCATTATTAATCTCAACTCTAAACCCTCAATATTATCCGGGTTAAAATAAGCTCTTTTAAAGTGCTAAAATTTTTAGATAGTATAATATACTAGAAAGTAATAAAAACGTCAGAAAAGCTTGTTTCTGTCAATTCTGGAGCTTGTTTGAAGTATTTTTTAAGTTGAAAAAACAACATAATAATTTAACATAATATTAGCATACGATATAGTTTAAAATTAGAATTCTAGTCGTATATTTGTATTGTAATAATCGAGTAAATAACTCATAAAACATAAATCACCATGTCAAAATTAATGGAAAAATTATTAGCGATCACTATTGCTAATACAGTAAAAGGAAGAGGAACAAGTTCAAAAACGACTTACCTTGATAGATTCGTAGCAGTTCTTTTGGATGAAAACGGACAACCTACAAAAGGAAAAACAAGAACAGAGATCATCGCTCTTATCTCTTACGAAATCGCTCTAGAGCAAAGAGACCAAGACAAAGCTGTTGATGCTGA
>Ga0193754_1000030_pt1 | contig 15729 bp, 18 predicted proteins | sample H1a1metaG_FD_143052 | JGI IMG/M metagenome (GOLD analysis project Ga0193754, IMG submission 143052) | Soil microbial communities from a riparian zone of the East river system, Colorado, United States - H1a1 | ecosystem: Environmental > Terrestrial > Soil > Riparian zone | place: USA: East River... | reverse complement strand
GTCGTTCCGATCTATCTACCTCGTTTTCCACTTCCCACGCGGAGGCTCTGATGGCTGCACGCCGGCCGGCCCCGCTGCGTGCGGTTGTCGAGGGTGAGACGCGTTCCGAGAAGCAGTCGGTGGCTCAGGCCGCCGCGTCCGGTGACCACCGTGCGCTGCTGGTCGCGATGCGTGAGCGGATCGCGGTCACGGTGTCCAACCCGGACTGCCCGCCGCGCGACCTGGCGGCTCTGACTCGCCGACTGCAGGACATCGCGAAGGAGATCGACGTGCTCGACCTCCGCGCGAAGGAGGAGGCGCGAGAAGGTGCCGTCAGCCCCGACGAAGCCTGGGACGCGGAAGCGCTCTAGCCCTGCTCGCAAGGTCACGGCCGCTCCTGTTCGGAAGCTCTCGGACGTGGCGCGCAAGATCGTCACACCATCCGGGATCGTTTCGACGGGATGGCCCGGCGTGCGCGACACGTGCACGATGAAGCTCGGGGTGACGTTCGACCCGTGGCAGGACGGCGCCGGCCGTCTGATCCTGTCGAAGCGGGCGGACGGCAACCTCGCTGTGATGGTCGGCGGCGTCGGCATGTCGCTGCCACGCCAGGTCGGCAAGACGTACCTGATCGGCGCCATGACGTTCGCGCTGTGCATCAACCAGCCGGGTCTGCTGGTCATCTGGTCGGCGCATCACTCGAAGACTCACGGCGAGACGTTTCTGTCGATGCAGACCTTCGCGAAGCGGTCGAGGGTCGCGCCGTATGTGGCGCAGGTTTTCAAGGGATCAGGCGACGAGGAGATCCGTTTCCACAACGGGTCGCGCATTCTGTTCGGCGCGCGTGAGCGCGGCTTCGGTCGCGGTGTCCCTGGCGTGGACATGATCGTGTCGGACGAGGCGCAGATCATGTCGGACAAGGCGCTCGACGATCAGCTCGCGACGATGAACACGTCCAAGTTTGGGCTCGCGATCTACGTCGGCACACCACCTCGCCCGGCTGATCCGTCCGAGGCGTTCACCCGGATGCGGACCGAGGCATGGGACGGCGACCTGCGAGACGCCGTGTGGATCGAGCTGGGCGCCGATCCCAACGTGGACCCGAGCGACCGGAAGGTGTGGGCGCGGGTCAACCCGTCGTATCCGTCCCGGACGCCTGCGGAGTCGCTGCTGCGGTTGCAGCGCAAGCTGACCCCCGATTCCTTTCTACGCGAGGGCCTGGGCGTGTGGGATGCCGCTGCGGGGACCGGTGTGATCACGGTGGCGTTGTGGGACCTGCTCGCCGACAAGGCTGCGGCACCGAAGGGCCGGCTCGTCCTCGGCATGGACGTGGCCCCGTTCCACTCCAACGCGTCCATCGTCGTCTCGGACGGCAAGGCGTTGGAACTCGTCGACTGCCGACCAGGCGCGTCGTGGCTTGTCGCCCGCGTCGCCGACATGGTCAAGGATCACGGCATCCGAGTCGTGGCCTACGACCCCTCCGGTCCGATCGGTGCACTGGTCCCCGACTTCAAGGCTGCGGGTATCACGCTGACGCCGGTCGAGAGCAAGGACTCCACCCGCGCCCTGGGTGCCTTCACTGCCGCTGTCCGGGAGCGCACGTTCCGCCACCGTGGGGAGCCTGAGTTCGCAGCGGCCATCGCGGGCGCCCGCCGCCGCTCCGTCGGCGACGGCCACAAGTGGTCGCGCAAGGACTCCACTGTCGACATCACTCCGCTCGTCGCCGCGACCGTGGCGCTGTGGGTGGCATCCCTCAAGCCACCGCCGCTCACCGACGCGGAGCTCATCAACTCCATCCACTGACGGGAGCGACGTCGTGCGCGAACTCGTCACGACGGCTCTCGAGCTGATCGCCGCGCTCCTGGTCATCACGGGCGTGTTCATCCTCGCGGGCGTCGGCGTCGCGCTGATCGTCGCGGGTCTGATCGCGGCGGGCGCGTCGTGGGCGCTCGTCATGTCGGCGCCCGATGAGCGGAAGGAGCCGGCGTGAGCATCCTCTTTCGCCGCCCGAGCGCTCCCGAGGCGCGGTCGCTGTCGTACCAGTCGGTGTTCGGCACGGGCGCCGACGTGGATCTGTTCGGCAGTGGCGTCGCTGGGCAACTGCAGCTGATCCCGCTGTTCGCGGCGCAGCGGCTGATCATCGACCAGTTCGCCTCCACGCCGTTCCACGCCTACCGGCTCGGGGCCGCTGGCGACAAGCAGCGCATGACGTCGCAGCCGCAGCTCGTCAGCAACCCCTCGAGCGTGGGTCACCTCCCGTTCGCGTGGAAGGCGCAGCTCGTCGCGTCGCTGCTGTCGTATGGCAACGCCTACGGGTTGATCGTCCGCCGTGACGACGTCGGTTCGGCGACCGGGCTGGACTGGCTCGACCCGACGCACGTCAGCGTCGACGAGTCCAACCCCATGGTGCCGATCTACTACTACGACGGCCGCACGATCCCCCGTTCGAGCCTGCTGCACATCCCGTGGATCCTGCAGCCCGGCAAGTGGAAGGGCCTGTCGCCGATGCAGGCGTTCAAGGTCGCCTTCGAGACGGGCCAGTCGGCGCAGATCAGCGCCCGTGACTGGTTCGTCAACGGCGCCATCCCGACCGGAATCCTCAAGAACGTCGACCGGGACGTATCTGCCGAGACCGCCGGCGTTGCCAAGGAGCGCTTCAAGGTGGGCGCGGCCGGCCGTGACGTCGTCGTGCTCGGCTCCGAGTGGGACTACTCCACCATCGGCATCCCGGCCGACGAGGCGCGCTTCATCGAGCAGCTCAAGATGACGGCCACGCAGATCGCCTCCATCTACGGAATCCCAGCGGAGATGATCGGCGGCGAGACGGGCGCGTCGATGACGTACAGCACCCTCGAGCAGCAGTCCATGAACTTCCTCACCTACACCATGAACCCCTGGTTCGTGCGGGTCGAGGACGCGCTGACGACGCTCCTGCCGCAGCCGCAGTACGTGAAGTTCAACACCGACTCGCTGGTACGCGCCGACCTCGAGGCACGGATGCGCGCCCACGAGATCGCCCTGCGCATCGGCCTGGAGACGCAGGACGAGGGCCGCAACACCGAGGACCGTCCTCCGCTGACCGACGAGGAGAAGGCCGCATGGATGGCCGTCTACGCGAAGGTTCCGCCGCCCCCGCCACCCGCAACGAGATGAGCCCCGCCATGACGACACGCACCGAGGAGCCGCGGAGCTCGCCGGGCACCGTCGAGCTCCGCGCCAAGGGCGACGGGCCGCCGGCCATCGGGGGCTACGCGCTCAAGTTCGACACCCTGTCGCAGAACCTCGGCGGCTTTGTCGAGACGATCGCGCACGGCGCACTCGACAAGACGCTCGCTGACGGCGGCGACGTGATGTGCCGCTACCAGCACGAGGACCACTTCCTCCTGGGCCGCACGTCGAGCGACACCCTCACCCTCACGCTCGACCAGGTAGGGCTGCTGTACGAAGTGCAGCCGCCCGCGACGACCTACGCCGACAACGTGCTAGCCCTCGTCGGGCGCGGTGACGTCAAGCACTCGTCGTTCGCCATGCGCGTCATGGAGGACGACTGGTCGTTCACCGAGCAGGGCTTCCCGCTCCGGACGATCCGGGCGCTGTCGCTGGTCGACGTCGCCCCCGTCGTCAATCCCGCGTACCTCGACACCTCGACCGGACTCCGGTCGCTGGCAGAGGTACGCGGACTCGACCTCGGCGCGGTCACCGCCGCAGCCAAGTCCAACACCCTCGCCGAACTGCTCCGCGCAGCCGAGGCGACCACTGACAACGCGACGGGCACGCCGGGCGAAACCCACGGGCTCATCGCGATTCGGCGGCGGCGCGCCGAGCTCGACCAGCGCCGCACCTCCTGAGGCCGGGCGACACCCACCTCAAGCATCCGCACCGCCCCTTAGCCCCCGTGCAAACGCCGGGGGCTTCGTCATGCCACAAGGAGTCCCGATGGACAAGACACTCGCGCAGAAGCTCCAGGAGCGTCGCGCCAGCATCTGGGAGGGCGCCAAGGCCCTCCTGGACACCGCCGAGACGGAGGGACGCGACCTCTCGACCGAAGAGGACACGTCCTACCGCAAGATGAACGACGACATCAACGCCATCGACGAGCGCGTCAAGGGCTTCGTCGCCGACGAGAAGCGCGCCAAGGAGGCCGACGAGGCGTTCCGCGCCATCCTCGACGCCCCCGAGAACCGGGACGCACCCAAGCCCCCGGACGCACCCGCCGCCGACATCCGGTCGTTCCTGCAGGGCAAGGCCGGCAAGTCCTTCGAGGTCCGCGCCGGTCGCCCGATGGGAACGGCTGAGTTCCGGACCCTGAGCAAGCTCACGGCCGGCGCCGGTGCCAACACGGTGAAGACGTCGTTCTACGACCAGCTCATCGCGCACCTCATCGAGGTCAGCGGGATCATGCTGGCCGGGCCGACCGTGCTGAACACCAGCACGGGCGAGCAGATCCAGGTGCCGAAGACGACGTCTCACTCCACGGCGTCGCTCATCGCGGAAGCCGGCACCATCACGGCATCCGACCCGGCGTTCGGCCAGGTCCCGCTCGACGCGTACAAGTACGCGTTCCTGCTGGAGGTAGCCCTCGAGCTGGTCAACGACACCAGCGTCGACCTCGAGGGCTACCTCGCCATGCAGTCCGGTCGTGCCGTGGGCAACGCGTTCGGCGCCCACGCCATCACGGGCACCGGTACGTCGCAGCCCAACGGGCTCGTCACGGCCGCGACACTCGGCGTCACGGGTGGTACGGCCGTCGTCGGTGCGTTCACCGCTGACAACCTGATCGACCTGTTCTTCTCGGTCATCGCCCCGTACCGCAACAGCGCGTCGGCCGGATGGCTCATGAAGGACAGCACGCTGGGCAACGCCCGCAAGCTCAAGGACTCCACGGGTCAGTACCTGTGGCAGCCCTCGCTGCAGGTCGGCGCCCCGGACGTCATCCTCGGCAAGCCCGTCTACACCGACCCCAACGTCGCAGCCGTCGCGCTGAACGCCAAGTCGGTCGTGTTCGGCGACGTGTCGCAGTACTTCGTCCGCATGGTCGACGGAATCCGCTTCGAGCGGTCCGACGACTACGCCTTCAACACCGACCTCGTCACCTACCGCTGCATCCTGCGAGCGGACGGCGACCTGGTCGACACCACCGGCGCGGTCAAGTACTTCGCCGGCGCCGCTTCCTGATCTCGGCGCCTTCTCTGGCGGGGCGACCTTCACCGGTCGCCCCGCCGGGGTGCGCGCCGAGATTCGGCTGCAGATCAGGGAGGCACGTCATGTCCAAGATCAAGCTCAAGGTCCAGATGAGCGGCACTCGCAACGGCGAGGACTGGCCCGCCCCGGGTTCGGTCGTCGACCTGCCCGCGGAGGAGTCCGCGCAGCTCGTGTCCCAGGGGTGCGCGGCCGAGCTCGAGGAAGACGAGCCGGCCATCGAGTTCGCGGTCGCACCGTCGGTCGGCGTGGAGAAGCGCGCCGCCAAGCCCTAGCCCCACCGCACCACTCACACACACCTGAACAGAGACCGCCCAGGAGGGCCGATGTCGAACGACACTGCGACCGCGACCGATGGCATGGCCGTCGGTGTCGGACTCGCCATCCCCGAACGGGCCATCTGGCACTGCGACTGGACCATCGAGCGGTGGACCGAAGCATCCGTGCTCGAGGCGCAGGCCCTGCTCGGCTTCGAGCCGAAGCTCGAGGACTTCCGCCGCCTGCTCTTCGCACCCGATGACAAGTCCCTCGTCGTCGGGAACCTCCTCACCACCGCTGGCCTCGGGCGGATCGCGACGCTGGTCACCGCTGGCACCGGCAACCTGATCAGCTCGACGACCGCCCGGGTGGGTGTCGGCAACGGCGCAGGCTCAGCGGTGATCGGGGACACCGACCTCGGTGCGACTGCCGGCTCCTCGAACCGGTGGTTCCAGACGTGCACTGTGTCGATCCCGTCGAACGTGTGGACCTTCGCGGCTTCGTTCGCGTCGGCCGACGGGAACTTCGCGTGGAACGAGTTCGGCATCGACATCGGCACCGCGACCGTGACGGCCGGTGCGACAGTCGGCGCGGTCCTGCTGAACCACAAGACGGCGATCGCTCAGGGCACCAAGGCGTCCGGCCAGGTCTGGTCGGCCACGGCGACGATCACGCTGGCCTGACATGAGCTTCATCACCGGCACACAGGCCGAGGTCCTCGCAGCGAGCACGCAGCCGGGTACGAACCTGGCGACGTTCACGACCGAGGACAGCCTGCAGAAGACGCTCGCGCCGATCATCATCCCGGCTGGGTTCTTCTTCAACGCGCAGTCCGCGGGAAAGACCCTGAAGGTGAAGGCGTCCGGCCTGCTCGGGTCGACAGCGACACCGACGTTCACGTGGTCGGCGCGGCTGCTCACCAGCACATCGTGGACCGCTGGTGGCATCCTGCTCGGCTCCAGCCCCGCACTGACGACCGGATCCGGCGTCACCCTGGCACCGTGGTTCCTCGAGCTCGACATCGTCATGCGGAACCCGAACCCCGGGGCCACGTCGGTGATCTGCGCTCAGGGTGAGGTGCGGTCCGCCGCCGGGCTGGCGTCCCCGTTCGGTGGGTCCATCCCGCCGGCGAACACGAGCCCGCAGATCAGCACGTTCGACAACTCGCTGACCTACTACCTCTTCCTGTCAGCGGCGTGCTCGGCGTCGAACGCGGCGAACCTCATCAACCTTCAGATGATCAAGTGCTACGGCGAGAACTGATGAGCCGCCACCGTAAGCCCGTGCCCCGCCGCTCGTACCGCGGCCTCGTCGCAGCTGCTGCCGTGATAGTCCTCGTCGCGGTCCCGGTCGGCATCGCCCAGGCAGCATCGTCGGGCCCGTCGATCGACGACCTCCGCGCCCGGGCGCACGCCCTCACAGCAGAGGCCGCGGCACTCTCAGCGGACCTGGACGCATGGACCCCGGACACAGTCAGCGTCCCGGGCCCGACGACGACGCTGACCCCGGCGCCCGGCCCCACCGTGACCGTCACAGAAGCGCCCGCTCCCGGGCCAACGGTCACGGTCACGGCAACCCCGGCACCGACCGTCACCGCATCCCCCACACCAACCGTGGTGGCGTCGCCCAGCCCTACGCCGACCCCGTCGCCTACGACCACGGTGGCCACGGGATGCGCGCGGCTACCGTCCTCGTGCGGATTCCCTGACGCCACGAACACCGGCGTACCTGCCGGCACCGTGCTCAAGCGGGTGCCGCAGGACGTCACCAAGGGTGTCGGGTGGGAGTGGGACGGCAAGCGGATCCAGGTCAGCAACAACGCGGTCCTGGACGGGCTCCAGATCGGTGCCGACCTGTCGATCCTCGACGCGACCAACGTGCTGGTCAAGAACTGCCTGATCATCGCGGGGACCGACACGTTCGGGATCGCGCTGCGGCACTCGACCAACGTCACCATCCAGGACACGTCGGTCACGAGCTCGAAGGGCTCGGACCGGTCCCTGACCCTGATCACCGACGTCTACCGCGACTCCGTCAACACCAAGATCCTCCGGGTCAACCTGACCGGCTCGAGCGGATCCGTGTCGATGGACGCCGGGCTGCTGCAGGACTCCTACCTCCACGACCTGGGCTACCGCGCCGGAGACCACACCAACGGTTTCACGTCAAACAGCACCAGTGGGCAGCTCACGATCCGGCACAACACCGTGCTCAACTCGTTCACGCAGACCGACGCGATCAGCCTGTTCCAGGACTTCGGCCCGCAGAACAACCGCCTGATCGAGAACAACCTGGTGGCCGGTGGCGCCTACGCGATCTACGGCGGCAGCGACGGGTCCTCCGGCTCGTCCAACGTGATCATCCGGAACAACGTGTTCTCCCGGATCTACTTCGCGAACTGCGGGCAGTACGGGCCCATCGCGCACTTCAACGCCGGGAGCAACGGGAACGTGTGGTCGGGCAACGTCTGGGACGTCACCGGCCTGCCTGTCGCGAACAGCTAGTCCAGGCGGGAGCCGAAGATGCCCGCCTGGTTGAACCACGTTGCAGTCGCCGCCCCTCGCAACGGCACTACGACGCACACGGTGGACCCGAACGCGGGGACCGTCGTCGCGGGGACGGCGTTCGTCCCCACGGCGGGAACGCTGCTCGTGGTGTTCTGCGACGGCGCGGTCACGAGCACCACGCCTTCGGGTTGGACGTTGCCGACGAACGGGTCGGCGATCAACAAGACCGGCCTGTACATCTGGTATCGCACGGCGGCCGGTGCGGACACGTTCTCCACGACGCACAACGCGAGCAACTACCCGGCGATCTTCGACATCTACGAGTTCCCGGCCGGGTCGACGTTCGTCAAGGCAGCGTCGGCGACGGCGGTCGCGTCGGGGGTCGCGGGTCCGAACCTGACCGGGCTGACCGGGACGAATACCACGGTCGGCGTGATCGGCATCGTCGGCAACACCGGCGCGACGGCGGCGTCGTTCGTGTGGAATGCGGGCACGGAGGCCGTCGACACGGCTGTCGTGTTCTCCACGACGGACGGCTACGGCTACGGCCTCACCTACGAGGACGGCGTCACCGCCTCCTCGAAGCAGTACACCTCGACGGACACGCAGACCGGCGGCCTCGACTCCGCCGAGCAGCTCACAGTCGCGTTCAACATCGCGGCGGCTGCTGCGGCGGGCATGGTCGCGAGGGCGGCTCAGCCGGGCCGGACGTGGCAGCGCCGGTTCAAGCACCGCCAGGTGCTGCCGTTCTTGGGCGACTCTGGCACCGGGAGCAACCCGGCGCTACCCGACACCGCTGCGGGCACTGACGCCGTCACGGTCACAGCGACCGCGCCCCTCACCGACACCGCAGCCGGCACCGACAACGCCACCGTCACAGCGACGGCGCCGCTGACCGACACGGCCACAGGCACCGACGCGCTCGCCATCACAGTCGCCGTCCCGCTGGCGGACACCGCGACGGGCACGGACGCACTCACGTCGCCCACGGTCACCGCAGCCCTCGCTGACACGGCAGCGGGGACAGACGCCCTCACCACGAGCGCGACGGTCGCGCTCGCTGACACCGGCACTGGCACCGATGCGATCAACGTGTCGTCGGGCTCCAACCCGAGCCTGCCCGACACCGCCACCGGCACCGACGCGATCACGACCACCGCGTCCGCGACCCTCGCCGACACAGCGGCCGGCACGGACGCCCTGGCCGCCGTTGCCGCCCTCACGCTCGCGGACACTGCCGCAGGTACCGACGCCGTCACGACGACCGCAGCGGTGCCCCTGGCCGATACCGCAGCCGGGACGGACACCCTCGCCGCCTCGGCCGCTGTGCCCCTGGCGGACACCGGCGCCGGTGCGGATGCACTCGCAGCTACCGCGACCGTCCCACTCGCGGACGCGGCCACCGGTACGGACGCGATCATCGTCAGCACCGGGAGCAACCCGGCGCTGCCCGACACCGCTGCGGGCACCGATGCGATCTCGGCGACCGTCACCACGACGATCCCCGACACGGCCACGGCGACGGACTCCCTCGCCTCCACGGCGACCACGACGCTCACGGACACCGGCACGGCGACCGACGCGATCAGCGTCACCCGCTCGCTGACCGTCACAGACACCGCAGTCGGTGCGGACACGCTCACCGCGAGCGCGACCACCGTCCTAGCCGACACGGCGACCGCGACGGACGCCTTCACGGTGACCGTGTCGCTCGGGCTCGCCGAGTACGTGACCGCGACGGACGCGCTGCTCATCGGCGGGAACGTCACGCGCGGCCAGATGTACGGCACCGACCGCACCGGCCCGACCGCAAACGCCACCGACCGCACCGGGCCGAGCGTCAAGGGCACCGACCGGACCGGCGCCACGGCCAACCCGACGGAACGCACCGGGCCGACGACGAACCCGACCGCACGTACCGGCTCGACGATGAACGGAGGCTGAGCATGTCCTACCCCTTGGGCGCCGTCATCCCGATCACCGTCACGATCCGGGACGCCGCAGGCGTGGCAGCGAACGCCACCCTCGTGCAGCTCACGATCACGCTCCCTGACGGGACGACGTCCGGGCCGACGACCGTCACGGGCACGGTCGGCGTCTACCCCTACGACTACGCCGCTCCAGTCGGTGGGCACTACACGTGGGTCATGGTCGCTACCGGGACCAACGCCGGTTCCTGGGAAGGCTCGTTCGACGTCGCCCCGCGCGCGCAGTCCGGCCCCCAGCGATACGCGACCCTGGCCGACCTGCAAGCCCAGATCACCGACCGGACCTCCGAGGCACCCCGGCTGCTGGCACTGCTCGACGCCGCATCGACCGCTGTGGAGAACCATTGCGGCCGCCGGTTCACCCGTGGCGCGACCGTGACGGACCGGCTGTTCGCGCCCCGCATGTCCGACGAGTTGCTCGTGGACGACATCGCGACCACGACCGGGCTCATCGTGAGCACCGGGCTCGGTGCGTCCTGGTCCGTCGTGCCCGCCAGCGCCTACTACCCGTACCCGCTGAACTCTGACAGCTACGGCCGCCCGTACACCAAGATCGTCGGTAGCTTCTCCCCGTCCGCCCTGCCGACCGTGAAGGTCTCGGCGGTGTGGGGATGGCTGGCCGTGCCGGGGCCGGTCGCGGAGTCGGTGCTGCTGCTCGCGTCGCGGCTCGCGTCGCGGCGGTCGAGCCCCACCGGCGTGGCCGGGTTCGGCGACTACGGCGTCGTGCGGATCAGCACCACGGACGCTGACGTCCGCGAGCTGCTGTCGAACTACACGCTGCCGGGCATCGCGTGAACCTGGCCGCGATCCGCGCCGGCATCGCCGCCGTCAACTACGGCGACATGGACGCGCTGCCGTACATCCCGGACACCATCACGCCGATCACGATCGCGGTCGGCCGGATGCAGATGAACTACAACCAGACCATGAGCGGGCTGGTCGAGGTCGCCGTGACGTTGCACGCGTTCTCCTCCCGCGCCGACACATGGCAGGGCCAGGACGACCTGATGGCGCCGGGTGGTCTCAAGGCGTCGCTCGAGACGGACCGGACCCTCGGTGGCGTGTGCTCGGAGCTCCGCGTCGAGACGTGCGACGGCCCCGGCATCGCCGACGTCGGCGGACAGCAGTACTGGGCAGCCAACTGGACAGTGAGGGTGTGGGGTCAGTGAGTGCACAGGCGCTGGTAGACGCGCAGATCTTGGTCAACGGGGCGAACCTGTCGGGGCAGGCGAACAAGCTCATGGCGTCCGGCTCGGTGGACGACCTCGACGCCACGACGTTCGCCTCGGGCGGGTGGAAGGAAGTCGCCGCCGGGCTCGGGTCGCACGAGTGGTCCGCCGAAGGGTTCTGGGCAGCCGGCACCGCCGGACTCCCGGACGACCGGCTGTGGGCCGACCTCGGCGTCAACGCCGCGTGGACCGCGACCGCTGCGGCGGCCGAGGGTTCGGTGGCCTACCTGGGCAACGTCATGTCGGGTTCGTTCGTCGTCGGCGGCGAGGTCGGCACGCTGGCCCCGTTCACCGCGAAGGGCATCGGGTCCGGGCGCCTCGTCCGGGGCACCCTCGTCAACGCACCGGGGACCGCCCGGGGCACGACGGGCACGGGCACAGCGTTCCAGCTCGGCGCGCTGTCCGCGACGCAGCTCATGACTGCCGCGCTGCACGTGTGCTCCGTCGCCGGCACGACACCGACCCTGGTCGTCAAGCTCCGCTCGAGCGCGACCGCCGGTGGCGCCTACGTCGACCGCATCACGTTCACCTCGGCGAACACGATCAGCTCGCAGCTGCTCACCGTCGCCGGTGCCGTCACCGACACGTGGTGGCGCGCGGAATGGACCATCGGCGGCACCACCCCATCGTTCCTGTTCGCGCTCGCCGCAGGTATCTGACCCCACCACAGAAGGAGCACCGCGATGGCCGTCATGTGCCTCACGGCTGAGTACATCACCATCAACGCCAGCGACCTCAAGACCTACGTGAAGAAGGCGGAGCTCACGGTCGAGGTCGACGACCTGGAGACCACGAACTTCGCGTCGGCGGGCTGGAAGGAGGTCATCGGCGGTCTCAAGTCGGGGACCCTGGCGATCACCGCGAACGATGACTTCGCCCTGCGTCGGACGGACTCGATCATCTGGCCGCTCCTGGGCACGGTGGTGCTGTTCGAGGTCCGTCCGACGCAGGGCGCAGCGAGCACCTCGAACCCGAAGTTCACCGGGAGCGTGATGATCAACAGCACGACGGCCGGTGGCGACGTCGGCTCGCTGGCCGAAAAGGACTTCTCGTTCCCGACGTCCGGAGCGGTCACCCGCGCCACGAGCTGATGCCCGTCGAGTACACCGTCGACCAGAAGGCCGTGCATGTCATCGCTGCGGCGATGAAGGCCGAGGAGGACGGGAAGGCGCTGCGGCGGGACCTGCTGCGGGAGATGCGCGCCGTGGGCAAGCCGCTGGTGCCCGAACTCCAGTCCGCTGTGCGCAGCGTCCCAGCGGTCACCACGGCCGCTCCTGGGCTGCGTGACGCGGTCGCTGCGGGCATCAAGGTCGGGGTGCGGATGTCGGGGAAGTCGACCGGCATCAAGGTCACGGTCGGCGCGACGCCGGGTGTGCGCGGGTTCCGGTTCGCCGGCCGCGCTCTGAACCGTGCGAAGGGCTGGCGTCACCCGGTGTTCGGCCGAGACAAGTGGGTGCAGCAGGCCGGGAAGCAGTGGTTCGAGCCGCCGCTGCTGGCCCGGCGCGATGAGGTTCGCACGGCGGTCCTGACTGCCGTGGAGTCGATGGCCCAGCGGATAGCCGCACGGGCGAAACAGGGAGCAAAATGATCGTCACGTTCACGCCGTCCGAGGACGACGTCCGCAAGTACACGTTCGACCCGAGGACGTTCCCGAACCCTGATGCCGAACGCATCGAGGAGCTGACGGGACTGCCGTGGGCGGAGGCGAACGCGGCGATCATGAAGGGCAGCGCGAAGGCACGCCGTGCGCTGGTGTTCTGCTTCGAGCGCCGGGCTCACCCGTCGCTGTCGTGGGCGGCGTTCGGTGACTTCCCGGTGTCGGCGATTCAGGTGGACTTCGACCGCTCCGAGCTGGAGACGATGGCGGAGAAGGTCGACACGACGCCGGGGCTGTCCGAGGCGGACAAGGCGGCAGCGCGTGAGCAGTTCGCGACGCTGATGGAGGACGCACCCGAGGTCCCAAAAGCCCCCGAGCCGCAAGGCGTTTCCTCTACATAGCGAACTTCGCTCACCTGTTCGACATCCGACCGTGGGAGATGGACCTGCTCACGGTCGGTGAGTTCGACGCGCTCGCCGCTGCTGTGGACGACTTTGAGAAGGGGAGGTAGTCCCGGTGCCCGACACCTCTCTCGTGTTCGACATCCTGGCGAACGACAAGACCACGGCGGGACTGTCGTCGGCGAAGAAGCGCGCCACCATCGCGTTCGCTGCGATCGGTGCCGCTGCTCTGGCCTACGGGGCGATCGCGGTCAAGGCCGCGACGGAGGACGCGCAGGGGCAGGCGACGCTGGCGAACTCGCTCAAGAACTCCACCGGCGCCCGAGACTCAGACGTCGCCTCGGTGGAGGACTGGATCGGGAAGGTCACGCTGGCCACCGGCGTCGCCGACGACCAGTTGCGGCCGGCGCTCGCGACCCTGGCGCGCGCCACGGGTGACGTGGGCAAGGCTCAGGACCTGCTGTCGCTCGCGATGGATGCCTCGGCCGCCACCGGGAAGGATCTCGGTGCGGTGTCGACAGCGCTGGCGAAGGCGCAGAACGGCAACGTGGGCGGGCTGGCGAAGCTGGGCATCGCGACGAAGGACGCCAGCGGAAAGACCCTGTCGTTCCAGAAGGTCGTGGAGAAGATGCAGGGCCAGTTTTCCGGTGCCCAGGCGGCCAAGACGGACACCTTCGCGGGCAAGATCTCCGTGATGCAGAACTCGCTCGACGAGGCCACGGAGTCTGTCGGCTACGGGCTGCTGCCGATCCTCACGACGCTGGCGACGTTCATGGTGGCGAACGTCCTCCCGGTGATCCAGTCCGTGACCGACTGGCTCGGGAAGAACTCGAACGCGACCATGGTCCTGGTCGGCATCGTCGCTGTCGCGACCGCCGGCATCGTCGCGATGAACATCGCGACGAAGATCGCCGCCGCCGCGCAGGCTGCGTGGACGATCGTGACCGGCATCGCGACTGCAGCGCAGTGGGCGTGGAACGCCGCCATGACGGCGAACCCCATCGGCCTGGTCATCCTCGCCGTCGTCGCGTTCATCGCCGCCCTGGTGCTGCTGTACAAGAACAGCGAGACCGTGCGGAACGTCATCGACGCTGTGTGGACCGGGATCAAGTCGGCGATCGGTGGCGTCGTCTCCTGGTTCCAGAACACTGCCTGGCCGATCATCTCGACCGTCATCGGCTACATCATCGGCTACTACAAGACCCTCTGGACAGTGGTCTCCACGGTGTTCACCAGCATCCAGGGGGCCATCTCTGGTGTCGTCTCCTGGTTCCGGGACAAGGCGTGGCCGATCATCAGCACCGTCATCGGCTACATCGTGGGTTACTACAAGACCCTCGGCGGTGCTGTGAAGACCGTGTTCGACGGCATCCAGGGCGCCATCTCCGGCGTCGTCAACTGGTTCGAGGACAAGGCGTGGCCGAAGATTCAGAAGGTCGGCGGCTGGATCTCGGGCATCTGGGACTCGATCGGGTCCGCCGCGAGCGGGGCGTTCTCCGGCATCGGCAAGGTCTTCCGTGACGCCATCAACTCGGTCATCCGCATCTGGAACGACCTGTCGCTGACGTTCAGCCTGGGGCCGGTCTCCAAGACGTTCGACACCCCGAACATCCCGTACCTCGCGGACGGCGGCATCGTGACGCGGCCGACGCTGGCGATGATCGGTGAGGCCGGGCCGGAGGCGGTCGTCCCGCTCAACGGCCGATACGGCGTGGGCGGCGGTGCGCAGATCACGGTGCACGTCAACGGTGTCAACGACCCGACCGCTGTCCGAGCTGCTGCCCGTCAGGGCGCCGCTGAGGGCTATGCGATCGCGCGACGAAGGATCGGTGTGGCGTGAGCCAGTATCGTTTGGTTCCGAACGCCGCGCCGACCTATCCGTCGGGCGATCCGTTCGTCGAGCAGGGCGGCACCGTTGTCGGTGGCATCCTCAACGACGGCAGCGACGCGACGCGTCTGACCGGTGGGACGTTCGCCGCGCTCAAGGACGCGTGGTTGGACTGCACGACGCAGACGCTCTACGCCAACGAGTTCGTGTCGAGCATCCAGGTCGGCGGTCGCGGACTGCTCTCCGCTTCCTCCGGCGTTGGCAGTTGCGCGATCCAGGCGAAGACCGGCGGCTACGCGGGCGGCATCTTCTCGACGGCCTACTTCACCACGTCATCGCCGGTGTCCACCACCGGTGGCGGCGAGGTGAGCGGCTACACCGTCTCGCAGGCGCAGATCGACGGACTGGGAGTGTACCTGCGGCTGCTGAACTTCTCATCCGGCGCGTCCTACGCCTCGACGGACCTGGACGAGGCATACGTCCTACTGAACACCAGCAGCATCCCAGTCGCCCCGGCTGTGTCGGCGCCGACAGCGACGGTCGCCAGCGCGACCCGGCCAGGGATCGCCTGGGCGCACTCGGACAAGCTCTACGCCACTCCGTCGTTCAAGCAGCTCACGAGCAACGTCGCCACCATCACGACCTCAGCGGCCCATGGGTACCAGATCGGGCAGACCGTCACCGTCTACACCACCGACGCCGTGTTCGACGGCACCTTCACGATCACGGCCGTTCCGACGAGC
>Ga0193754_1000029_pt1 | contig 15919 bp, 30 predicted proteins | sample H1a1metaG_FD_143052 | JGI IMG/M metagenome (GOLD analysis project Ga0193754, IMG submission 143052) | Soil microbial communities from a riparian zone of the East river system, Colorado, United States - H1a1 | ecosystem: Environmental > Terrestrial > Soil > Riparian zone | place: USA: East River... | reverse complement strand
GGACTTGACAGAACTATCGGGTTTAGCCTTTGAACCGAAACTGTTAGTTTTGTTTAGGTATGACTGTAAGCCAACAGCTGCAGCTTTTTGCGTGGTGGCAGGAGTGCTAGAAGTGCTAGCTGTGTTAGCTTTGGGAGTGGGAAGCGTAACACCTAACTGTTTAGCCCTAGCGTTAGTTTTGGGACCGACAATACCATCAGCGACTAAACCTCCCATTTTAGCTTGGAAGTTTTTAGCGGCGAGATTAGGCTTAGCTTTAGTACCGTAATCATTGGTCTTTTGGAGGTTATCTCTAAGACCTATTGCAGCGTCATATTGAGACCCTGAAGCGGATTGACCGGCACCTAATTCTTCATCCCAGGAGGATGATAAGCATTCTAAGCCGGAACTAAGGTTTAGTTCGTCGCGTTCTTCGTAATCGTAATCGTCGGGACCGGACATAAATCACCCCGTAAAAGTAGAGTTAGTTTCTTGAATATATTGCAAAATATCTTTGGTTACATGAACTTGAAACCAAATCTTTTTAACATAAGCTTTGCTTGTGTAAGTACCTAATGAATAATTAGAAATATTTACACCATCATAGTAAATCCGAAGTGTTTTACCATCTTGTTTATAAGAAAAATCATAACATATTTTAACTTTAGTCATTCTGCTTTATCTCCCACACAATCAATTTTATCAATCGTTGCGCCTTTTTCTTTTAGTTTATCAATAGGATTAAACCCAAAATCAACAGTGCGCACACTTTCAAGAGCAACCCATTTACCGCCCACATGTGCACAGGGAAAAACATGCCCCTGTTTAAGTTTTTTACCGGGGACAGTCTTACTAGGAATAGTGAACCGTACAAAGACCAGCTTAACAGGAATCCTAAATGTCCTAAGAATACAAGCAATAAGGATAGTTTTATCATCACAATCACCTATTCGCCATTTCATAGTCCGGCTAGGTGTTTGCCAGCGTTCGGGAGATTCCCGGAAAAAACGTATATGTTCTTGTGAATATTTTTGGACAGCTTTGGCCAGTGCTACAGGGTCGCTACCTGGAACCTTATAGGGGTCAATAATGTTTTTTACTACAAATGATAAAAGCTCTGGGGAGCCTGTACATTTCTGTACAACTCCCCAAAGCTCTTTCATTTGGTCCGAATAATTTGTGATATTTTTATCCCAAATTATTGTCGCTTTCGGACTCTGTTTCTGCTGGGGCTGTAGGCTCACTACTACTAGACTGCGGTATTACGCGCTTCATAGTAGTACGGTGCTGGTTAGTATTTGGGGCCGTTTCCCTCGGTTTCCCCGCGTTTTGGGGGATTGACACAGAAGACATTTGCAGTTTTTTGAGATTTCTAACTTTGTCCTGGAGACTACGTGTTTTAGTATGTGCCCCGGCATGCTCTGCTAGCTGGCGAAGTTCCTTAATCCCTTCAATACCTTTGCTAAGCCCAGCTAACCATGGGGATTCGGTATTTTCCGATTCGCTATGTTCTAGTTCGAATTGTAGACGTTCCTTTAGTAATGCTTTTTCCTGCTCATTCATCCGAGTGGTAAGAGTAAGCATTTGATTAAAGGTTCGGTCTTGTAATTCTAATTGACGTTCATGCGCAGCTGTCAAAGCAGCCATAGAACGTTCATGTTCATTCATTATGCGGGTTTGCATAATGTGAGCATTTTCAGTAAACATAGTCATAAACGCTTTATATAACTGCTCTTGAGCAGCCATTTGCGTTTTATGATATTCCTGCTCTCTAGCAGAACTTTCTTTAGAGGATTGAATAACGCTATTAGCATGCTGCGTGGCCATGTCTTTAGCGGTATCAATTAGGCGCGTAGTATGTCCATCGCCTCTAACATCATCTTTTTCCAATTTGGAAATAAGAATCTGTAAGAGGCCCCCTAACTCGGTAGTAGGATTAGCAACTTTAGACGCAATTTCTGGAGTAACTTGTTTACCAGCTTGCGTAGGGTGAATGCCTACCGAAATTTTAATACCGTCTGCTACTTTGATTACTTGGTTACGTGAATTTACAAGAGAAAGCTTATAAATACCGTCACCATAAAGGCCGGCAATATATTCCTTAGTGGATGTATGCGGAACCGTTCCCTTATGACCGTCATAAGGTGGGTCAAGCTTTTCAACAATCATGTGTTGTGCTTGCCGAGTATCCTTGCGTGCCGCGTTAGGAAAACACGGCATAGGTTCATCATTGGTAACCGGGTCAACTACGTTAGGCGGACCGGGGGGACGACCCGGCCCCCTACCCGGCAAGAAAGCCATTACCTGTCCGGGGCTTTCGTCAACGGTTACGGAATCATCATCTTCATTATCATCAGTTTCATTGCTCATTGAATTTTATTTCTTTTGCTTTATCATGTAAATTGATTAATCGATAAATATCTTCAATAGTTATAAGATTTCTTTGAATCATTTGTGTATATAAATAAGCACAAATATAATCAACAGCTTGACCATCTAAGTTTTGTAAAAATGTTATAAACTTTCGTATGAAGCTCTATATCTAATGTTTCATACGCTTCAATTTCCTCTGGCGTTAATCCTATCTTTTCTGCACGTTGTTTTTCTAATGCAGATAGCTTCATTGGCGAAACCTTCCGCCTTGCTGCATAGCCATCATTTTCTGTTGTTCATAACGCGCATCGGTTTGTAATTTTTCAAACACTTTAGCAGTGTGAATAATTACGCCAATAGCGGCGGATTGACTTGGAACATAAAGTGAAAAAGCTTTACCGTCCCAAAATTGAATTGGAAAACGTTTAACAATAACTTCGTTAATGCGAGAAGCAAAATCGCTAAATAAAATATTAGGTTCTACAGCCGCAAAAATTTGTTGTGCACCTTCCGAAGTAAAAATAACATAAAAATCCGGTTTAACTTCGTTCGCGTCTGTTAGTTCGATTGCCATAAAATCATTCCTTGTGGCTGTTAGATTATTCAGTCGTTGTTTCCGAGTCCGGTTCTTTTTCATCTGCGGGCGGTACTCCCATGGATGTTGCTAACAGCATAGCAGCGGATGCTAAATCGATTAAATCATCTTGGTCCCATTCGCCAGAATCGAGTGTTTCCTTACAGGAATCGACTAATTTGTTTTGTAATGCGGGTAAGTGACCATTAATAATACCAATGGACTTAGCATCTTTGGTATTAATATGGATAACGATATCCTCAAGCATATCCCCCATATTATCTAACAAGTCTTCATCGCTAAATTCTTTGTTTGGATTATCCATATTCACCACATATCCCGATTTTCAAGCTCTTTTTCATCAAATACAGCGTCTTCTAATTTGTTAGCCATCCTTGCGGAATGCGCTTTAAAGCTGAATTTTTTGTGATTGTCGGCGAAGAAATCGCCTAATACATTATTGGTGTTAGCTAGATAAAGCATCGTGCATGCATTAGCTAACTTGGCATAAAATGAATACTTAGCTTTATTGACAAAATATTGTGTGGATTTCATTCGATTTTCTCAATGTTGGTTAGTTTTTCCCTGCGAGCATCAAAACAGAAGTTAAACAGTACGTCCATATGTCGTTTAGACTCCCTCATAATCTTTTTTACATGCAAGGGAGTGTCAGAATTTTTTATAGCGATTTCTAAGTGAATACTAGCTAATCTAGTAGCTTCTTTAAGATTTAAAGAATGTTCCCAAATTTCTATGAATCTGACAGCACGGTTTAATTGTTGACGATTACCGCACGTATCTATCAGCTTCATTTTTAGCAAAAGTTCGGTTAAGTCTAAGCGTAGAAAAATAGCTAACTTAATGAGTGCAACGGTTTGTGGTACCGCGCGATATCCACGCTCTATCATGGATATATAATTGCCATCCCTAAGACCTAAAAGCTTTCCTAAAGCTAATTGACTTAAGCCGGAATCTTCTCTTTTTTCGCGCAACCATTCGCCGATAACCTTGTCGCCGCGAAAATCTGCAACGTTACTGTTGGGGTGCTTGTCACTGGCCATAATAGGGGTGTTTCACGTGAAACAGGGGGAAATCACTACTTGCACCGTAAGGCGCATAGTAGGCCGGTGCAATGTAGGCATACCCGTTTTACATGAAAAACCTATAGACCTATAAGCATTGGGATATTGTTTCGCCCATGATTCCTTATAGTTGTATAGGTTTTCGGTTGACACCCTGTAAACGCAAAAATGCCCCGACCCTTACAGGACCGAGGCATTTGATAAGCTAACTGGTTTGACTAACTACTATGCTTGTATAGTGCATAACCTTGCATAACTATTGAAAACTCGGGTAACTCGCCGCCTTGAATTTCCACTCTGATATTACTGTAACTTGCGCAGAACATGGGTACTAATTCTTGATGGATATTATTACTATTAATCAAATCATCAAATTCTTCTTCGGTAATTTTACCTGAATCTAATAACGGCTTATTTTCTAAAATACATACACGTCTAGCCAAGTCATTTTGCTTATCAAGAGATGCTCTTGAAATATCGTCAATCATAACAAGAGGAATTTCTAACAATATCATGTCAAAAACTCTCAATCTTAGAATGTTCTTTTCGTATTGAGAGCGTTTGATTTCCCCCATGAAAGCACTTAAACGCCTAATGTTCCAATCTTGATTAGGGGGTATAACACAGTAATATTGATTGTTAATAATCCTAGCAGGAACAAATATAGATTTTATTTGACGTGCATTCATGGTGAATCCTCAATGTGTAGCGGTGTTGACATACCTTCATCATGTAGGCGCTTGGTGTCGTGTTTCTTCAGCGCTCGCATCAGGGTCATTGCTTTAGGCATAATCGAACCGTTGCGCATATCCGTTGCAAAGCCTGTAATACCTTCTTTGCCAATAGCAACGCCTGATATATAGTCTTTCCAGCGATTAAGACTATCCGTATCATCCTTACCTTTGACCGGCGTGCCTTTGACTTTGAAAATTTGTTCATTGGTTTTTTCATCTATCATCCGATAGACTTTAGGCGACACAAATTCCCCTTCGATAATAGTTCTTTCGAGTTTGAAAGACCCTAAAGAATCTTGCATAAGGGGATGGTTACCCATATCAACATCCGTAACGATTGAGTCAGTGTCGCAATAGAAAACTTGCCCACCTAATGACTGTGTTAGTTCCATACCCTCTAACAGTCTAAGGCGAGACATAGCAGTCACATAAGCGCCAGCTGCCACGTGTCTAAATGGTCCGTCGGATTCCGTAATGATGGAATAGACACCCGGAATATGAGTAGGTTTGATATATCCAGACTTGCCATCCCGGTTTATCTTATCGGTGCTATAAAGATGCATAGCACGCCCTACATTTTGTTTACCAAAAATTGATTTAGTTCGCTCAATTGATTCGATTAGCTTGCCATACAAGCTATTAAGCAGAATCTTATAAGCATAAGACCTAAATGAATCACCATCATCGATAGATTTTTGTCTAAGCTTGTAAAACGTTTCAACAAACGGTCTAAGAAAAGGCGCATGCTGGAAATTAGCTTGCGCATGAATTTCTATCTTAGCACCTTGTGCTAATGCTTTTTGAAGTTCAATATTAGTCCACCTTCCCCTAAACGTTCCCGTAGGGAATAAAAGTTTATTAAACCGTTTCATCGCTAACACGGGAATGTGGACTGATTCGGGGACTGTTACTGTACAATCCGAAATACCCATTTTAGCTAAGGAAGCATCGATTGATTTGAAAGGTGTGCCGAAACCGCTAAAATACGTGGGTAAATCCTGCAACATACTCCATGGATAAGACGAGCGTATATCGTAATAGTAGAGTTTTTGTTTAAACAATCCGCGTTTAAAAACCTCTACTCTACCACCAAAATATGCAGGAGTACAAAATTCATCCGCCAGCAACATTTGAGAGGAATAACCCTGGTTAAAATCGTTTCCCTCATAGAATTTACGCCATTCGAGCACAGGACTACGCCTAACCCAGCGACTAGCAATAGATGCTAATGTATATGCAAAGTCTGCCCCTACTTCAGTAAGAGCTTTCTTTAAATACTGCATACCTAGCAGAACGATATCGCAGTCACGTAGGCAGTATTCGTCTAGTTGTTCTTCTGTTAGGTCCTGTATTCTGCTTCTATCAACATCAAGCTTAGCGAGCCCAACGGTTTTGCCGATTTTAGCAACACTATCAGGCATAAGTCTTGCTGATTCGCAGAATCGAATTTCTTTACCATTACTATGTTTGATAGTGACGATAATAATTGAATTTCCTGATTGGATAGTTTCCCAATTCCATCCCCTAATGGTTGCATAATGGATAATAAATCTATGGTCATAATGTCCTCCCCAATGCGCCCATACATGGTCACTTTTGAATGCAGGACTAAATAACCATTGTAAATATAAAGATACCGATTTGAAGGTGCGGCGGTTTCCTAGTTCATCTACATGACCCACTAGGGTAACATCGACCCAATTTTCCGCCTCAATGTCATAAACCGCAATTGGGGGCCATGCACGTACGTCTTCGAGGGGTTTCACGCTTCGCCCGAAACATTAGTTGTGTAATATTGGTCGTCAGACGTATCGGGGTGAATTAAAGCATTTGAATGCTTGCCGCACAAATGTTTTTGAGAGTGGATATATTTGCTACCTTCTCTATAAAGAATTGTTAAACAAAACCATCCATCCGGCATGGGACCATTAGCTAATCCATCACATTTAACTTCAATTTCTTTGTCACAATCATCGCATTTATATTTGACAATGTTAGTTCGCATAATCTTTTTCCTCACGGCATACCCGGCCATTTTTGAGACTGCTTAGGAGGATTCTTTTCAAGCATTTCCTTTAATTGTTTAACACAGTCCCCTGGATGCTTACCCCTGATTATGTATTCTTGACCGTTATATACAAAAATCATTTGTACAGTATCATGGTCATAAGTAAATATATCTAACTGTTTAACAGTTACTAATTGTTTTTCACTAATATAGATATTTAATTTCATTGCCAAAACCCCCTAATGGTGTAGCCTGTAAAGAAACCTATTCCGTATACGAGTGCGTGGGTAATGATATCCATTAACATTGTTTCGCCTCCAATGTCTTTACTAATGCGATGCAAACGGCTCAAAGTTTTATATTCTTTACAGGTATCACAGATACCTTTAAACTTTTCCATATTCACTCATACATCATTACATCGGTATCCCACCACACGGACCAATCAATATCAGCACCTAGTTCATCATACAAAAGCATGTACACCTCTTGTAAGGCGGCAGAATAAGCGTTGATTCTATTGAATACCCTATCAACAGATAATCGTCTATCTTCATAACCAAAATTTATCATAATAGCATTTTGTCCTGTATCCTCTTGGGCAACGATTATTTGCGGTTTGAATCCCTGCAATATAATTGCTATTTCACTAATCAAGCTTGGTGTAATTTCTCTATCGTCAGCGCGTAACAATATACCATAACTGAAAATACGTAAATCCTCCCATTCGAGAGAACCTTTAATAAGGTGTCCCGTAATAGCCGCATCAAATACAGCGCCGATTGTAGCCGTTCTGCCATCTTGGGTTCCATCGATATCTGACCTTGTTAGGTGAGAAAAGTTTTTATAATGCTCTTGTTTAGCATCGGTTTGCATATGCGTTGCAGTAGAGTAATCTTCGTAATTACCTACTTGAATATACCTAATATCTTGACGGGTATACTTACGCTTGCGTCGCTTTGGTTTTTCGCGTCTAGATTCAGGTAAAGGAATAGGTAAAGCTACAAGCTTTTTCTTTACCTTTTTCTTAGTCTTAGGTTTAGATTTCTTAGCCTTGACTTTTTTCGGTTTAGGTTTAGGTGCAGGTAAAAATCTACCCTTGCTATCACGCTTTAGAGGTTTCTTTACCTTTTTAGACGCAGATTTACCTTTAGGTAGCTTCTTTTTCTTAGCTACCTTCGTTTTAGCGGCTGTCTTTTTCTTCTTTTTAGACGCCACTTGGATTTAACTTAACTTGGCTAAGGGATATGGCCCATGTACGACCACATTTGCACTTAGCACTCGAAGTTAAACCTGAATTATTGTTATTTGCATAAACAGCTAATCTTAAAGCCGCTATAAGGTTAGTCCTACATTGCTCACAATGTGGACAGAAGTCCGCTGTCATTGAAACCCCACGTTCCTAGACCGGGTCAAGTTGCTCATGCATCCTATAGATAAGGAGGGACTTAGCCAATATGTGGCATAATGCCCACATTACGGTGCTGCTACATAAATGGGGCTTGACACGCGCGAGGGTATTGCGGTAGGTTGCTAAACGTGCGTCGCAAGGAAATAGTTACCGATTTATCTAAATGGAGACAATCGGCGGCTAAAATAATGCAAAGCATGAAACCGAAACCGAAACCAGAAGTAAAACCGAATAACGAATCTAAGAGAGAAAACGACAATGGCGACGAATACAGCACCGAAACAGAATGAAAATCAAGATGCGGATTTTGAAGGGGAAGACGTACCAGATAGTTATGCCACACCGTGGAAAGACCCAGTCAAGGGTACTTCCATCGTTGGCACTTATCTTGGTGCTCAAGCAATCAAAAAGGAACGTGGGGAAGGCACCTTTGATGCTCATGTGATGCAACGAGCTGACGGGTCACTTGTGAGCGTTGCGGGCGGTAGCATTGATGCACGCATGGCTCGCGTGCCTTACGGTACTAAGGTCAAAGTTACCTTTGAAGGTACGCAAAAACACAAGGGGGGAAATATGAAACTCTTTAGTGTTATTTGTGAAAAGGGAACGAAGCTTAAACCGATTACCTTTACGAAAACTCGTGATGGTAATGACGATGATTTGCCTTTCTGATATCAGCTCGTAAAGGCCCTGGTATCTGACGCCGGCCCCGGTTCCCTGCCCCCACGCAGGAACCGGGGCTTTTTCTTGTCACCTATCTGGTGTGCCAATCGGTGCTGGTGTAGAATCGTGACTAGAGCAGGGCATGTCACACATTGTGTGTAAAGGTGCTATTACAATGGCTGATATTATCAATAATCCTCCACATTATACTCAAGGCAAATTTGAGGTTATCGAAGTTATTGAAGATTGGAAATTAAATTTCCATCTTGGCAACGTTATTAAATATATCGCTAGAGCCGACTATAAAGGTTTTCCTATATTAGATTTAGAAAAACCTATGTGGTATTTACAGCGAGAAATTATTAGGCGCTCAATGTTGCCCGCTAAGGATAAGCTATGAACGCAATCTTAAAGGGTATTGGTAGGCTATTACAACATAGCGCTACTAACGACTTAAAACACCGTTTAGAACTTAGACTAACAAAAGTGTTAGCTAAAATGGAATGTCGAGCAGATGAAATTGATGTTTCCGCACTTACTATTGAAATTTTGACCGTTTTTGGTGATTGGTCACAAGATGGTATTGATATGGGTAAGCAGATTGTCAACGATGTTACACAATCTGCAACGCCCCCTAGACGAGTTATGAAAAGGGGTAAATGATATGAAAATTTATTTGGCTACTTCGTGGAGAAATCATTATCATCCTGGGGTATTGCATGCCCTTAGACGAATAGGCCACGAAGTTTACAACTTTAGACAACCAAGTAAAGATGATAGCGGTTTTTCGTGGTCGGAAATTGACCCAAATTGGAAAAATTGGTCTGCTAGTCAATATAGAGAAGCTCTCAAATCACCTATTGCAGTACGTGGTTACGCAAACGATAAGGGAGCTTTAGATTGGTGTGATGCTTGCGTCTATTTACTTCCTTGCGGGCGTAGCGCATCGTGGGAACTTGGTTATGCAATGGGTAAGGGTAAACCTAGTTATGTAGTCATGTTAGAAAACGATACTCCAGACCTTATGTTTATGGAGGCAACAATCATTACTAACATGACAGAACTATTTGATATATTTGGCGAACCGTTAGATTTGTGACTCATACGCAAATCATACTATCGTATGACTATCTGTATGAAAACAGAATTAAACTGTTTACTGCTATTTCTGCTATAGTTCCTGGGGCATACTTCGCTAGATGTAACAGCTACATAGTTAATCCTGTACTCACTGAAGTATGCCATTGCACGCTAAAAGAATCTACAGGGTATGTAGCACTGATACAGGGACTACCCCTTATCGATTGGGATTATCCAGATTCGGTTAGTATGTTTGTTAGGTTTGAATCTGAAGTAAAATTTGAGGAGGTAAAAATATGTTAGATTACATTAGTAATCCCGACGCTGAATTAGTTGTTCCCCCATGGATTGCTTATGCCCGAACTAAACTAGGGCAACACGAAGTGTTAGGTGACAAAGATAACAAATATATCTTGTCATGCCATGCGCATTGTGGGTTATTCGGTGTACATGACGAATTGGCTTGGTGTTCGTCATTCGTAAACGATTGTATGATTGTCGGGGCTAAGCTTCCCGGAACTTACAAAGCAAATGCACGTAGTTGGCTGGATTATGGGATTCCGCTGCAAACGCCTGTGTTTGGATGCATCGAAGTTTTTACACGAATTGATGTTTCTAAAGGAATTACAACACCATCTCCGACATTGGGACATGTAAATTTCTTTATCCACGATTTCGGTGATTCACATTTAGGACTAGGAGGTAATCAAGGCAATGAAGTTAGCTTTGATTTCTATCCAGTCGTTAGGCACTTGGGCTATTGCTGGCCGAAAGGGTATCCGTTGCCGTGAGAAAACCGTATGAACTTTCATCTAAGGAATTAACCTTAGAAATTATCCAATGTTCAAAATATTTACATTATAATCTAAACTTGGATATGCCTATGGCATGTTTTGCAGTTTATCGATTAACACAACTTTTAGAGGAATGTGCTGGTCAATCTTTAGCTACGGTAATAAATAATTGTGCAGATAATGGTAAGACTGGTTTAGACGCTCTTAATTTATCTGAAATATACGATGAATACACCCCGTGACATTGCCGCTACTAGGTCTACTTACGTACTCTATCACGCGGAAAAAGACGCTTACATTAACATAGAACCTAACCCCGACCCTGCATTGTGCATTGTGTATAGCATGAATAGCGCATTTGTCTTTGCACGAGAAGACGATGCTAGGCGCTTTCATATACACCATAACTTAGGCGCTTTAGTGGTTATTCGTAGAATTGAAGTTTTCCAAAGGCCGGTTATATGAATATCACGCTAGCTCTTATCAGAAGTATAAGAGGACATGTTCTGTACACACATGAAGATTCATCCCTCCGGGGGGCGGATATTAACAATGTGATACTTTTAGAAGCAAATCTAACCGGGGCAGATTTACAAAATGTAAACTTCAATGGTTCCGACATGCGCTATAGCCTTATCGCAGGGGCTAATTGTCAATATACAGATTTTTGCAACTGCATATTAGGTTTAACTAACCTTTCCGGTTCGGATTTCTCTCACGCTTCCCTCGAAAAAGCGGACATGCACAAAGCACGTATTTGGGGGACTCGCTTTGACCACGCTAGCCTTTATGGAGATACATCATTTGCGGAAGCTGAATTAAAATGGTGTAGCTTTAGAAATGCAGATTTAGAAGGTGTCGATTTCAGAAAAGCTAAGGTTATTGACTGCGATTTTACTGGAGCAAACATGCGCGGGGTTAGGGGATTAAACAACGAAAAATTATATGCAAACCGATAGTATTTATTTCAAAGCCTTTATCGTTAAACACGGCATTACTGACCGCGAAAGTGATGTATTACGCCTAAAATTTCAGGGCATTTTCAACCCTAAAATTGCATCAATGCTAGGCATTTCCAAAAATTCGGTGAAAACCCTTATAGAGCGAGTGTGTAACCGTTTAGATACAGGGGCATGCATTGAGATTATGGCAAAATATATTGAGTTTTTGGAAAGCCGCGATAATAACTCTTTTTCTAACGCCATGAAAGCTGTTAACAACCAATGAAAAGACACCTTTTATATAGCATTTACCCGCGAAAGGATAATCCAGAATGGATTTTGAATATTTTAGAGTTGAAACTCTATGCACAAGTTTTTGATGAATGTGTGTTCCTTCTTAGAGAAGATGATACAACAGTTGATGATATAGATTTTATCTATAAAGTTTTAGAACCTTTCGGAGATGATTTTTCTTGCTTTAGTATTAAAAATGATAAAACACTTGGTGAAACACATGGATTTATTGGTGCATTAGGAGAAATCTTGCACCATAATCCTAATGATATTACTTTCTATGCTCACACAAAGGGTGTGACACATAAGCCTGGACCACGATTAGATGCCATTAGACAATGGCGCCAACAAATGTATGCGGCTAACCTGCATAACATGATGCGTACTGAGCTTGCGCTAAGCACATATGTTAGCACCGGGGCTTTTCGTATGATTGGGGGCTGGCCCCAATTCCCCAATAGTTCCTGGTGTTACGCTGGTAACTTTTGGTGGGTAAATAACGCTAAGTTACTCGAAAAAAATTGGGATACTATAGGAAATGATAACTACGCAGTAGAAGGTTATTTAGGCCGCATTATCCCCTATGAAGAATCCCACTGTAGCTACGAAGATAATTGTAAAAGAGACTTATATAAAGCTGAACCGCCCAAACGTACACTTTATAAGTGTAAGCGTTGTAAATGGAATAGTTATAAACTAATAAAATGCATGTACTGCTATGCTACTATGGAGGTAGTTACATGATTATTTCAGATAAAAATAAGATTATTTTTATCCATAACCCTAAAGCCGCGGGTACTAGCATCTATTGGGCTTTGTATAACAAGGACAATGGAGTTAGAAAAGAAGGTGATACGCATTCATGGGCAAAGGACCATGACTTTAGATTCTATCCCGGCTATTTCAAATTTGGTTATGTTCGTAACCCATGGGATAGAATGGTGTCCTACTATCACATGATGGTGGAAAACCCCGCATCACACACTGGACATCCACTTTGGGATTATTTTAGAGAAATCAATCCTATCGATTTTCAAGATTTTTTGACTAGATGTATAGACTATGTTACAGTAGGTGATTCAGTTATGAGTTTTACAACCAATCAAATTTATTACTTTGTGGATAGATATGATAAATTATTGGTAGATTTTATTGGTAAAGTTGAAGAAATAGGTATACCTAATAGGTATTTATCGCTAGATATACCAGTTACCAATGAGTCTAAGATTAAAAAAGACTATAGGTCTTTTTATACAGATTATACACGAGATTTAATTGCAAATAGATTTAAACGCGATATTGAATATTTTGGGTATAGTTATGGCGTATAAAATAAAGGTTCCTGCTATCTGTTCTTTCGTATGTGATGTTTGTAAAGAAGAAACGATTAATGAAGATTATCCTTCCGGATGGCATAGAATAACTGCATGCGAAAGTTGGCGAGGAGATATCATAATACTTGATGTATGTTATAAACATTTTGATGGAAGTAATCCGAACACATTAGGTGTTATGATTGAATATCGTTTAAAGCATCTTAAGGATTGAACCGTATGCATAAATCAGTTATGACCTTCATTGATTCACACGCCACTAAAGATAACTTCTATGGTAAATCGGTTATTGAAGTTGGCGCCTATGATGTAAATGGTTCCCCACGTACACTAATCACGCCACTTCAACCATCTGTATATATCAGCACTGACATGCGAGCAGGTAAAGGGGTTGATGTTGTATGCGATGCAACTTACCTAACTGAATACTTCGGTACAAACCTTTTTGATGTTGTGATTTCTACTGAAATGCTTGAACATGTTGAAGACTGGCGTTTAGCGGTTAACAATATGAAAGATATATTGAAACCGGGGGGACTTTTGTTGTTAACTACGCGGTCGCGAGGATTTCCATTACATGATTACCCTGGGGATTTTTGGAGGTTTCAAACCGAAGATTTTTTCCAAATTTTTAAGGATATGGGTATGCCTATGATTTGGGAGGATTTAGAAGCACCTGGAGTGTTTATTGAGGCTAGACATAGTAATCCCAAACAAACACAGGTAGACTTGACGGCTATTGATGTTTGGAGTATGAAAAATAGTGAAAAAACCTAAGAAACCTACAGGGGGACCTTTTCGTATTAGGCACCCTGTAAATCGTGCTTACTGTATGAAATGTGATAAACTTAAAAAGATTTGTTGCTCTAAACCGTGTTCTACTCCTGGAATATATGAATTACCTTTGTGTAAAGAGTGTTGTTCATGCTCGAAACAAACATAGCGGAATGCCCCTTATGCCATTGCTTAGAAGGAATCACAACGCGCGGGGAAAGCCATTGCGCTACACCCGGTTGCGGGGCTATCTTTGTAATGGTTGACAAAGAACATTTTATTTGGAAAGATGATGTAGGGTTTTGGTCGGAACCGATGAAGGTTAGGAATACATGAAACCTGAGTTAACTATATTATATTTAGTAAATAGCATGATAATACAGTTAACGAAAATAACTGGCTGTTGGTAAAATTATTGGTTATAAAGTAGAAGTGTAAATCTACTTTGGCCGCCATGGTGAAATTGGCAGACACAGGGGACTTAAAATCCCTCGCTTGAATAAAGCATATCGGTTCGAGTCCGATTGGCGGCACTATGCACAAATCATATCCTCAGTATCAAAAATTCCCGAAGATAGTTAGGAATGTAATAAATAGTAAATGCTTTAAATGTAAATGTTACATTAAAGCTGGTAGGTTAATGATTAAACCGCAAACATGCGAAAAATGGTGTATCTGGTGTTATAACCAAAGGATATACGCTAAGATACTTAGGAAAAATCCTCGTTTTATTGAGTTACAACGATGAAGGGGAAGGGTATGTTAAGTAGAATAAAATCCACAATCAAAATGTCGGATAGCGATTTCAACAAATGTAAGCGCCCTACATGGTGGGCTAGAATTGAATGCGAAGATTCTGATGGGGAAATTCAATCAAAATTTCTCACGATTAAATACGTGGCTGCTGACTGCCTTTTAGACGTTACTTGTGAATGTCATCCGGGTATTACCGTCTACATAGGTGCGGGTAAGGGGCAGGGGCAGGTTAGGGAAACTATAGTAACGGTAGAACTATAAACCGCTCTGAAGAGTCGTAAAGCGACGAAATAAGGTATTTATACCTTATCAGCGGGACAATCAATCTAAGGTAAGCTCTTAGATACCAAACCCCATACATGGGTAGCTCAATGTATGCGCGCCCCTTCGGTAGACCAGCACATACCTTGTGCGTGCCCTAGCTAGGTAGTCTATCGGAGGGGTTTTCTTTTTTCTTTGTTTGAATAGGCGCGATTTCTTTGCGTCGGATGGGGGTAACTGAGAAACACTAACCTCGGAGCTAATCAAATGAACAAAGAATTTCTTGGTCCTACACCTATTCAGCTTAACAATTTGTTTAACTATCTTTCTAAATGTGGTTATATGCTTGAAGTGTATCCTAATGATGCGCTTAACCAAGACTGTGGTTGGATGGCTCGTGTTTCTGGAGAGCTTCCTATCGTCGGTTTCAGCGGCGATACTGCCAAAGAAGCATTTAACAAACTTTGTGCACATTTTTCTTACGCGTACTGAATACCCTTATCCATCACACGTCCATTGAGCGTAACCAGGAAAGGATCCTGAAATGACCCGAAACACCATGTCATATGATGATGCGATGAATCTCTTGAAAAACACAGCTCAGAATCTAAAAGTAGGTTACGCCTACGATTTGATTTGTTCCATCATGAAAAATGACCCTGACCTAAACATCCTAGAGCCCGATGCTCTTTTTAGGACTCTTGTGATGGACGAAATCTATACTTTGGAAGAAGCATCGCGAATTTACCTTGCTTGTAATACTATCAATCCCTGACTTGGCACAAAAAATGACCATAGGGGCGCCCCCGGCCCCTTGCGTTCCCCCCTAAATCCCCCCAGAATCAAGGGGCAAGAGGCGTG
>Ga0193754_1000028_pt1 | contig 15986 bp, 20 predicted proteins | sample H1a1metaG_FD_143052 | JGI IMG/M metagenome (GOLD analysis project Ga0193754, IMG submission 143052) | Soil microbial communities from a riparian zone of the East river system, Colorado, United States - H1a1 | ecosystem: Environmental > Terrestrial > Soil > Riparian zone | place: USA: East River... | reverse complement strand
TGGCCTGGACGTTGCCCAGCGCGCCCGCCATGGAAGCGTTCAGGCTGTTCCCGAAGGTGTTGGCGACCTGCGCGCCGGCGGCTGCCGCGGCGCCCGCGGCCTGGCCGGCTGCGGTGTTGAACGCCTGGCCCAGCACCCCGCCGAGCTGGCCGGTCAGGACGGTCCGCAGGTTGTTCACAATCTGCAGTCCGGCGTCGGCGATGGCCTTGCCGGCCGGGATGATCGCCCCGGCCCACCCGTCGGCGGCCTTCTTGATCGTCGCGGTGGTCGTCCCAGCCCAGATGTCGAGTTGGGTGTCGAAGGCCAGGAGGGCGTCGTGGACGCCGCCGGTGGCGAGCCCGGTCTCCTGGCCCCACCGGTCCGCGGTCGCGCCCCAGCCGTCCACGAACCCGGAGAACTTGGTGTTCGCGTCGTCGAACACGGAGACCGCCGCGCCGACCAGCGGCGCGATCTGCCCGAACGCCTGGTTCAGCTGGGACAGCGCGTTGATGGCGCCCGGGACCGCGGCCGCGATCCCGCGCAGACCGGCCGCGAACTCGGGGCTGTTCAGGGTCTGCCCGAGGGTCTTGAACGCGCCCTCGATGTTGCGGATCGTGGAGTCGGGGATGGAGTCGATCGCCGCCGCGACCCCGCGCAGCGCCTCCCCGGCCGCCTGACCGAGGGCACCCCAGTCGAACCGGTTGAACAGGTTGGTGATCGACTCGACGACCGCGGTCAGCCCGGGGCCAGCGCCGACGAACGCCTGGATGCCGTTGTCGACGAGGCTGACGAACGCCTCACCGAGGGACCCCAGCAGATCCCCGAGCGCGGAGAACGCGGCATCGAGGGTGCCGTTCCCGATCAGCCCGGTGATCGACTGGTCCAGCGCGGCACCGAACCGGTTGACGGCCTCGGACACCGCATCGAACGCCCCGGACTGGGCGGCGACCTTCAGTAGCCCGTCGACCACCGAGGTGATACCGGGCGCCATGTCGACGATCGACCGGTTGACGTTCGCGAAGATCGTTTGCAGGGCGGCCAGGCCGGGACCGGACGTGACCAGGTCGGTGACCTTCCCGGCCACCGTGGTCAGCGCGTTCGCGGTGCCGACCAGCCCGGTCTGCAGCACCGGGAACACCGCGGCCAGCCGGTCGAACACCGGTGTCAGGCCGGTCGCGAACGCCGCCGACACCGCCTTCTGCAGCCGGTCGAACTCGGGTTGCAGGGTTTGGGCGGCCTTCTTGATGCCGTCCATCCCGATCATCACCGCGGCGATCGGGACCGCGGCCAGGGCCAGGGCGCCCGGGATGGCGGCGATGGCCGTGGACACGGCACCCCACACGGCGACGATCGCCGCACCGGCCGCGGTCAGCGCCGGCGCCAACGCGATGGCCGCAGCGATCGCCGGGGCCATCCCACCGAGCCCACCCGCGCCGTCGCCGCCGAGCCCGCCGCCGCCGGTGCCGATGTCGATGCGGGTGTCCCGCAGACCGCGCAGCGCCGCCTGCAGCGCGAGCACCTCGGCCAGCGCGGCGGCGGCGCCCCTGAGCTCGATGTCGATGCGGACGGTTCCGACACGGTCCAGCGCGCGCAACGCGCTGGCGAGACGGCGGATCTCCGTGGCGCTGGGGATGTCCCCGGTCAGCCCCACCGTGGCGCGGGCGTTGATGCCGTCGACCTCGCGCAGCGCGCGGGCCAGCCGGCGTAGCGCCGCCACCTCCGCCGCGGTCGGCATCCCGACGACGTCGACGCGGGCGCGGGCGGTGCGCCCGTCGATCTCGTTGAGCGCTGTCTTGAGTCGTTCCAGTTGCGCCAGGCGGGCGGCCGGGGGGGCGTCGACATCGATCCGGACCCGGACCCGGCGGCCGTCGAGCTCGTCGAGCTGCTGCTTGAGGGCCTCGGCCTGCGCGGCGATCGCCGCGAACGTCGCCGACGCGTCGTCGTTGGCGTTGACGTCGAAGGTCAGGTTGGCCATGCCGAGTAGCCCTCCTGTCTTCCGATGTCAGCGGTCAGCTACGCGGGCAGGAGGGGGGCGTACGAGGTGGGTCAGGTGGCTTTCGCGTCCAGCGCCGCCGCGACCGGCGACGTCGCCGCGGGGGCCGCCGCCGAGTCCTCGTCGTCGTCGGCGACGGTCAGCGTGTAGGGGGCGATGCTGCGGGACACGTCGGTCCACAGCAGTCCCGGCTCGAGGCGCACCCGCGCCAGGAACACCAGCGCGATGATGTCGCGGGCGCGGAGCTCCCGGACCCCGGTGCCGCGGGTGAACGACTCCGCGAGCCGACCCAGCCACCCCATGAACGGCTCACCGCCGATGTGGTCCTCGATCGTCTCGATGGCCTCACCGGTCATCGTCGCCACGTCGAACACCACCTCGTACACGACGTCGGACACACGGAGCTTGACGCTGCTGTTGGCGCTGCTGATGGTGTTCACCCTTCGATCCGGCGGGCCGTGCGTTCGCACGCCCGCTCCAGTCCCGCCCGCCACTGCGGCTCCCGCCCGCGCAGGGTCTTGAAGAACACCTCCTGCCCGACCTGCGTCTCCCAGGCGTGGCGGTTCCCGAACACCGGGTGCCGCCAGCGGCCCAGCCCGTCCAGGCCCCACGACAACGTCCGCCCGTACGCCGGGTCGACCCCGTCCGGATTCACCTCGAAGTGCACCCCGCGTGCGGCCGGGCGGACGCTGGTAGCGGCCGCGACCCGCCCGCGCAGCCCCGACGACGACCCGCCGCCGCGGCTCGAGGTGACCTCCACCCCCGCCCACGCCGACCGGGTCGCGGCCAGCGCCGCCGGCGACTCCTGAACCAGGGCGGCGGTGAGGTCACGCTGTAGCCCACCGTCGGCGGCCTCCCGTAGCCGGTTCGCCAACCGGGTGAGGCGCTGCAGCCCGGACACCCGCATGTGCACGACGATCGTCACGGGCCCCCCTTGACCAGCACGGCGGTCACCCCGGCACCCATGTCCTTGGTGATCTTCTTCTCGGCGGACGCCTTCGTCTCGCAGCCCCAGCACTTGCGCAGCTCGCCGCGGTAGGCGAAGTCGTCGCCACCCAGCTGCGGATCCCACTCGTCGGCGCGGGTGCCGCAGTTCGGGCAGGTGTCGCGGCGGTGGATCTCCCACCACAACGCCTTGTCCCGGTCGTCCCGGGACCACCCGGCGAACTCGCTGTGCCGGATCCCGTAAGCCGCGCAGACCGCCATCTCCAGGCCGAGCTGGGCGTCTGCGCTCAGCCTTTTCCCACGCTGGCCGACGGGGCGCGCGAGTTCAGGTCGATCGCCGCGGCGAACAACATCCCGAGCTCACCGACGGCGAGCTGGCCCTCGTCGGCGACCTGGCGCCAGTCGACCTCGGTGAGCCCGCGCGTCCCGTCCGGGACGATCACCGTCGCGGCGAGCAGCGCCGGGCGGAACCCGGCCACATCCCACTGCCACCCCAGCGTGCGCTGCTCGTCGGTCGGTGGGTGCGCGTCGACCAGCGCCTCCCACTCGGTCACCGGCAGGCACCGCAGCGCCAGCACCCTCACCGGCTGGCCGGCCAGCGCGGCCTGCGCGGCCGCCACCCGTTCCCGGTACGGGGCCAGGTCGACCCCGGCTGTCTCCGCGACCCGCAGAGCGTGGGTCGCCCGGTCCGCCTCCCGCTCGGCGACCGCGTACGCGACCGGGTTGACCGGGATCGGAACCTCGCTGGTGGGGAGTTCCCGGGCCCGCAACCAGTCCCGCAGGTCCGGGTCCGGGTCGTGCTCGTCGGTCACGGGATGGCGACGTCCTCAGCCGGCGGCTGCGTGATGGAGAACTGCACGTTGATCGCGAACGGGTTGTCGTCGCCCCGCTGCTTGGGCTTGGAGATCACCAGCACCGGGTAGACGTCCATCTTGAAGCCCGTGGTGTCCCCACCGTCGAGGAACACCAGGAACCCGACGTAGCCGAACGGGAGCGTCGTGCGGATGTCGGCGCCGGACTTGGTGCCGTAGAACATCAGCGAGCTGTTCTCCGCGCCCGTGCGGCCACCGATCTTGCTGACGAACAGCGCCGCCATGTCCGGGCGCTCGACCTGATCGGCCTCCACCGAGAACCCGTCGATCCCGCGGACCTGCCGGGTCACGTCCAGGCCGGCGTCGAGCTCACCGCGGGTCGGGGACAGGTAGTTCGCCATCGTCGTGACGACGTAGATCTTCGTCACCCCGGGCTGGTAGTAGGCCGCGTACGCGCTGATCTGGGAGGGAGGCATGTCAGGACCCCTTCTTGGTCGTTGTCGTCCCGGTCACCGGCACGACAGCGGCCGGGGTATCGACGGTGGGTCCGTCGACGGGCGGGCGTGGATCCGCCGGCTCGTTGCCGGGGGCCGAGTCGGACTGGTCGTCGCGGACCTGCCAGCCCGACCGCGTCCACTCCGACAGCGCGGCAGCGTCGACCTTGTGGTCGTGGCCCGCGGTCAGGTTCGGGTGCGTGATCCAGTACCGCATCGGTCACACACCTACCACGGCGGCAGTGACCGACGTGATGAAGCCGTGCTGGATCGTCGCCAACCCCGTCGTCGGGTCCTGGTACAGCGCGGCGATCAGCGGGATGAACCGCTCGGCGCCGGCCGGGACGCTGACCGTCTGGTCCGCGATCGCGAGCCCGGACACGGTGCCCGGGGTCACGAGAGTCACGGTGTCCGGGCTGCCGCCCGCGTTCTTGACGTGCAGCACCACGTTGTCGCCGGGCACTGCGGTGTCGCTGGCGCTGACCGCGGTGTAGGTGGCATTGAGGCCGGCCTGCACGGCCGTCTGGGTAGCGAAGAGGGCCACCGGTCACACTCCTTCGAATCGTGTCGCGTCCACCCGGATCGCGAAGTCGATCAGCGCCAGCGCCCCGTCGGGGCCCTGCACAGGCCGGTAGGTGTGCCGTACGACCCGCGCCCAGTCGCACACCCCGCCCAGGTCCCGGTTCGCGACCAGCACGTCACGGACCGCGCGGAACCCGCCGTAGGCGCGGACCCGCATCCCCGACATCGCGGTGTCACCCGACCAGGACTGCACCGCGCACGACACCGTGAACGACTCGACGTGGCGGCCGCCGATCTCGCGGCGGGTCTCCCCCACCGCAGCCGCCCCGCCCTCGACGGCCAACCCGACACCGATCACGTCCGGGTTCTCGATGTCGGCGAGCGGGGGCCCGTCGAACACCTGCCACCCGGCCACCCCGGCCGCGGTCGCCGTGCGCACCCCGTTCGCGTCGGGCGCCGGACCGAGCAGGCCCAGGATCGCGTTCACCGCATCATCGACCGGTTCGGACATCAGGCGATCCCCGGCAGCGCGGTGCCGATGAGCTCGGCCGCGGCGCGGGGCACCGCGTAGCCGGCGACCATCACCGTGTCCTCCTCCGACGAGGACCGGGCGATCCCGAACTGGGTGTGCCGGCCGCCGCCGATCTGCGCGCGCTGCGACTCCCACAGATGCCGCAAGATGCTCTTCGCCGCCCCGGCGAACTTCGCCGGCACCAGCTGGTAGCCGGCCACGTAGGTGATCTGCACCAGACCCTGCACCGGCAGCCCGGTGGCGAGGACCGTGACGATGCCCGTCTCGCCGTCCAGGTTGAACTGTGCGGGTGACCAGGTGAGGAACCCGTCCATGTCCACGATCGACGTCAGCGAGATCACCGGCGCCTGCAACGCGAACCGCCCGACCGGGCACTCGAACAACCGGGTGTCGACCACGGTCTGGCGGGGGACCTTCCGCCCCGCCAGGTCCTCGACGACCTCGGTGGTCGCCTCGATCCAGGCCCGGAGCTCCTCATCGTCGACGGTCGAGGTGGCCGACATGTTCAGATGGCGCTTCGCGTCCGCCATCGACACGATGTAGGCGGGCGCGGTCGGGCGGACGTCGAACTGGTCCACGTACGCCGTCGCCGGCGCGGTCGACACCCACCGCGCCAGGTACCGGCCAGGCACCGCCGGGACGTAGTCGGCCTGGTAGCGGCCCGTCGACGGGGTCGACACCGCCGGCGTCGACGTCGTCGCGTCCGGCAGGGTCAGGGTCAGCACCACCCCGCTGGCCACCGTCAACGCGCCGGCCGCGTCGCGGACCTCGATGGTCAGCGGGACCGTGTCACCCACATCGAACGCCACCAGATCACCTCCTCCCCCGTCATCTCGTCTCCCCGATCAGCTCGGTGTGAGGTAGACCCATCCGAGGTTCGCGTCGGGTGTGAACGTGACGACCGTCGACGTCCACGTCTTCTGCGAACCGAAGTCGAGAAGGCAGATCACCGACTTGTTCGCGGCCGTCGCGTTCGTGTCGTCGTAGATCCAGCCGTACTGGATGCCGGTCAGCGACAGCGACGGCGACACGATGTTCGCCGACGAGAACTTCGTGATGGACGTCCCGATCTCCGACCAGATCACCGAGCCGTCGACCGCGACGTTGTCGCGGCCACTGACCAACGTCCACGTCGGCTCAGACCCGGCCGACGTGCCCGCGCCGGCGCACACGTACAGGTGGCCGTTCGTGGTGATCGGGCGGACGACGTCACCGAGGACGTACGCCGTGGACGCCACCCACAGCCGACCGAACGAGTTGGCCTGCACCGTGGTGATCGCAGGTGTCGGGACCGTGATGCCACCCGCGACGTACCCGGTGCCGGACGCCTCCGACGCGGAGATGTCCGCGTAGCTGAATGTCGTCGTGAACGCGGTCGCCGGGTTGTACGCGGTCGCCATCAGCGCGAGCTTCAGCGTGTCCGAGTCGAAGTCGTGCGCCACCGGGGTGTTCGTCGCGAGACGCTTGATCGTCTCCGTTCCCCACCTGTTTGCCACTACGTCGCTCCACTCATCCTCGGTGCCGATCGGTCGACAGCAGTGGCACCCGCCGCGGTTCGCGCGGGTGATGTAGCGGTAGCGCCTGCCCGATCGGCCATGGCCATGACGGGAGCCGGACGGGTGGGTGCTGCCATACCTGGCGCCGCGCGCATGACAATGACCATGTCCCCCCGCGTGATCAGGACAACCCCGATGACCTGCGAGCCGCCGGAGCCGGACGCGCCGCCAGGCAACGCGGCCTGCAGCGTTGTCGCTGCCGCGGATGTCGACGCCGGACCCGAGGCCACCGCACCGCCCGCGGCCGCCGACGCCGCCGCTGTCCCGGTCAGCGCGCTCGACCCCGCCCGACCCAGCGCCGGACCCGGGGAGGCGCTCAGGCTCGCCGTGCCGGTGACCGCGGTACCGGCGCCACCCCCCGACGATCCGGATGGCACAGCGGCCTGCAGCGTCGTCGCGGTAGCGCCTGCCACAGACCCGGAGCCGGACGCCCCGCCCGGTACACCGGTGACGGTCGCGGACCCGCTGAGCGACGAACCGCCCGGCCCGGCCACCGCCCCGCGCGGCTGCGCGGGAACCGTCGCCGTGCCCGAGGTCGCGACACCGGCGCCGAGCCCAGCGGCCTGACCTGGTGCGGCCGCAAGCGATGCGGCTCCGGCGGTCCCCGCCGCGGCGCCTCGTCCCGCGGCCGCAGTGGGCGAGGTCGCGACCGATGCAGCGCCCGCCATAGCCGTGCCGAGCGGCCCCGCCTGCGCGATCCCGGCCACAGCAACCACGGTCGCGGTCCCGGCCTGCGCGGCCGATCCGGCGAGACCGGCTGCGCGACCGGCGACCGTGAAGATCGTCTCCGCAACAGACTGCCGGCCAGCCCCCGCCAGCGCCCCGGCCGGCACAGTGGCCACGGTCGAGCTGCCGGTCGCCGCCGCGGCGCCGGAGCCGGCGGCGGCACGGGTCGGACCCGACAGCACCGTCGCCGCACCCGACGTCGCCGCGGTCGAGCCGTTGCCGCCTGCGGGGCCGGACGCGCCCGACTCGGTCGCGCCCGGGGTGAGCTCCGTTCCCGGGTACGTGGTCGGACCCGGGATGAACGTCATTACCGCACCGCGACCCAGGGAAGTTGTGTCAGTGCTACCTGGGTGCCGCTCGCGGCCGTCGGGAGGTTCGTGCCCGTCGTGCGGCCCGTGTCCGCGGTCGCCGAGCGATACGGCACCGCGCCGCGGCCCGTGCCGAAGAACGTCGTCGGCAGCGCCGCCTGAGCGCGGATCGTGATGGCCGTCGTGATGCCCACGACTCCGACGTAGATCCGGCCGGACGGGACCGTGATCGGCACCACCATCGGGATGCTCAGCAGACCCGCGGTGCCCTCGAATGTGGTCTGAACATCCGCGGAGATCGCGAGCCGGTTCCGGTACTTGTCGTAGATCCCCACCCACGCACCGGTCAGCGTCGCCGCCACCGCGGTGGTCGTGATCATGTCGACGGTGGCGATTGTTCCGGCGCGGACGTCGACCTCGAACAGGTAGACGGTGCCGGCCGTCAGGGTCATCACGGTTCCGGTGTCGCTGTTCGCGAGGTCGTAAGTCCAGCCGTACCACGGGAACGGCAGCGCACCAGCGCCCACCGGCGGAGGCGGGTCCTCCGTGCTGTCCAGCGCCGGCAGCGCGTTGCGGATGATCCGCGACATCGGGGTGTGCGCGAACGAGGACGGGTGGATTCCGTCCGATGTGGTCGTCTCCGTGGTGTTCGCACGCCACGACCACCCATCGGCCGCGAGGATGTAGGTCATCGCATCGACCACGGCCGTCAACGGGTGCAGCGGGCTGGACGCCTGCGCCCCCGGCGACTGGTACACCTTGCAGCGCAGGATGTTGCCGAACAACGTGCCGACGGCCGCGGCAGCGTAGGTCACCACCGACCCGTCACCGTTGTAGGTGACGGCAATCGGGCAGCCGTCCAGCATCCACGCGCGAATGCTCACGAACACAGACGCGGCACCGTTGCCGGTAGAGCCCGTCTGCGCGCCCGTCCCCCAGTTCGACCCGACCGCTGTAGTGCGCGGCGGAATGGTCACGATGACAATGTCGCGAACCTGATCGGCGTAACGAAACCACGTGTCGATCATGTTCTGCTGGATCGTCGCGAGCGCGGTACCGGCGACGATATCGTTGGTGCCCATCGAGATAATCATCTTGTCGCAACTCGCAGCAATCGCCAGCCGCTTCCCCATCGACAACTTGTGTGCCGCGAAGTTGTCGCCGAACATCGCCGCACGCCAGAACCGAGTGCCGATCAGCGCGCGTGCGACATAGCCGCCGTTGTCCCCGGCGTAGCCGCTGTTCTGGTCGAACGCGAAGTCACCCGCGCCGGCCACGATCGAGTCCCCGACAACCATGATCGTGCCCGTGGTCCCAGGGCCGAGGACCGCCATCGGCCAGAATCCGACGACGCCGTTGACGTTCCCGATGGCGGGGGCCCCCGCACCGTTGGTGATGGGGTCACCCGCCGCGCCCGGCGTCGGCGTGGTCATGTCGTAGGCGAAGTCCCACGTGTTGATCGTGACCCCGGACGGCGGCATCGTGCGCGCACCGTCAGGAGTCGCCAGCGTCAGCGTCCACAGAGGCTGACCAGGGACAGTCTCGGTCGACAGGATGCACGTACCGATCGCCCACCCGCCAGGGGCGAGCACGATCGATGACGACGTGCGCGAGTTCCCCGTGTCGAACACCACCGGATACCGGGTGCCGCCGTACTCGACAGCCGCGCGGATCGTGATGTTCGTCGGGCCGTTGACCTCCGTCGTGCCAGAAGCCGACGTGTACCAGTTGCCGTAGACCAGCTTGACCGTGCGCGACCCGAAAGCGATCTCGTGACGGATCTTGCAGAAACGCGACGTGCCGGCCGTGAGAGCCACCAACGCGTTGTTCGCGTTCAGGAAGTCCGCCGTCGTCGTACGTGACGCGCACACGGAGTAACCCGTGCCGAGGAACCCACGGCGGGCGCTGTCCCACTCCTTGACCTCCTGCGCGAACACCGGGGTAGTGGTGCTCGGCGTGTCCACCCAGGACTTGCCCGCGTCGGTGTACGGAGTCGTCACATGCCATCCCGCGTCTCACGTCCAGGCGTGCACCCCGCGCCGGGCACCCGTCGAGCCGAAGTGTCCACGGCGACCGCCCGGTCCGTGGTCAGCTCTTGGTCCGGGTCTCGGGCTTCTGCCGCGACGCGACCGCCTCGGCGATCCCCGAGGCGCACAGCTCAGCGCCCTCCAGGTCGGGCACGTCGAGCTCGTCGCCGATCGGCGGCCAGTCGACACCATCGCGGGTGCCGCTGACCTGGTACTTCATCTTGACGCGCATCGCATCCGCCTTCTCATATGGACGACGGCAGGGACCGGATGGGACGCGCCCGGTTCCTGCCGTCAGCTTCGATCTGGCCGTCAGGCCGCGTTGCCCTGGAAGTACTTGATCGCGCCGGTCGTGTCGACCAGATCGCCGTCCGCCCGCAGCAGGCAGCGGTAGGTGATCAGGTCGGTGTTGAACGCGAAGTCGTCGGACCGCTCGAACCGCAGCCCGTTGACCATCCGCACGAAGTACTGCGAGAAGTCCCCGAACAGCACCGACTTCGCCGACAGCGCCACCGCCGCCACGAACGGGTCGGTGACGATCGGCTTGCCCAGCACGGTGTCCGGGGCGCCGATCTGCATCGAGGGCTGCCACAGGTACTGGCCGGTGGAGTCCTTCAACTTCCGGATGTTCGCCAGCGTCGAGTCCTTCACCAGCCAGCTGCACGACGGGCTGTTCCGGTACGGCGCGATCACCGAGTACATCAGGTCGATCAGGTTGTCCGCGGTGAACGCCCCCACCACAGCCGTACCGCCGGTGACACCCAGCGTCGCGCCGGTCACCACCCCGCCGGGCTGGCCGGAGTTGGTGCCCGTGATCAGGTGCGCGCCGAGCGCGTTCCCGATCGCCCGCCCGGCCTGCATGGACACGTAACCGGTGAGATCCACCCCGGTGTCGGTGACCAGCTCGTTGGACAGCTGCAGCAGCAACCCGTACTTGTAGGCGTTCAGCGTGACCTGCCCGAACACCGGGTCGGACGCGCCGATCGTGCCGGCCTCCGCGATCAGCGCCGCCGTGCTGTGCGACGTGGTCTTCGGGATCTGCAGGGCCTCGCCGCTGTTGGTGTTCAGCACGGTCGGGCCGGTCATCATCACGCCCGACACTTCGATGAGGTGCGCGATCAGCTGGTTGTAGAAGCTGGTCGGGATCGTGTTCAGACCGGCGCCGGCGCTCAGCCCGGACAGCACGCGGACCTCCGCAGCGGACCGTCGGAACGGCGGCCGCTCGTCGGGTGCGGCGCGGACCTCGAAGGAGCGTCCGGACTCGCCGCGGAAGAACTTCCGCAGCTGGGACTCGGCGTCATCAGCCCCCGCCGGCGGCGCGGTCCGCGGCGCCGCGATCAGCGCCGAGAACGCGTCCTCGGCCTCCTTCGCGCGGGCCTGCGACTCGACCAGCTCCTTCACCCGGGCGTCGATCTCGTCGATGCGGGTGTTCCGCTCGTTGTAGGCCGTCTCGTCCTGGCCGTCGAGATGCGTGCGGTCCGCGGCCGCGGCGGCGTCCAGGGCGCCCTTCTGCGCCTCCCACAGCGACAGACGCTCCGTCTGCAGCTTCCTGATCAATACATCCATGTGAGCACTCCGCTCCCCCCGAGAACGGGGGCACGACGAAGAGCCGCGCCCATCTCGTGGGTGCGGCTCGGGGACGTGCGGGGTGGTTGTCGACCTGCCCAGCGGTTAACCAGCGCTGCGGGCCAACAGGGCCCGCCGCGCGTCGAGCAACGACATCCCCGGGTGGTTGTCGACCTGCCCGGATCCGTCGTCCTTCCGGCCCTCGGCCGGCGGTGTGGTGGCGCCGAGGTCCACGACCGTCGGCGCAGGGGTGGAACGGGTCAGCAGCTCAGCGAGCCGGTTGGCCTTCGCCAACGCCTGGACCTCCGCGAGGTCCGCGCCCCGCAACTCGGCGAGTGACCGCAGACCCGTCGTCGTGTCCAGATAGGCGGGGTCCACGACCGGGGCGACGTCATGCAGCTGGATCGCGCGCAACGTACGCAGCGGGAACCCCTGCTCGGTCATCTCCCACTCGTCGCCCCCGTCGAGGGTGTAGAACGCGAACGAGCTGAACCGCAGATCCTTCCGGCCCGCCAGCACCCCGCAGTCACGGCCCGTGGTCGTGTCCGGAAGATCGCAGTCGTAGTCCAGGCCGGTGTCATCCACCTTCAGCCGCAGCGTGCCCGCCGCGACCCGGCCCAGCAGGAACTCGTCGCGGTGCTGGAACCGGCACAGCACGTCCAACTGGTCGGTGACGCTCTTCGTGCACGCCCCCGGCGCGATCGTCTCCACGAACCCGCCCAAGTTGCGGGACAGGGTGTTCCACTTCAGCGCGTACCCACCGAGGCGCTGCCCACCGTCCGCGGCCGCCCGCAGCTCCACAGTCCCCGGCTGGTACCGGCGCTCCAGCTGACGATCACTCATGACGGTTCTCCTCCAGGTGCCACCGGTGGCGGCGGCGCCACCGCCGGCGGCTGCCGGTAGTTCTGACCCTTCCCACCCGGCAGCGGCGGCTGGTCCTCGATGTTGCGGACCTCATCGACGTTCGACCAGCCGTTGCGCAGCGCAATCTCATGGGCCTGATAGCGGGCCAGGGTCTCCGCGCGCAACGCTGAGTCCGCGTTGAACCGCAGCACCCGCCCCGGCCGCAGCAGCGGCGACAACCCGTCCTCCAGCCGGCACATGTACGGGCGCAGCGACACCCGCTGCACCTTCCGCGCCCGCGTCTCGTCCGTGTTGTAGGTCAGGCTGCCGCCGGTCTGCCCGCCGATCTCCTCCGCCGGCACCCCGAAGATCGCCGCGATCGTGGTGGCCGTCGCCGCGATGGTCTCCAGGAACTGCGACTCGTTCGCCGCCACACTGATCGGCCGGTACTTCACCCCGCGGCCCAACGTCACCGGCGCCCGACCCTGCGCGGCGTCCACGAACCGCTGCTTGATCGCCTTCGCGTCGGTCTCCCGGATCGGCTGGTCGGTCTCCAACACCGCCGCCGGCACGCTGCCGTTCGCGAACCAGTCCCGACCGAACTGCTGGGCCTCCAGCCCCGTCTCGATCAGCACCTTGAACGCGCCTATCGGGGACAACCCGAGGATCTTCCCCGGCAACAGGTAGTTCCGCAGGTGCACCAGCTCCGCGGCCGGGCGCCCGTCGACCAGCCACCGCGGCCGCTGCCCCAACCAGTCCAGGACATCGTCCTCGCCGTCGAGCGCGACCCGGTCCGGGTGCAGCCACTCGCAGCGCACGACCCGCCCGTCACGGTCACGGGCGGTCGGCAGGCCGTACCCGTTGCCGCGCAACGACAGGCTGGTGACCACCTGAAACTTCCAGTCGAACACCGACCCGATCTCCGACGGATCCGTGACCAGCAGCGACGGCTGCGCCACCGGGGTCCGGCTCCCGTCGGTGGCCTCGTCGAACTCGTGCAGAGGCAGCGACGCCAACCCGTCAGCGAGTAGCCGCGACGCCGCGTACACCGCCGCCAGGCGCAGCGCCTTCTCCTGGCTGAGCCCGCCGACGTTCCCGCCGCGCCCGAACACCTCCTGATACGTCAGCGCACGCTCAGCCAACGCACCCGCAGCCCGCGCGAACAGGCTCACCCGCCACCACCCCGGGTCGGCCACCCCAGCAGCACACCCACCCCGATGGCCAACGCCCCACCCACGATGAACCCGGCCGCCGGGTCGATCAGCGCCGCGCCCGTCGTCACCGCCGCCAGCCCGGCCAGCTCCAGGAGGGTCGTCAACCGGTCGCGCACGACACCCTCCCTCACCACACGTTGTCGACCAGATCGGACACGTACTTGCTGATGCCGTGCCGGGCCAGCGTCAGCGCGCACACGATCGTGATGTCGTCCTCCGAGGTGCGCCGACCCCACGCCCACCCGCCGTCACCGACGTCGCGCTTCCGGCCCGCCGCCACCGACCGGGCCACCCGCTTGTCACCCAGATGCACCATCACCGGCGGCTGCGCGTGCACGGCGTCGTACAGCCCGCCGCACGCCTGCGCCCACTCCCGCCCGGTCACCTCGACCACGTACAACCCCGCCGCGCGCAGCGGCTCGATCAGCGGGCCAGCCGGCCCGGCCGGATCGATCAACCACGCAGCCGGCTCGTGCCGCTCGTCCAGCTCGACCGCGCGGGCCACCACCCAGTCCACGCCCGGCCGGTGCTCGGCCACCTCGAGGTGCTCCATGCCGGCCGCGTTACGGCCGCCCGCCAGGATCGCGCACCGCGTCCGCTCCGGATCCACATCCAGGCCCATCACCGGCTGCGACACCAGCACCGACTCCGGGTCGGTGCGCGCGTCCCACGCCGCCGGACGGATGACCCGACCGCCGTCCTCCGGGGACGGCGGCCACACCCCGAGGATCTCCCGCGCGAAGTCCAGCTCCGCCATGTCCTTCAGGCAGTCCAGGATCGACTCGTCATCGACGCGCCCCAGCCCCAACGCCGGGTTCGACGCCGCCCAGTTCGCCCGATCAGCCAGGAACACGGCCCGGTCATCATCGGTCAGCATGGCCAGCTCATCCAGATCACCGGGGAGACCCCAGTCCCGCCAACCCAAACCAACGTCCCCGGACTCGGCGCGCTTGCGCAGCCGGAACATCGGACCACCCGAGTCCGACGACAGCGGCGGCGACGACGCATACAGCATCTGCGCGTTCGGGCGCGCGTTCTTCGTCGGCATCATCGCCGACTGCTGCGCGTCGGTGAACGCGAAAGCCTCATCGATGACGTTCAGGTCCCCGGTGAACCCGCGCCCCGAGTTCGCCGACCGCGCGAAGAACTTCAACGACTGCCGCGACTCCCCCGACCCGATGAGGATCGCTTCCTTGCCGTTCGTCTTCACGAACCGCACCGGCTCGACCAGCCCCGCCTCAACCAGGGTGTCGATCATCTCCTCAAGCTTGAGGAACGCCAGCAGCGCCGTCTCGTACAGGTGCGCCGACCACATGATCGACTTCTCCTTGAGGATGAACAGACCCGCCAGCGCCCGCGCATACAACATCGCCGACTTCCCGTTCTGGCGTGCGCAGACCTCGCAGAACGTCCGGCACGCCCACCGACCATCAGGACGCACCAGCAGCATCAACTCCAAGCCGTCGACCTGCCACGGCTCCAGGACCATCCCGGCCAGCCGGGCCAGCTCAACCGCCTCCGCACCCCACGACCTCACCGACTCCGGGCGCAGCTCAACCCGCGGCCGTTCCGCGCCGAGCAGCGGCGATGCGGTCAGCAAGCTGGACAACCGGCGAGCCCCCCTTCTCCGAGACCGGAGGCGCCACCGGCCCAGCGATCACCAGCGCGCGGGCCCGCAACGCCGCGAGCGTCGCCCGCAACTCCTTCACCGACGCCGTCACCTGGATGCCGCCGTCGATGTTCCGGCCCAGCGCGACCGCCGCCTCCGCCTCCGCGCAACCGCGCAGTTCGACCGGTAACTGCTCCAAGTCCGCGCGCACCGCCGCCGTCTGCGCGCCGGCGCGCCGGCGCGGCGGCATCAGCCGTCCAGGCGGTGCAGCAGCCGCACGCCGCCGTTGCCCGGCCGGGCCTCGCCGATCCGGTACCGCACCGCCGGCGTCAGCTGTAGGACACCGTCGACCACGGTGGCGCCCGGCTCGCCCTCGCCGAGCATCACCGCTACGAGCATGTGGTTCGAGATCGCGGCGAGCGGCGGCGCCTCCAGGACCTCGAAGCCGCCGGCCGCCAGCGTGCGCATGACGATGTCGCCGACGGCCTCACCCGGCGCGAACCCGGTCAGCGCCAGGCCCGCCCGCGCGGCCGCGCCCGCACCGTCGTCCGTGAGCATCCCGACCAACCTCCCGATGTCACACAGTCACGATTACAGACAGTGACGAAACGCTCGAGGTACCCCGAGACCCCACGACCGCCGAACCACGCGACGAAGATCGTCAGGCAGGGTCCGAATCACCCCGGGCACTGCCCACCAGGCCGCCAGCGGCCAACAGAAGGCGCCCTGTACGCGCCCCTAACAAGGTCAAAAGCGCAGGTCACAGAGCCGATCACCAGGAGGGCGAGGCTCTCAGTGGCCGCCTCAGGGCCCGAGACCGCCCGATTTCGGCCACCACCCGGGGGGAGATGTAGCGCCAT
>Ga0193754_1000027_pt1 | contig 16048 bp, 34 predicted proteins | sample H1a1metaG_FD_143052 | JGI IMG/M metagenome (GOLD analysis project Ga0193754, IMG submission 143052) | Soil microbial communities from a riparian zone of the East river system, Colorado, United States - H1a1 | ecosystem: Environmental > Terrestrial > Soil > Riparian zone | place: USA: East River... | reverse complement strand
CAATGCGCAGCAAAAAATCCTCGAGGATAACAGGAAGCTGATTCGCGGTGAGCAGTTGACCGCTTTAGGGTTTGTCGCTACAAGTACACCACAACTGAATGCTCCGGTTTACACTTATGAGGGCATCCGTGTATTTACAGACACAATTATTACCCAGGATGACCGCCAATGGTTAGCATTTTTCAACGATATCCTGGTTAAGGTCCAGGCTAAAAAAGATGAGCTATTGAAAGCATTGGAAGCTACCCAGGATCTGGATAACGCTTTTGGATCGGAAGATGATAAGATTGAAACGGCCGCAAAAATAGAGGAGATCAAATTTGTTCCTTCTGCCGTTTCTTTTGTTCCTGCAGGCGAGATAAACAAAGTAAAAGGCATGACCAAAAGGTGGACATTCTCCGTGTTCAACCAGGCTGAAATTCCGGCCGAATACCTGATGATTGATGAAGTCAAGATCCGTAAGGCAATCGCTGAAGGTGTGAGAGCTATTCCGGGTGTAACAATATTCCAGCAGGATGGCCTGACAATCCGCTAAAATTTTTTATGAATCCGCAATACAGAATTAGTGTAACCACGCTGGAGAAATTCAGAAGGTACATGACAGAAGCCTCTTCCTTTGATACGGAAGAGGCCCTGATCGAATCTATCAAAGGAATCTTTTTGGGCAACGATAAAACCCGTGTTGGCGGCGCCTTTCACAATATCATTGAAGGAAACTATTTACGCAAGGGAAACCGCGTTATTGCTGATAGAGTTTCTTTTACAAAGGACCAGGCGGACGTTGCCTTTGGGTATAAGAAAAAGCACCCTCTTATGGTTCACGAAATTTCAATACGCAAAACCTACTATACCAATTACTTCCCCATACAGGTGTCGGGCAGAATAGATGGAACTGAAGGGCTTAATACCCATGACGCAAAAACGAAATTTCGTGAAGTTAATTTCCAGGATTATATAGATTCCTGCCAATGGAAATATTACCTGGATATATTGGAAGCCGACATTTTTTATTATGATCTTTTTGAGGTAAAGGGATTTAAAGAATTAGGAAAGATGCCCTGGACCTTAAATAGAGGTGTGCAATTTATAGCACACGAACCCTTGCAGTGCCTTCGCTATGAGAATATGGAGGCCGATATTTTGAACCTGCTTAATTGCTTCCTGGATTATATGCATAACAGGAAATTCGTTCACCTGCTTAAGCCGGCGATTTTAGAGCCTGAATTAAATTTCTAAGATGACCTCAACCCAACAACTTCATGATAAATTCAAAAGCTATTGGCCCGAGTACGAGAAAAGGGAAATCGCAAAAGTTTGCGGATGCCTGGTACGGGTAGCTGGTTTAAGTAAAAAACTCGATCCGATAACAACGGTAAAAATCAGTTGGGGAACGGTCTGTAACTTTTTAATCAATTGGGAAGGCAAGCAACAATAAATACATCCATGCAACATAACGATCTGGAAACCGAATTGGCCAAAATAAATGAACACCTGGATAACTATCCCGATTGGGATCGTTCAACCAGACAAAGTTACATCTTAGGATGGCTTGAAGTTTCTTATCAAAGCATGTATCAAGACTTACCCGATAGTAACAAAGCAAAACCCGCCTTAAGCAACGCAAATTAACATCATGGAAAATACAGAAACACCGGGAATGGAAAAGGCCGCTCCAACAACTTCCGAAATCTTCAAACTTTTCAACGGCATGACGCCTGAAGAGTTAAAACAATCGGACAATAAATTTTTAATGAGCTGGGATATACTCACGCCGGCCATCAATGAAACCGTTTTACTCCGGAAGTATGAAGTTATCAAAGGGTACATAGTGAGTGAAAAAGGAATTGAAATCGTGGTTGGTTTCAAGGACGGACGCAAAAGGCATTCCGCATGAATGGTTGTTGCCAATGGCCCGGCTGCAACCTGGTAATAGACCGTTACCAGCACTGCTTTAGGCATGCGGATTTATTAGGGATCCCCAAACCTGTTAAAGAGGCTTACCGCATACCCCAACGCAGCGCAAAACGAATTAAAGAGCAGCCGGTTTACCGTCGGATCGTAGCACAGAAAATTGAAAATGTCGAAGGGGTATGCCAACTGCAGGGCCCGACTTGTAGTTATTGGGCAGAGGGCGGGGATCATAGCCAAAACCGTTCGCCTGCAAATTATATTGATCCGGAGAATATTGAACCGGCCTGCAATAATTGTAATTGTTTAAAAGTGATATCACCTGAACTTTTTGAGGATAAGCATGTGGTGAGTCGGTTTAAAAAATAAAAGGGAAATGTCAATTATAATAACGAAAGGATCGGCAACCATGGTGGATCATAATAATTACGATCTCACTTTAGAACAGGCTGCAATGGAGCTTTTTTACGGTGCTAATGTAATAGCACTGGAATATGAAGATTTTGAAGATGAGTTTTCTTTTCCTTGTACTGACACATTAAAAGCAAGTGATTTTAAAGGGTTGACCCATGATGAAATTATTGATAAAATTCGCTGCTACTACGAAAGTTTTGGCAGGGTTAAAACCAATTAAAACATAGGTTTTAAAAATAAAAAATGAAAGCAATATTCAAATACGACTTAGCAATATCTGGATATCAAAGTGTGCAGATTTATAAAAATGCGCAGATTCTTTGTGTACAGTTACAAAAAGGGTTTCCAAAAATTTGGGCCATGGTTGATACCGAGGAGGCTTTAGAAAGAAGGCATTGCGAAGTTTTTGAAACAGGTCAGGAGATGCCAGAGATATCCCTGTCTGACGAAAGGGTGTACATAGGCACCTGCCAGTTAAGCGGTGGGCTTTATGTCTTTCACGTATTTGAAATAAAATCCAAAAGTTAAACACTATGAGCAACACAGCTACCGGCGTAGTTACCACTTCCTGTGAAACAATCCTGCGCATCCTTCAAAGGGATCGGGAGATAAAAGGCATAACAGAAATCCTGGATGCTGATATAAAAATTGAATTAGTCGGCGATCTGATGACAGCCGGTGAGGTAGAAAAAGTAAGGGACCTCTTCGCAGACAAAAAACTACTTCATTATACCGATGGGCGCCATTGCAAGGTGCCGCCGAAAAACGCCGTAAGGTGCTTAAGGCTCGATTATATTTATTTGATTAAAGATTTAAAAAGAGTGTACTCATGAATTTATTAATAACCGGCCATATAACAGACATCTTCCAAAGTGAGGTGTTCGGCCAGGGCTTCGAGGTAAGAAAATTCTGGCTGATGGAGCCGGGTAACGATAGATATAAAAATCATTTCGAGATGCAATGCCAGCAAGGTAATTGTAACCTGCTCGATAAATTCCGTGCCGGTGACCTGGTAGAATGCAATGTTGATCTAAGCGGACGGAAAAGTTCAAAGCTCGGGCGTGAATATGTTTTTAATTCTTTAAAAGTTTGGAAGATTGTGAAGGTTAATGAACAACCCCATCCCGAGCAGCAACCGGATCGGAGTTTTGAAGAACGGACTGTTATGCAACCGGATGCTATAGATGATCTGCCTTTTTAGAAAAGCTCTACTAAAGCTCTACTGAATTATTGAAGGCTCTATTAAAAAATCGCATCGTAGAGCCCCAAAGATTTGCCGGGAGTGCTTAAAGCGTTGGAGCAAAAGCCGGAGTACGTATTACTGATTAAAGCATCGAAATACAAAGCAAAGTTTGAGAAAAGTTTTGGTTACCGGCTTATTCATTATAAAGCGGTATCGGCTGAAAAATACATTTATGTAAATAATAAGCTGGAAAAGGGAAACCAATTAGTCCATAAATAAATTCAATTATATGCCTAAAAAAAATTCTTTAACCGCCGAACTTAACAAACCCTTCGTCCGGCCGCTCATGGACGATCCCGACAAGCAGGATAATAATTCAAAAACTTCTGTTTCAAAACCAACACCGCCGCCACTACTCAGCAAGGTCCAGGACATCAGCCTTAACCTGATCACCCCCAATAAAACCAACCCGCGCAAAACTTATTCAAAGGAAAATATTAAAGAAATGGCTGAAAGTATGGCGCCGCCGGTGGGACTGCTCCAGCCCATTACCTTAAGGCCCCTGGCGGACGGTTTTGAAATTGTTTTTGGCTGGCGCCGGTATATGGCCGCTACTGCCTTAAAATGGAAAACAATTCCTGCGATCGTAAAATATTATACGGATGAACAGATGCTGGAGTTTCAATTGATCGAATACCTGCAGCGGGAAGATATAAGCCCGCTTGATGAAGCTCATTCGTTCAAAGATCTGCTTAAAAAGGAAAGTATAGACTGGCTGGCCGCCCGGATCTATAAAACAAAAAAATACATCTCCGACCGCCTGAAATTAAATGACCTGGTACCCGAGGCGACTGATTACCTGGCAAAAGGTATTCTCCCGCTGGGGCATGCAGTAGTGATTTCAAAAATGTCTTACGCCGATCAGAAGGCCTGCCTTACAAAATGTATCGATGATGGTTTTAATCACGATGTTACTTATTGCAAACTGGCATTAGAAGACCTAAAAGAATTTATTGCGGATGATATCATGCTCGAATTCACCCGGGCGTCCTTTAACACAGAAGATCCGTTGTTATACCCTGCAGCTGGTCCTTGTACTACCTGCCCGAAACGCACCAGCAATAGCAACCTTCTTTTTAATGATATCACCAGCGCGGATAAATGCACGGATGCCGCCTGCTTTAATGAAAAAATCAAACTAAATGTTGAAGCCGCAAAAGAGAAAGGAAAAAAGGAATATGGCAAAGTTTTGAGTGGTGAAAAAAATTCGTACGGTAGCCGTAATGAGATCAAGGTGCAGGGTGTAAGCGTTCCTATCCAGGCAAAGCCTAATAAAAATTCTATCCCGGTTGTAATTACCAAGGTTAATTCTTTCTCCGGTAAAAATGAAGTAGGCACTACAGTGTATGTCGATAAAAATAAGGTTGATTTAGTGAAGCATGAAAAGGAGGAAAAGAAGCTGGAGAAAAAAACTGTTACCAAAACTGAAAATTATGAGGAAAGAAAATTAAGGCTTCTTAAAGAAAACTGGCCACGGATTGAATTTATTGTGAACAATAATTTGCCTGTTGCAAAAATTATCAAAGAGTATTTCCGTGATATGTTTGAACGCTTACCTGACAGAGCTGTTTTTGCTTTCGCATCTATTGCAAAAATTATCCCTGAAGCACTTACCCCCGAACAAGCTATTGAGAAGGAAGATGATAAGCAGGAAAGCCGCCCAATAATCCCCGTGGTTGAAAAAATCATTGACCACTATACTCCTGAAAGGTTAATCATGATCATTATGATGCTACGGGAATTTGATAAAAACAGGGAGATTGACCACGAGGAGGAAAACGGCTTTTCCTGGGATGAGCTGGTAAAGGAGATCTCCCCTGTAAATGAGAAAAGTAAGACTGGAAAAAGTTTGACTGGAAAAAAATAAATAGATGCCTAATCCTTGTGCCTTATAAAAATGGAAATATTGTTTGGAACGCGACGGCCTGGACGCCGCAAATGATTAAATTTTTAAAAACCAATTTCTTTAAAATGACCAACCGCCAATTAGCGGCTTCTTTAAACTTAAGGCTAACTGTTACCCGTAACAAGTGTAGGGAACTTGGTTTGAAAAGAATTGAAATGGAGTATTGGACGGATGAACAGATTTTGTTTTTAAAGGAACACTATAAAAAGATGGGTGATGTTGAGATAGCTGAAATATTTGAAAAGCGGTGGCCGAAAAATAAACCTTGGCGAAAGCAGCATATTAATAAAAAAAGAAAATACTTGAAGCTGCTCCGCACGGCTGAAGAAATAAAAGCGATCGCTTCAAAAAATTCGTCACCGGGTGGTAACAGTTTTACGATTAAGAAAAATTCATCTTCTTTAAATATGCACCCCACATGGGTTGCCCAACAAATTGCATGGCGCGACCCCGGGCTACAACAAGAAGTTTTAAAACATCCGGAATTGATTGAATTAAAAAAAGAACAGATAAAATTGAACAGGGTTATAAAGGCGGTCCAAAAATGACAGGCAAGGAAATCGTTAACAAAAAAGAAAGTATCCGTTTTATAAAGAGCAACTTTTATAGGATGTCCAATGGCCAAATGGCCGAAGCTTTGGGTGTTTATATTCAGGCTGTAAGGGAAAAATGTTACCAGTTAGGATTGTATAGAATGCGGTTGGATTACTGGACTAAGGAGCAAATTAGATTCCTGAAAGCTAATTATAAAAAAATCGGTGATAAAGAATTAGCGATCCTATTTAACTCGAAGTGGAAAAAAGAAAAGGGTTGGACATTTAAGCATATCGAGAAAAAGAGATTGTATTTAAAATTAAAAAGGACAGCTGCACAGTTGCAAAAAATTAAAATGCGGAATATTGAGCGGGGAGCCTGGTTGAATACAACCACCTGGAAAACCCGAGGTGAAGCTGAGGATGGAACCGTTAGGATTTGGCATAACATAACCTCGGGGCGGTGGCCTTTTAAAGTGATCAAAATTGATGGTAGTTGGGTTCACTATGCGCACTGGTTATACAAGTTTACTTATGGCGAATTTCCACCAGGTTGCGTAGTAGGCTTTAAAGACCGCAATAACATGAATGTGGTACCAGAAAATTTAGAAGCAATCACCCGTGCTGAGCATGCTGGTAGAAACAGTACAAAATATACGGATGAATTGCGCTTAGCAGAAAAGACACTTGACAGGTTGAATAAATTAATTAAATCTAAAATAGTATGAAAGATGATAACAATGTAGCCGACCTGCAAAAATTAATGTTCGATCAGATAAAGGCTAAGCGAGCCGGATGTCGACCTGGAAAAAGAAATCAAACGCAGCCAGGCTATTTCAGCAGCTGGTACCGTAATCATCAATGCCGCAAAAGTTCAGATCGACGCTGTGAGGGTAGAATTCCAGACAAGGAAAAACGGTAAACCTGTAAATGGTAAAGAGCCCAAAAAATTAGGCAATGGTAGCGCAAAGTAAAACTTCCAGTTTTTCATTAACTGAACTGCAAATGGTTCAGCGGCTGATGCTTAAAAGCAGCTACCAGGATATTGCGATTATGTTGGGTAAGCTGGTTACTGAGATTGAAACTTTGGTCGAAGAAATGATCCGGGGTAAACATATTGTCACCTTCCAGATGAAACTCGATTATGAAAAAGCGAAAAAAAATAAACCGGTCAAAGAAAAGAAACCGGACGTAGTAAAAACTCCAAAACCATTAAAAGTAAAAACAACTGCGGCCGGCAAGGTAAAACGTACAAAAAAAGTAGATAAAGAAAAAAAACGGCTTCGCGAATTAAACGATCAAAAAAAACGGAACCGGGTTGAAAGGTTGAATATGGAAGCAGACCGAAAAAACCTTCGCCGCCAGCCGGAGCTTAAAACAAAAGTTGTTGATTATTCAAAACTGATCACTGTGATGATCGACAGGCGAACAGCTATTTATGTGAAACCCGGGGAGGATATAGAGGCTGCTAAAAGATTATACCACGCAAAAATAGAAGCGCAAAAAATATCCAATATTGACCGTGATGCAAAAAATAAAACTAAACCATCTAAGAAAACATGCATCCGCTGTGAGAAAGAAAAACCCGTGAGTGAATTTAATAAAAACCGTGGTTGTATTGATGGATATGAAAGCACCTGTAAAACCTGCAGGGATATTTTAAAGAAAAAAAGGGAAAATAAAAACAGCTTTTCATTATGACCGAACTCGAGTTAAAGCTCCGTATAAAATCAGGCGTAGATCTCTTCCTTGATAAAACCTACGAGGTAAAGGATCTGTACATGCATGTGTTCACCATAATAAAAGATCATAATTCCGAAAGCCTGGATCATAAAAAACAGTGTGAAGTTTTAATTTTTAAGACGCAGGAATTACTCGTAGAACTCGATCAGTTATTAGGGGGCAAAAAAAGCAAGGTTGTCGCCTGCAAGGATAAGAGCAACAGTATAAAGAAAATTATCAGCCACCTGCTTCAAAACGGGTACTCCGTTGATTATTTGAAAGGAGGGGTTAAGGAGAATGAACTTTTTAAATAATAATTTATGAAAGTAGGATTTGAAGGAAAATGCGCTATCGAACTGGATTTTACCGAAGGTAAAAGACCTGTTTTAAAAGAGGTAAAGATCGATTTGAACGTATCAAAAAACATAGATAAGCGGCCGTATTTTGCCGATGGTTTACCAAATAAGGACGGTGCAAAAGTATTAAGACAATGCTTTATCCAGGGATTAGTGACAGTTATTCGTCACGCACACAAGGAAGGTTTCGAGAATGAGGCTGAAAATATGCGCTATATCATAGATGAACTTCAAAGGAGTTTCGTTGCAGTCGTTTATACAGGTGAATCTACTTATCCCGAAAATTTTGAATAATGGCCAGAATCAGAACGATTAAGCCGGTGCACTGGAATGATAAAGAGTTACCAAAAATTACTTTGGGCGCTCATTTATTCTGGATTGCCACATGGAATTTTTCTGACGATGAAGGTGTTTTTGAAAACGATCTTAATTTCCTTAAAAATCAAATATTTCCCCGACGCACTGATATTAGAATGGAGCAGATTTCTCAATGGATCGACCAATTAGTAAAAGCCCGGTTTATAATACCTTTTGTATTCGAAAACGCAAGTTATTATATACACCGCACTTTCAAAATTCATCAAAAAATTGATAAACCTCAACCATCTAAAATCCCTGTTAACATAATTCGACGAACGCTCCACGAATTATCGGCGACCGTTCGGCCCTGTATTGGAGAGGAAAGTAATGGAAAGGAAGGGAGTGGGGAGCCGCCCGCCCCTTATTTTGAACCTCTTAAAAAAAACAGTGGAAGAAATAATGCCGGCGCGGAAAAATTTCTTCCACCCTCGTTGAAGGAAGTGGAAGAGTTTTTTAAAAACGATCCGGAAATTCCGATTTTCTGGCCGCCGGCAAAACGTGAAACTGAGGCCGGAAAATATTTTAATCATTACACAGCCACAGGTTGGAAACAGGCGAAGGGAAATCTTATTGTTGATTGGCGGGCCCAGGCAAAAAGCTGGATCACAAAAGATCAGGAAGGCACCTTTTCGCGCGGGTTAAAAAACAACAATTCCCCGCCTGCAGCACAAAAATTATTATCAAAAATTGAGCGTGATATTAATACCCTGTACAGTGATTTTGTCGGTAGGCCTGCAAATATTTCAATCTCAAATATCGATGCCCTGCATTATGAGTATTTGATGAAAAAAGAAATGATTGATTTCTCCGAAGATTTGGGCAAGGAAATAAGGAACCAGGTGAAAGTATTCATGAAAGAAAACCACCTGCAGGTTAATGATCAAACGGTTCAACTCTGTATGAAAAAATTCGGGGTAGTGGAGTTTTTCAAGGAGCAGCTCCGCCAGGGTAAGGAAGTAATATTTAAATCTAACCAATGAAAGATCATGACCATCGAACTTCATTTAAACGGTGAATATTACCGGGCCTGGATCCTCGATGATATCCGGGAAGAGTTCACCGAATCCGGTGAAAAGAAATGGCAAAAGCAAATAGACCGGGAAATAATAGACCTGAAGCGCGATAATTACCAGGTGCTTGAATTTAACGAGTATGAATTTTTTGTAGTGTATGAATCCCGTTTAAACTTAAAGTCTATATCGAGTAACGATATGATAACTTTTGAAAAGCAGATTAAAATAAAACAGGCGGGAAGGTTTATCGGGAAGTATAATCAGGCGTCATGACACATAAGGAGCTGGTGGAGATCTCGTATAAATGGCTATTGAAAAATGGAGGTTGCGGAGTTGTATTTAAAGAGTTACGATCTACGAGCGATGAAATACCAGACGTGATAGGTTTTGATTCCTGGCAAAGTACTTTAATAGAATGCAAAATATCAAGAACTGATTTTCTGTCAGATAAAAATAAGGCGCACCGGTCGAAGGGTATGGGAAATTGGAGGTTTTATTCGTGCCCCAAGGGGTTAATAAAAAAATCAGAATTGCCGGAAAAGTGGGGTTTGATTTATATCGATGAAAAAGGAAAGGCAAGGGTAGAATATGATTGCAGGGTGAAAAAAGTTAAACAGGAATGCGCTAATGAATATATGCTGAAAGAACACCCGGAAGGGTTTTACTGGAGAACCGATACCGCTTCCGAAAATTGGTTTATAGCTGACACAGTTTCCGAAAGACGAATCATGTACACCGCCCTTCGCCGGTTATTCATCAAAGGGTATATGAAATTTATTTATGATAAGGAATATAACAGGAGCACGACCGCTAATGAGCTTATTGATTTGAATACATAATTTCTCCCGAAAGTTGTACATAAAATTTGTAAAAAATTGTAACCATGAATATCGAAACTTTAACCGAAACAAAGAGGGCTGCCACAGAAAAATGGCATGAATATAAAAATGCTGAAAAGGTAAACAAGGATCCTATGTATAAAGATCTACGGAAAGTTTATAATCAGATCAAAAACGGAAAAAAGGTCATCGATATTTTTAAAGTTATTCAGAAAGGCGATGTGCATGCAAATTTTCACCCAAAGCTTGCTATAGCGAAAGCTTTGACTAAAAATATCACCTGCAAATATTACCAGGATGGCACGGTAAAATTTTTGAATGATAGAAATGAGTTGGCGGCAGATGTGATTTTGAAAAATTGCCTCCCCACATTCAAAATGCAAAGAACATGGGATTTTCAAATTTTACAAGCTCCGGTACCAATTGTTCCCCCGAAATTTCTTCCTAAAATATTGACTGATGACTATTATATCCTTTGGGAAGTGGATGAATGGAAGCAGGTACCGCCAACCGATCCGTTCCTGTTAAAGCGTATTACTACTACATTATTCGTTGTACTTGCCGGGTGGGATTTGACTGAACTGGAAAAGGCTGTGATGGCAGGCAGGATGCTAAAATAAATCGACACATTTTCCCAGTAAAAATATTCCACAAAAACCAATTAAAATATTCCAAATGAACCTAAGCACATTTTTATCAAACGCTGCAATAAAGGGAGCGGCCATTAAACCAATTACTGAAGTTAAAATGTGCACCGATTGCGCTTTTAAAACGGGAACAAATCCAAATAATGATGAAGATTTTATAGATGGGTTATCAGGCTCAATGTGTATGGGCGCTGTTTTAAGTTGCCATATTGAAAATAAGGTGTGTGCCGGCTTTTTATATGCGAAACGATATTTTGAAACATTTGAATAAAAAAATCTTATGGACAAACCTGAAATACCCGACGAACTTTTACAAATTATGAAAACCAATTTGGAAATATTATTCGAAGCAATCGAAAAAGATGAAAACCCGGAAAGGCAAATCGCCTACCGAAAGATGGCCGCCATAGGCACTTTCGATTCAACCGAAGGCGGCAGTTTTCAGGTAATAACAGAGATATGTGTAAATGAAGATTTTTTTATGGAAGACGGGGTTATCGAAATTATTACCGATCCCACCCATAATCCGGAACCATATAAAACATTACCCCCGGAAAAATGAACAATCTCTCCACACCGCCAATAGGAATAATAGTTACCCTTCCAAAGAAATTCTTTGTGGAGCAAAACCATGCGGCGTATTTGAAGGAGTTAGAAAACCTAAACACCAAAAACATGATCTGGTACCGGGTGTGCAAAAACCTGCCAAAGCAAGACGTTCTTTACGTGTACACGATCATTGATAATAAGATCCATCACCGGGCGCAATTCGCCGGCGTGGAGAGAAACAGAAATTTCAGATTTCCCCGACCGGGTGGCCAGTACAGGGAATTTAAGAACGCAAATGCTATTCTTACCTGTGGCCCGGTGATCATGGCGCCGTGTGAAATTAAGATGAAGGGTTTCCAGGGGTTTCGGTATGTAATCAAAGAAATATTTTAAATGCACAAATATGGATACTATAGAATTAAACACCGCATCGGTTAACGCCTATAAAACAATAATGGAGGGCCCATTAGCGTATGGTTTTGATTTTCGCCCGCTAAGTGAGTGTTTTGAACCTTCAGAGGTGGCCACTCCCAAACATATTCTTTTCAAAGAGTATGTTGAATATATACAGAAGCCATTGCCGAAAGTGATGTTTTATATCGTCATGGATGGTTTATACCCTGTGGTAAAAGCGTCAAGCGGAGAGTTTGGTTATAAATTAAAATTCAAACCGGAAGCTGAAACCAAAAAGTAATTATGGAACTAAAAATAACAAACCCTACAGCGCCTTCTTTTAATGAAGCGGTAGGAATACCAGAAGACCGGGCGAGTGAATTATCCTACAGGATGGATGAAATAATGAAAACCATGAAAGGTGTAGTCCGCACCTGCGATGTCTTCTTTGAAATAACGGCTATTTGTAATAATCTTGAAGAGGTCGTTTACTGTACGATTAATCATTGTAATTGGGCGTTCGTGCAACATGGGGTTATTTATTGCCCACCTCAAAAAAAGCAAAAACGTAATTAAAGCCGAATAGTGGTATTTAGTAAAAGAGGGCGATGCAAGGATGCTGCTATGAAAAACAAAGGATCGGACAAAAAGAAAATCGTAAATGAACTTACAGGACAAAGGAAACATACTAAAGCTTACCGGCGCTTTGCATTCAGTAATGGAACAGGTTATTGAATGCCAAGTAAAGGACCAGGTTTTAGATATTGAGAAAAAAATAGAGGCGATCGTAATAAAGGATTTAGAACAGGCCAAAACTTCGCGGGGTATTAAAGCCAAAAAAGAAAATTGATTTATGCTTGAATTTTTAAAAAACTATTGGGGGGCATTGGTGATAGTAGCCATCGGGATAACCTTTGCAATTTTTATAATTAAAGAGGAAGAAAATAATAAACCATGAAAATAACAATCGAAAACACCACGAAAATAATTGACCTCTTCACTAACATTTCCGGTGGCGACAGCGTACCGGCAAGGATATGGGAAGGGGAAACGGAAAGCGGGATAAAGGTGATCGCCTACATAACCCGGATCGCTGTGGCCAATAAAGATAATCAGGAACAATTTGAAAAAGAATTATCTGAACAGCGGGCGCCTTCTGAAGCCGTTCAGCGGTTTTCTTTAAGGCAGATATTATGAGCTGGATTAAAGAGGCAAATAAGATCGGCAAATACGAGCGATCCTATAAAGGATTTCGGTTTTATTGCACCAAAGAGCCGGAAATAAAAACTTATACCGAAGAAAGAAACGGCGAACGGTGGCAAGTAACCGATATAATAAAAGGCGACTTTATTGGAATAGATAAAACCGGTTTAAGATTCGAGGCGCATCATTTTGACGAGCTGGCCGGTAAAATTGATTTCGAGATTATACGAAGGGTTTATTCAAAACGTGAGGGGGTAGAACTTGTGTGGAAATGAAATGAGGTAAAATTACCAAATACTGGAAATAGCTAAATACAGTCTGGATAATGGTTTACGTAACTCGTGTACAAAAAAAGGTAAAATTACCTATCATAAGAATTTTCAAACTGAATAAAATGCTTGACACGCATATCATACCGTTCCAAAGCACCCACAACCTCCCCTTCCTATCCGCTCCATGGGACAGCGTCTTTAATTTAGGCGACCATTGGAAAAAATTCAAGATAGGCACCTGTGAAGGGGCATGGGATTCGACGGACAGCACCTATGATATTTTAGCCATCGTAAATGAAAAGCCAGGCAACGGGCATTTTACCGATGTATTGGAATGGTTCGAAATGAGCTGTAAACGCGATGGCCGGGTTTTAAGATTTTTAGAAGTCTGGAACCGGGATCTTGCCCGGCACCTGGTAAGGGAACGCGGATTTGAAAGGGAGGATGGAGATAATTATGTAAAAAGGTTCTTATGAATATAATTTACAAGTATATAGGTGACCGGCAAACCGATCCAAAGTACAAGGGCGAAATCTGTGAGGCTGTTCGCCGGCCGGATGGCAAATGCATTCGCGGCCGCAATGGGAATATGCTCGTACAATTTTGTACCGGTGAAACAGTAGTTGTTATTGGGAGGTTGTTGAGGAAGTGCACTTAATTACAAACCAGCAAAAAAGTTAAGCGCTATACATTTTTCATATATCCCTTTGGTAATTGCTTTTCCTAATCCAAAAACTATTAAATCGTCAGGCCAATTCCAATTTTTTGTTTCAAGCTTAAGAAAAATTATGTACGGCATTTTAATATCAAAGTCTTGCGGTAGAATATTATAAAGATGAAATTGAACGTCATTTCCGGCTTGGTACATAACGAATTCCGCTGAGTATTTCTTTTCATTAAACGTAAAGTCAAAAGTATAGGTTTCCATAAATTGAATTTTTTCTAAATATATGAAAGCAATATCATTAATCCAACCATGGGCAACCCTCGTTGTGATCGGCGCCAAGAAAATAGAAACCCGTTCCTGGAACACCAGTCACCGGGGAGAGATACTCATCCATGCATCCAAAAAGATGACCGGAGAATATAAACGGCTTTGCCAGGAGGAGCCTTTTAAGACTTCCTTAAAGGACGTAGATGAATTGCCGTTGGGCAGGATCATCGGAAAAGTGAATATTTTGGGAACAGCATCCACTGACGCATTCGGACTTATGTCTACTGGCATACCATTGAAAAAAACTTATAGTAAAAAAGATTGGGATATTGAACTTGCCTTCGGCGATTATTCCCCCGGTCGTTTCGGATGGTTGCTTTCAGATCCCGTTTCCTTCACTAACCATTACCCTATAAATGGTTCAATGAGCCTTTGGAATTTCGATGAAAGGATCTGCTTAAAATGCGGTTGCACCGATGACGATTGCCGGGCATGTATCAAGAAAACCGGAGAGCCCTGCTACTGGATCGGGGATAATCTTTGTAGTGCCTGCGGGTGATTAAATTTAAACTAAATACAATTTTTATGATAACGAGCGAAGGACTTACCAAGGAAAATTTCTTTAATGAAATGAATGAAATATTTCCGAACGCAATGAGGTTGTTTGGTAAATGGATTGACGAGTACAAAAAGAAAGTTGAATGGGATCAACTATTTCAAAATAAAGCTTTAAGAAATCCTCAACAATCAATAACCTATCCTACAGCTATAAAATTTCACAACATCCCTTATGACATGCAAGTAGGAATTTGGATTGCTTTTGCAGATACCACTTTGAATGAATTATTTGAACAACCGGAATATGTTTATTGCGGTGATTTAAGAGAGGATATAAAGGAGGTATTTAATGAAATTAATGACTTGGAAGAGCTGTCGTGTTAGCGTCGGGTTTGCAGCGCATGCGGGTAAAAAACGTTTATAAATATTTTATATGAATGAAAAAACAATGCTCGAAAAATACATCGAGTACGTAAAAACCTGTATTGGTGATAAAGGTATATATCCAGCACCCGGATGGGTGCTCGGTCAGGATGATAAATTAATGGTAGTAGCAATGGATTTGCCCCCGGGGCAAGTTTATGGTACCATGATAAAGCTGGGTAAAAAAGAAAACGCAAAAGAAATAGCCTTTGGTTTAGACCGTTACAATAAAGAAGGACAAGGTATTGACATGTGCTATCAAAGCGTGTTCACCATTATTTATGTAAATCTTTTTGCACCCAGTTGTGTAATAACGGTATTACCTTATAACTCTCAGGCCGATATTGGTGAACTGCAGTATGATAATAAATGGTGGAGGTATGCTATAACGAAAGAGTTAGAGACTTTCTTTTATAAATACTCAACCGATACCACGGTTTCCCAAAACTAAAAAAACATAAGGCGCAAACACCGCTCCCCAAAAACTAAATGTTGAACGGAGCGTCGCCAATGAAGATGCACAATGATCAAATGCCCGGACAATCATGTTTAAAAAATTCAATAATATAAACACATCACCTTATCATGTCTAAAACATAAACATGTCTGAAAAATCAAACATACAATGGACAGACTCCACGTGGAACATTGCCCGAGGCTGCACCAAAGTAGACGAAGACTGCAAATTCTGCTACATGTACCGCGACAGCTTTAACGGCACCCGATATGATCCGCTGCAAGTGGTACGTACCAAAAACGTCTTTGATCTCCCCTT
>Ga0193754_1000026_pt1 | contig 16213 bp, 17 predicted proteins | sample H1a1metaG_FD_143052 | JGI IMG/M metagenome (GOLD analysis project Ga0193754, IMG submission 143052) | Soil microbial communities from a riparian zone of the East river system, Colorado, United States - H1a1 | ecosystem: Environmental > Terrestrial > Soil > Riparian zone | place: USA: East River... | reverse complement strand
GCTAACTTTGATTTCACGCTCCCGCCCCAAAACGAAGAAGGGTTTGTTAGTCTGAACATTGCGATTGATAACATTAACCGGGTGGCTTCCGACTTTGTAGACCGGGCACGTTCCACCAAAGTTCCGGTGGAAATTATCTATCGTCCTTATCTCAGCACGGACCTGTCGGCGCCGCAGATGAATCCACCACTCGTCCTTTATCTGCGAGACATTCAAGTAACGGCGATGCAAGTTGTTGGACGAGCAACTTTTATGGACGTTGTGAATAAGAAGTTTCCGTCAGAACTTTACACGCGAGCAAGATTCCCTGCGCTAGGATGAAACACTGGTCAACACATTATATTGGTTTGCCTTACTTGATTGGTGGGCGAACAAAAGAGGGCCTCGATTGTTGGGGCCTGTTGCGCTTATTCTACCTAGAGCAGAAAGCTACGTTGCTGCCGGAGTTGCCCGGTATTGTAGAGAGTGGTTTGCTTTGTAGCACGAAACAGATTCTGAAAGAAAGTTTCTCGAGCTGGGAAAGTTTGCTTTTTCCTACCGAAGGTTGTGCTGTTGCCATGTCTCAACGGTCATCCTTGCACCATGTCGGAATTTGGACAGATGCGGACGGGGGCAAGGTGCTTCACAGCTATCAATCTCCTGTAGTTGCGGAAACACTTCCCCAGCTGAGGCGCCGGGGATTCAAGCGGATCGAGTTTTACGCATATGGCGCACATCATTGAAACACCCAATCCCTTCCAGCCTTTAGACGGACTGAAGAAGCATCAGGTTCCGGCCGGGGGGACAATTCGGGAGTGGCTGGAAAAGGAATACCCGGGATTTACCGAGTTCTTAGTCCCCACCGTTTGCTTGGTTAATGGCGCACCGAAGATGCGGGCGGAGTGGCATACACACAAGATTCAAGAGAACGACGTAGTTCATTTTACAGCCGTGGTCGGGGAAGCGGCGACCTGGATCGCCATTATCGCAGCGGTAATTTCTATCGGATTAGGAATTTATTCGGTTGTTTCCCAACCTACCACACCCGGGGAACAGGCGGCTTCAGATCCGGTTTTCTCTGTTAAAGGCCAGACTAATGCTATTCGTTTGGGGGAACCAATTGAAGTGTGCTATGGTCGAAATCGGATTTACCCTTCCCTAGCTGCCCGGCCGTTTTACCGTTACATCTCTAATGACCAATATCAGCATTCACTCTATTGCATTGGCCAGGGAAAGTTTACCATTTCTGATGTTCAGATTGGGGATACTGCCACCTCGTCCTTTGTGGAAGTAGAGACGGAAGTCGTCCCGCCGGGAAGCCAGCCCACGTTGTTTGCTACGAATGTCAACACTTCGGTGGAAGTCGGCGGTCAGGTGTTGTTTGGGTATAACGAAGAAGACTACCCGCTACCCGACGGCTGGGTTGGTCCTTTCCCTGCTAATCAAGCAGGCACGCTGACAACCCGGATTGAAATCGATATCGTTTATCCGCAGGGGCTCTACTACACCAACAAGAAGGGGCAGATCCAATTATTGGACCTCACATTTGAGTCGCAAAAGCGTTTGATTGACGATTCCGGCAATCCGCTCGGACCCTGGACAACATTGGTGAGCGTTTATTCCATTTATGGAACGCAGTCCCCGATCCGGGAGACACATGGCGCCGATGTTACGGAAGGGCGTTATGAGGTCCGCACGCGCAAAACTACACCCTCGTGGAACACATTTGATATTAAGTTTGTTGATAAGTTAGCTTGGGAAGGGATGCGGGCTTACATCGTGGGTGATGTGCCCGACTATGGTAACGTAACTTTGCTGGCCGTGCGGATTAAAGCCACCAACAACTTGAACACCAACACGGCCAAACAGTTGAACGTGATTGCCACTCGTAAGTTAATGGTGCGGGAGCCGAGTAGTGGAGAGTTCTACGAGGAAGAGATCGAATCCCGTTCCATTGTTTGGGCTTTTGTCGATGTGTTCCGGAGTTTGTATGGGGCGCGAATTACCGATGAGCGTTTCTTTGACTGGGAGACTTTGCATGAGTTGGACGCCCTCTTTGAAGAACGGGATGAACATTTTGATTGGATCTTCCGCGATCCCATTGCGGTATGGGAAGCGGCGCGGGCGATTGCTAAAGTAGGTCGGGCCGTTCCGCTAGTAAATGGCTCCATGCTGACCATGAAGCGCAATGGACCGGCTACCGTTCCTGTGGCGTTGTTTGGTCCGGATAACATTGTTAAGGGTTCGTTGACTTGGGATATTCGTTTATGGGAGTTGGAAGAGAACGACGGCATTTCTGCGGAATACACGGAAGTCGAGACGGGTTACAAAGCAGAGCAAGTTCTTTGTGCCTTAGATAGTGATGAACCCGACAACCCTAAGGATGTTCGTTTCCCCGGGATACAGGACCGCAGTCATGCTCATCGGGAAGGTTTGTTTCTGTTGGCTTGTGATCGTTACTTGCGGGAGAACATTTCTTTTGAAACCGGGATGGAAGGCTTCTTGCCTTCTTACGGAGATCTAGTTGCCATTTCCCACGATACTCCGCGCTGGGGTCAATCCGGCTATGTTATCGCCGTGGAGGATTCTTCGGGAGGATCAGCGGACGTTTACCGTATTCATGTATCGGAGCCGTTGATATTTGATACGTCCAACGGCAGCCAGATTATGTTTCGGGATAAAAAGGGCGATGTGATTGGCCCGTTCGATGTGATTCAAACTTCGGACAGCAAGATTATTGAAGTCGAAATAGATTCCGTGCTGGGTTACGATGTGGACTTTTTGCTCGGGGGCAAAACGGAACCCATGATCTTCTTGTTCGGAACGGCGGAGAGTATCACCAAATATGCCCGGATCGTAAAGATTGAGCCGCAGGGAGATGAACGGGTTAAGATTACTTGTGTCAACGATGAGCCGTTAATTTATACTTTTGATGGCACGGTTACTCCGGAGTTAGAGATTCCTGCTTTTCCGGATACGCCGGACGTGCCGGGAGCCGTCTTGGGTTTGACGTTGACGCGGGTAGAAAGCGAAGAACTCCTAGTCCAGGCCAGCTGGTTTGCGACTGTCGGCGCAACTAAGTATGTTGTCGAGACGTCTACGGACAACATCAACTGGACAGCTTACGGGGAGACGCTAGTTCCGAGTATGCTGTTGACGGTAAGTCCCGGATTGATTTACGTCCGAGTCGCGGCCGTGAATGTTTATCAAGGGCCCTGGGAAGAGGAGTCCATTCTAGTGGGGCTTGTTATAGGATTGGAAATCAGTGGACCCTGGCTGGCTTTGGATTGGACAATCACCTGGTGGGACGTGCTCAATGTGGAAGGCTTCCGGGTCAAGGTTTACGATAACGCGGATCCGCTATTGCCCGTCCTCAAGCGGACTGAAGATGTGGCGTTGGGTATTCTTACTTATACCTATGATTATGGTAAGGCGCTTACAGACGGCAATGTGGTGCGGGACATGCTGGTGACTGTTGAGGCGTTAATCGATGATCCGGAAAGTTCCGAACCTATTGCGGATGGGGCGCCAGCTTCCGTGGAGTTGCACAATGACATTCCAGTCTTGCCTGAATTGGTGGAATCTGATTTGGACTCCGATGAATCGGACGCGATCGTGACTGCGGGCTATGAACTGGTGGGCGTGGACTCCTCGGACGACACTCAAACCTGGAGAGTGTTCTGGCTCAACCCGCACGATGATGATTTGGTGCGGTTCAAAGTCTGGGTGGAAGATGATCCGGACTTTGATCCGGAAGTGGCAATACCTTACATCGATGAGACATCCAGTGCGATTGGTTGGACGAATGTGCCGGAAGAAGCCTTTGTCTTTATTGATCGGGACTCTGATGGCAACTTCCCAGTGAAGTATGTGCGCGTGGCCGTGTTCGACGTGTGGGGTGAAGAAATTGACATAAGCTAAAATGAACATCTCCCAAGTCATGCAGTTGAACGTGGTAATCCCCATTTTATCCACCATTGTGTTGGATGACGGGATCAACCCCCCGACTACGATTAACAATCCTGTCGGGGCTTATGACTTTACGGGCGAAGCTTGGGTGAGCATTGTGGCAACCGATTGTATTAACGTCACCGAGTTAATTATGGGAAGCAATCCCGACCTGGGGACTTTGACCATCACGGGATCGCCCACACTTCCCAAGTTGACGGTTAGCGGAACTAGTATTGTAACCTTGGATTTAAGCGAGCAGACGGAAGTTAGCGAACTAAACATCTCCTCCAATTCCAGTCTTACTACTCTGAATCTAAGTGCGCTAGATCATGTTGATACCGGGATAGGAATAACCATCAATCCTCTGCTTACGGCGTTGAACTTGTCAGCGTTCTTATACGTCAACGGAGACATTGACTTTCAAAACAACAGTGGACTCGTGACGTTGGATTTGTTGAGCTTGAATTCCTTCGCCCAAAATTTATATCTGACCGATTGTTCCTCCCTTGTTACTCTTAACCTGAGCGGCTTGGATGCGTCGGGCTCCGGGGCGGTTGGCTGCCAGTTGGATACGGGGGCTTGTGTTAGTCTGGTGACCGTTACGCTTCCGGCTGTTTGGCCGTTTGTGGATAACTTTACTGTGAACCTGTCGGACAACGCGCTTAGTCAGGCTTCAGTAGATGGCGTCATCAACAGTGCTTACGCCTCTTTTCCGGCCATCACGGCGTCCACGATTGACGTGAGCGGTGATTCTTCCATCAGTAACAGTCCACCATCGGGAACGGCAGAAACAAAGGCGTTGGCGATGATTACGGCAGGCAACACGGTGCTCTACAATGCTACCGCGCTGGAGTTCTGGACAAAAGGTGGCGATGCTCTAGTAATGCAAACAACCAGCGAAACACTGGGCTATCGAGTTTAACAAATGAAAACACCAAACGAATTAACGGCGGCAGCGGCAGCAACGCTGAACCATACTTTTGCGGCGGACAGCACTACGGCCGGCGCGGGCACTACCGAAAAGGTAACAATAACCCAAGTGGACACCTTGCTGAAGACCACTATTATCCCGGCCACCAATTTGACCGGTGTGATTGGTTCTTTGCCTGCTGCTTCGCAAGAAGGACGGCTTTATCTTCCCAGCGATGATCCGTGCCTTCAGCGGGACACGGGGGCAGCTTGGGGCGTATGGGGATCATTGATGAAAATGACACCGGTGATCGACGCCAACTATTCCTGGGTAAATCAAGGATCCTCGTCCATTGCCACTAACGGATCTACCGTGTTCCTGACCGGTGCGCCGGGAGCGGGAAGTTCGTCTCTGCGGCAGCGGGTTAAGACGGCGCCGGGCACACCCTATACGATTACGGTGGCGATGCGTATGGTCTATCTAATGAGCACCAACTATTGGACAGCGGGAATTTTGGTTCGGGATTCGGGGACCAGCAAGATTGTTTCTATCTGCGTAAACTGTAACCCAATCGGAACCGGTAACTTTCTCAATGTAACCAACTGGACCAACTCGACTGCCTTTTCGTCTAACCCGGGCAACTTCGCCATTCAGCCTCCCGATTTGGTGTGGCTGCGAATTAACGATACGGGAACGAACCTCATTTATAGCTACTCGATCGACGGCATCAATTGGATCGTGGCCTACACGGCATCGCGGACCGTGTTCCTAGCGACCCCTAACCAAGTCGGGTTCTTCAACCTAACCAGTTCCACCACCCTTTCCGCCTATACATCTTTCTTGTCCTGGCTGGAAACCACCTAAAGAGTATGGCAAACAAAACACCTAACGCCCTGACGGCAGCCTCTGTCGCAACGGTTAATCACACTTTTGCGGCGGACACAACACCGACAGCGAGTGCGGGCACTACCGAAAAGGTGACGCTCGGGCAAGTCAGCACGTTGGAGAAGACCACTATTATCCCGGTTACTACGCTCAAAGGAACCTACCTCGCCGCCCCGTCAGCCTCCCAAGCCGGGCGTCTTTACTTCCCCACCAATGACGCTGTGGTGTTACGCGATACAGGTGCCGCTTGGGAAAGATGGGGAACGGTGTGGAACTTCATAGCTCCAGACAATTCCACTTTCTCTTGGGTAAATCAAGGATCCTCGACGGTGGCGCAAGTCGGTTCCACCGTCAAACTCATTGGGCAAATAAACAGTGAAGCCCATTTGCGCGTGCTCTCCGCCCCATCTACACCCTACACGCTTACCGCGGCCATGCGGGTAACGGGGTATCGACAGAACACTTATCGTTTTGGCATCCTCGTGCGGGATTCGGGCACGGGCAAGTTCTCTACGGTGGGGGTAAACTGGAACGCAATCGGATCCGCCAACTACTGGGTATGGTCGGATTGGGGCAGCACCACAACCTTTGCTGTTCAAACCGGGCTTGAGTGCCAACTGCCGGAGATATTGTGGTTGCGGGTTAGGGATAACGGAACGAACTTGATTTGGAGTTACTCCGTAGATGGAATCAATTTTATCGTGGCTTTCTCCTCTACCCGAACTTTCTACATGGCAACTCCCAATCAACTCGGCTTTTGGCTGACGTCGGGCGCCGGAACATTGGCCGCTAGTCTGACACTTTTGTCTTGGGACGTGAGCGCAGACGACATCACTACACTAGCGGAAGATACGTTAGTCACTCAGGTCGGCGATAACTTGGTCTATCAATAAACAATTATGGCAAACAAAACACCCAATCAATTAGGTGCGGCTTCGTCCGCAACCTTAAATCACACCTTTCCCGCTGACAGCACGACCAGTGGTGCGGGCACTACCGAAAAGGTGACGCTAACGCAAGTGGACACCTTGCTCAAAACCACTATTATCCCTAATGGTCATCCTACTAGCGCCTACGGATCGCGTCCGGCAGCGGCACAAGATGGGAAGATTTTCCTTCCCAATGACGGCATCTATGTTAATCGAGACACGGGGGCAGCTTGGGCAGCTTGGGGCCCAGTGTGGCCGCTCACCCCGTTAGATGACTCGGCTTTCTCCTGGGTCAATCAAGGCTCGGCAGCGATTACCAGTTCCAAAGGTTATGTCTTTTTTGATGGGGGAGCGGCAACGGGAGCGGTGCAATTCCGGGGTCGTGTAAAAGCCTACCCCAGCACACCGTTCACCATCACGACGGCGTTAATCCCCATTCTGTTTGCGAGCAGTTCTTTTGATTACGGACTTTGCTTCCAGACGAATGCCAGCAGTTTGATCTCCACTATCGGGATCAATGCGAATGCCGTAGCTTCGGGATTCAGTATTGTGGCTCGTAACTGGACCAATTCCACCACTATTTCCGCGACGGCCGCCCAGCAATTCCTGAATGCAATTCCGACAATGATTTGGCTGCGGATTACCGATAATGGAACTAACCGGATCTATTACTATTCGGTGGATGGTTACAACTGGATTACCTTATACACGATTGCCCGGACGACGTTCTTAACGCCCGATCGGATTGGATACTTTGTGTTCACGAACGCCTCCGCCGCCCTAAACAATAATCCCAGCGCCACGTTCATGCACTGGTTGCAAACCTAAGACCTTGCCCCACTGCCTGCCTCCGCACCGCCGCTAGGTTTCCCCGCCTAGCGGCGGTTTCTTTTTTGTGGTGTAAACCATTAACGATGAGTGGTTTGTTTCTACCGAGTAAAATACCCCTTGCTCATTTCTTTGAAATTAGTAAAGTGTTAAGGTTATGAAGATTCTATGTGAAACTAAACCTTGCATCCCTTGTGCGGCCACCGGTCGTTCAATGGAAAGTTCACACTTCTGTTTAGCTTGCGCGGGTCGGGGTTATCGTGTAGCTATGCGGAAGCCTTGCGTCATTGCGCGGGAGTTTCTTAGTCACGGACGAAACCTAGTAGTTTCCCGGGACTGGCGGAGTAACAACCTTTTGGGGGATGACAATCTGAAACGTCGAGTGGAGGGTGTCATCCCCCTTTCGCTTTTTTTCGACTGCTAGAGTTCGATAATCTTCCCGGTGGCGAGTTCGGGATTGTGAGTGATAAAGATTATCTGGACTTTCATCTCCTGGGAAATTTGCTCTAACATCGTGCGAACACCCTCCTGATACTGGGCGGACACGAACCTAAAAGGTTCGTCAAGCACCAGAACCCTGCTGAGTCGTGGTCGGTGCATTACGAGGCACGCAATACGCAGGGCAAAACTAGCAACGTCGACAACACCCCCGCCGCTGGCCGTTAGCGGATCCACTTCTAATCCTCGGCGCCGGAAGCGGAGCGAAGCTTCGGTGCGGCCGCGCTTGCGTTCAAATTCAATATGGAAGGAATAGGGATCGTCAAATACGGCGGATAAGCAGGAACTCACCACATGACAAATACGTTTGTGGGCTTTCTGTTGCACGGCCTGAGCGAGTAGTTGCAGGACTTCTTGCGCTTCTAGGGCAGCATCCCGGCGTTTGATTGCTTGTTTTAAGACTTCCGCTTCTTGTTCCCGGGCTAGGGCTAAGGCGTCCCGCCGGGTGACTAAACTCCCGACGATGCGAGCTTCTTGGTTCCAATCAATCATTGGCGAGGGCCCCATCGATGATAACAGATTGTGGCAATCATACTGATGAAAACAGAAATAAGATACAGATGGTTAAGACTAAAGTCACAAGCGTGAACGTAACTGTTACGTTAAATTTGTTTTTAACTTTTATTTGATCCACTTTTCCTCGTATTCGGCAATGGCCGCCTCCAGTTCCTTTTCTTCCCGGGCTTGCTGCTTCTGGAGCTTGCGAAGTTTCTCTTGGGCTTCTTCTAAGGTATCGCACTCAAATTCCGACTTCAGTTGGGACATCAGCTGGATTAAAGCGCCTTCGGCCCGCTCGGCTTCGGTCTTAGCGGACTCATGCGCGTTTTTGAGATCTCGAAATTTAGCTTCAGTTATCATTTATGTATCTTCTCCCATTTGTGTTGTTCGCATAAATACAGGGCGAGGGTTTTAATGTGAGTGGGGACATGCCGCGGAGTATCCATCCATTCGGTGGTCTGCGGACCGTATTCCATTTCCTCGGCTTTCAGGGCATCGTAAGTTTTATCGGAAATCACGGGCGTCTTATAGACATGGTAAATATAACGATGAGCCAGAATCAAGTTTAAGGTGTTCGTGAACGGGGTCTTGCTCTTGGCGTGGGCTTTCGCCAACGGGGTTTCTTCGGATCCTAAGTCCGCTATGTTTCGGCAGAGCAGGTCCGCAATCTTTTCATCCGGAACTTTTTTCTTCCGGCATTCGGTAATAATCTGCCGTTCGTTTTCGGTTAGGCGCTTCCCGGATCGGGAAGTCCGTTGCCGGGGAGAGTAGTTTGTGACACGGTCCCGCTCGTTGTAAATATACTCCTGTAGCTTTCGAACTACGGCTTTGCGGTTGCGTTGCAATGACGCCCCGATTCTCCCCAAGTCCGCCCCGGCTAAATACAATTCAAGCAGTCGGTCAACTTCCCGCTTCTTCCAAGTCTGTTTAGCTGCCGCATTGTTAAGCTGCTCATCGGAGAACAAACCAAACTGTTCGGCTTTGTGCTTCATCGCTCCTTAATATGATCTAGTTCCGTGGACAAGAAGTGGGGGCAAGAGTCCGCCAATACAATGCAGATAGATCAATCCCCCGTTACGCAATCGCTCGATATCGATTGGATCGGGCTTCCAGGCTACGGTGACAGAGTGCGACCCATCTAAACTGCCGCCCTTAATTGGCAGGACTAGCGCCCCGATGGATTGCACCTGGGCGCTAGTCATTCCTTGCGGCGGGCCAAATAAAGTGTTGGCTTGGGGGAAGGGCGCGGGACTCATGTTTCCGGAGGTGCTGGGATTTGAGTCCATTCCATTTTACCCTCGTAGAGTCCACCCATCTGCCAAAGGGTGCCGTCGTCACAGACAGCAATGACAAGATACTTCCCCCCTACGGAATCCAATACGGACATGACTTGGATCACTTTGCGTTTCATAGCAGTTTTACACATATCTTTTCTTACGTTCCACGATGCACTCGGCTTCAATCTTCCTCCAGACTTCCCCGGTAATACGGCGCAGTTTGCGCTCTTTGTTATGCTCTTCGATGTAAGTAATTAACTCCGGGCGCTTGCCCTGGAAGTCCATTTCGGGAGCAGTGATTACCCCGTTGTTTTTCTTCCAGTGCTTTTCCCCGACCAGGTAGTCCACGCAAGACCCGACGTCATCAATCCCCAGTTCGTAATAGATGGGAATGAGCACGGATCGGTCCTTGCCAATCTTCCCGGTAACGCGGTTCTTCTTAACTTCTGCAATGCACTTGTTTCCAATAGTGCGTTTCTTCCCCCGCACATCCCGCTGGATCTTCCCGAACACACTGGTCCAGATTTCCAGGTCGGCATAGAAGCGCAACGACCTTCCCCCAGCTCGCGTCTTCTTTTCGAAGCCGAAGCCTATGTTATCCCGGGTCTGCCCAATAATGATGAGGATGCTCCGGAGCTTGCGAATGCCGGCTAAAGCTAGGCGCAAGTGTTCGCTGTGATATTTGGCTTTGCCGTCTCCGTAGGATCCGGCGGCCTCTTTATTGTTTTCGCTGGCCACCTTTTGCTTGCGAAACTTCTTGTCGGAAGCTTCTGAAGTTAGGGCGTCCTGCGAGTCCAACACATAGATGAAGGGTTTACCCTGATCAATAATATCAAATAAATTGTAGTAGAATGATTCTACCGTATCGCTGGCAATGGGTTGTTTCTTAGCATCGTAGCGGGGTGCCTCCATGCGACCACCTACCTCTTTGCCGAAATACTTTTCCACGTCCATCATGGCGCCGCCTTCAACGTCGTCAAAAATGAGACGGTAGTCCTTGAAGTGTTCATTGATACAAGACTCTGCGAAGCAAGTTAAGGAAAGCCATGTCTTGCCCGACGCACTGTCCCCGACCAAATAGTAATAGCCGCCTTTGGCATATCCATGATAAGGGAGATCGGAACAGGCTAGGTTAAGGAGGGTGCTGCCAGTAGAGACAGCACCCTCCAAACTGACCTGTTTCTTAATAGGCTTGAGGTCAGTGCTCATTGCCTATTCTTCCTCGTCTTCGTCTTCGTCTTCGTCTTCGTCGTCCGCCGGCTTCTTGGACTTGACTCGCGCCGGCTCTTCGTCGTCCTCCTCTGGCTCGGGCTTTACCTTGGCCCGGGATTTACGTTTCTTAGGAGCAGGCTCCTCGTCTTCATCCTCGTCTTCATCCTCGTCCTCTACGGGTGGCTTGGATTTCTTCTTGTGTGACGGCTCTTCATCCTCGTCCTCGTCCTCGTCGTCCTCTGGAGGCTTGGATTTCTTTTTGGCCGGGGCTTCTTCCTCGTCGTCCTCCTCGTCGAAGTCAGACCAGTCTTTTTTGCCCGGCTTCTTACCCTTAGCGGATGGTTCCTCGTCTTCATCCTCGTCTTCGTCGTCCTCTTCTGGCGCCGGTTTGGACTTTTTCTTAGGAGCAAGCTCCTCGTCGTCCTCTTCCTCTTCCTCTTCTTCCTCTTCTTCTTCCTCTGGAGGCTTGGATTTCTTTTTGGGAGCAGGAGCTTCTTCCTCTTCATCATCCTCTTCCTCGTCCTTAGCCTTTTTGGGCTTGGACGGTGCTGCCTCCAGGAAGGCTTCTTTCAGCTCATCGTAATCGGGCTCCAACAACAGTTCATCCAAACAGTGGACTTCTTCCAGCTTGTCGTCGTCGTAGTCGTTTTCGCGGGGCTTGAAGTCAATTGTTTCCGCTTCCACAAAGGTGCGACCACCAAAGGACTTCTCCTTGAAGGTGACCTTGAGGGTAAGGCCGCCCGTGAGGGAAGCGAATTGATCCCAACCGTCGTCTTCGTCCGAGTTGCGGATCCGGGCATCAAGCAACTTACCAAACAAGTGATAGGAGAAATCCCAAAGCTGAACACCTTTGTCGGGCTCTTTGAGATTGATTACGTTGAACAGTTGGCGCTCTTTCGGCGCCAGGTCCTTGATCATCTTCTCGTCATCCGGATCCGACTTCTTGAGCAAGTTCTGCCGGTATTCACAAATCGGGCAGGGCGACTTGCTGGTGAGGCGCGGACACAAGTAAGGACTGCCGCCGTCCCCGCCGACCCGCGCGTGCATGTGGTAGGTCCGTTCGTAGTGCAACAGACCCGGTTCGGCACATGGATTACCTTCGCCTGCCCGAAATGACAGGATGTCGATTGTCATGGTGCCCTCTTTGGCTTTGAACATCTTCAAGCCCGACGGGAGTTTCAGGTAGGTAGCGGAGAACGAAGCCTCCCGTTGCTTCTTCTCGGCTCGGACTCGTGCGGAAGCGTATTTCATCTTCTTGTTAGACCGTTCTTCTTTATTGGATCGGCTCATTGTTTTTCTCTTTGTTGTTTTGTTGTTTTTGTTTTTCGCGGAAATAGGCCGCGGCCCCAAACTTTATGATCAAAAAAACCATCACGGGCAGGTAGCCAATGGCGAACACTATTATTAGGACTGCCCAGAGGATGTTCATTTTTATTCTTCCATTGTCCGCCGGCGGGGCCGGACACTATCTTTAGTCATCTGCTCAACAGCTTTCTTCCCTAATGGGTTTAAGCGAGGGCTAGAAAAGTAACCCATCCCGTGCAGGTCCACCAGCAAAGTTATTGAACGCTTTTTATGCTCCAGGGCCCAGACGGTGGCTTGTGCTCGTTCGTAGGTGTGCTTGGCGTTATTTAGCCGCACAAGGGCCTTTTGGTATTGCTCAGAAGTTTGGATAACTTCTTTGATGGCAGTTTCTGTAACCTTTTCGATTCCGAATTTACCCGGAGTGTTTCGAATGTGCCGGGCCAGTTCCGCTTCGGTCATTTCCAGCCGAGACTTGCGGTTATCCACTTCTTGTTTTAGGTCCGCCGAAAGCAGGGCATATTTCAAATAATCTTCCGGCAGTCTTACACATTCTTTATCCAGGGCCAGTTGATCGATTTTTACGATGTCAGGGTCAATGTCAATGTTTTCCACGATACTATTATCTTGGCTTGCGGGATTCCATTTGAATAGCGAGCACACCCTTAATATCAGCCGGGGAGTAAGAGGGTGACTTGATTACTTTCCCATCCACCAAGATGCGGTAAAGACCGTCACCGTATTTTTCTACGACGCCCGTCGGGTAAAGGGTCTTTTGTTGTTTCAGGTCCCTCTCCGACCACATCTTGCTCATATTGGAACGATGCACTTCGGCGAACACCGGGTCCATGTCAATTCCGCAGGCGGCGCCGGTCCCGCAGTAACCCACATAATGTAGATCGGCCAACCCGTCGGCAATTTGCAACAGACTTGGATCTCCGGAACTTTCCAATTCCCGGTCCTTGTTTACAAAGAAACCCAGGGCGTGGATTGTCTCCATAGCCTCTTCCAGAATTAGTCGGGCTCGCAGGTGCCGGACTTCTTCGGAAGGGACTGTGGGTTTCAGAAATACCTGTTGCTTAAACAGGTTCATGAAGTTGATTACTTGGTATTGTTCTTTGGTCATATGTTTGGTTTTCTACGATACGGTGACTACTTCATAGCACGCTGCCGCAAGCCCTGCCGCCTTGCTGTCATAAAAGTTTTTGGAAAAGATGTCTATGATCATGTAAGCCCTCGCGGATAGCGGTCCGCCACTGAGTAAGATGCTGCGGCAATAACCCAGCACTAAATAACGAATGCCTTCGGGCTCGTCTTTGAGTTCGCGGAGGAGCGGAGCCACTTCTTTCCAAGTGGCGCGGGGATTAACGAGCGCCCGTGCTAACGTGATGGCCGCGTCCTTATTCAGGGACGTTGCCGAGATGGCTTCCAGTTGCAGAGCTTCCGTCTCCAAGGCACCTACTTGTTCTAGGATGACCAGGGCTTTACGCGCGGAGTTGTCCGCCGCGTCAATAATTTCATCAATCACCTTTTCCGTGACAGTGAGTTTCTCCTTGTCTATCACGCGCTGAATAACCCGTTGCAGGGCTGGCGCCCCTAACCCTTGCAACTTTATTTCGCTGGCCCGGGTATGGATTGTCTTGATTAGCTTTTGTGGATCGGTTGTCGCCAGCATGAAGTAGGCGTGCTTGGGTGTATCCTCCAGAATCTTCAACAAGGCATTCTGCGCGTCGTTAGTTAGCTTGTGGGCTTCGTCAATGAACCAAATGCGGCACGATCCGGAGATGGGTGACAAGTTAATGCTGCGGCGAATGTCCCGGATTGTATCAATGCCTTTGAAGTCGGCAGAGTTAATCTCCAGCCAGTCGGCATCGCCGCAGTTTAGGTGGGTCTTGAGGATGCGGCCGATGGTTGTTTTGCCGCAGCCACTGGGCCCGGTGAATAAAAGGAAATGGGGAACGGTCCCGCTTTCCATGAATCGTTGTAGGGAGGATAGAGCCCCTTCTTGGCCGACAACGGCTTTGAGGGTTTTAGGTCGGAATCTTTTATAGTAGGACATGGGTTTAGTTGTTTTTTAGTGCTTCGCAGAACAGTTGAGGATCGTCCGTATGTTTTTTGGGGTTGTTGGGGTGAGTGAACACCCCTTGCTTAAACTTGACTTCCCGCTTGCCAAACCAGCTGATTCCGGGCGGCGCAATTTCGTATTCAATTTCGGGCGGGACAATTAGCCAGTCGTAATGCTTCCGTAGGTCCACGGTGGTGACCTGCTCGACAATTTCTAAATAGTCCCGCAGTTCGCGGATCCGCACATCACCAATTAAGCTGTCATGAATTTGACCGACAACCTTGCTTCGCATTTGGTATTTACGGAGAAGTTTGTTAATGCGAATAAGACACCACAAGAGGCAGTGGAAGGCGCTTCCCTGAATTGGATAGTTACAGACTTGCTTACGGTTGTAAAAGCCGGTGATGCGGAAACCGGTCAGCATGTCGAAATATCCGCGCTCGTAATAAAGTTCAAACCAACTGCGCTTCCATTTCCCGTAAACCCGGAATCGGTTATTCCAGAAGTCGTTTTCGACCTCTTGTAGATGAGCTTCAAAGGTTCCTTCCTCCGGAGATTCTTCCGGGTCGCAGGCCCCTAGACCCGTGATACCTTTCTTCTTCAGGTGGTCTAGCAAAGGCTTTCCGTCAGGGCCTAGCAGTTTGCCCTTCTCCATCCACTCCCAGAGGGACTGGGCACAAGATAGATAGTAATCACCATAGAACTGGGGAAAGACAAACTTGTTCTTCGCCCCGTAACGGGCATCCTTGGAGACTTGCTCGGGCTTCAGCAAATAGATCTGCGCGGCCATATCCCGGTGCATATCCTTTCCGGGTGTGTTGATATACGAAATGAAGTTGGGGTCTTTGTGGTAGGACGCACTCAGCGCCACTTCAATCCCCTTAAAGTCGTTCTCTACCAGCACACACTTGGACGACGCAATAAACAGGGAACGGATAATCTCCGCAATTTCTTTGTCCCGGACGGGGAAGTTTTGAAAGTTAGGATCTTGCGAACTGGAACGCATCGAGCGGGCCGTATGCAAACTGAAAGAGGGGTGTAACCGTCCGTCGGGTGCAATCTCCCTTTCAATTCCTGAAAGGAAAGTTCCAAGAGCTTTGTTGTAGCGATAGAAGCGGGAAATCTTTTTTACAAACGGGTGATCAATCTTTTGCAGAGCTTCGTCATTAGCGGAGTCCTGTCCGCTTTCCGTTTGTGCCGTGACGGTAAAATTGAGCTTGCGATAAAGGATCTCCGACAGTTGGCGATACGATGTTAGTTTTGCTTTCTCCCCATACTCCCGCCGCCAGAGCCGCCAGACTTTGTCTTCTTGCAACTGCTCGCCGAGTTTTCGGATCTCTTTTTCCAAACGAGTCTTGGTAGCATCCAGCAAAGGTAAATCAATGCGAATGCCATTAGCTTCAACCTCTGCCAAAGCAATCGCCCCGTTGTGGAGTAGCTCATAACCTTCTTGTCGAATAGGTGTGATCATTCTTTGTAACCCATCTCTTTCCGTTGCTTTATGGCGAGCAAGTATTCCATAATGACATCCATTCCCCCGTAGAAAAGAAGTTGCCGTAAATCAATTTCCGCAATGCGGTTGTAGGGTCCTTTGGAGTTTTTAAGATAGGGTTCGATGTTCGTGTTGTAACTGGTAAGTCCAAACTGGACTAAAGATTGAAACTTTAAGGAGCAGATGCCCGTTCGGTTGTCGAGGCAGTGGGCGGCCAGCATTGTGTCCCAACCCCAATTAGTTACCCCGTGCCCGAATTCCTTTACGGTCCAGCGTTCTTCCATCTTCAGGTTGCTGGCAATTTTCCGGGTGCGTTTAGATCGGAGGAACATGCCCGTGCCTATCCGGGTCTTTTCCGTCCAGGGATAAGAGATGGTTCGTTCCCCA
>Ga0193754_1000025_pt1 | contig 16337 bp, 26 predicted proteins | sample H1a1metaG_FD_143052 | JGI IMG/M metagenome (GOLD analysis project Ga0193754, IMG submission 143052) | Soil microbial communities from a riparian zone of the East river system, Colorado, United States - H1a1 | ecosystem: Environmental > Terrestrial > Soil > Riparian zone | place: USA: East River... | reverse complement strand
AGCCCGTGACTCCGACCTGGACGGTCGAGTTGTCGTACGGCGAGACGTGCGATCCATCGTTCATGCTGTGCCGGTTGAAGGAGATGTCGGAGAGCAGGCGATCGCCGGCCGAGGCCGGGTCGAGCGCCACCGTCAGGTCATCCCCCTTCTTCCATACGCGAGCCTGCCGGTAGTCGTCGAGCCACCCCGCCCGGCTCATGACTCGTCCTCGGGGAAAGCGCAGTAGTTCGCCGCGCCGTTGCCGTGCGGTTCGGCCGCCCCGACAATCGGGCAGTGGTACTTGACGTGGTTGAGCAGCCGGTTGATGCTCTCGCGCTGAAGTTCCAGCTGGCCGTCGGTCATGACCGCGAAGTCGGCGCCCCGGATGGGTCCGGTTATGGCGACGGCTCCGTCCATAGGAACGTCAAAGATTCGAGACCATCCGGCCTCCGGTCGTGTACCGGATCTCCACCAAGCCGGGGTCCGGCTTCTGGAGAGCGAACGGGTTGATCTTCATGCGGTCCCTCTTCTCATTTCGTGCGTCGGATAGATCGTCTCTGGTCGGCCGGAGTTGGCGCTAGTCTGGGTCGATCACGGTGAGTTGCTGGAGGTAGACCGAGGCGCCGAAAACGCCTTTCCCCTTCCGGCCCACCACGTGGATCACGTCGTGCCCGATCTTGATGTCTTCGATCTTGGCGCGGAACCTGGGGAAGTCGAACCGCGTTGCGCGGACGTAGACGTCTTCGTCCTCGTCGTCGCCGGAGCGCATGAAGCAGGATGTGACCAACTCCGGCGCCTTCATCGTCCGCCGGATGTCCTCGACCTCCCGCCCGCTCCGTGCCCTCTCGTCCTCCACCGCGTCCTTGAACTCCTTCAGGTAGACGACTCCAAGCCAGACGATCGGCTTGCCCACCGGCTCCTCGACCATGCCGGCTGAAGTGTGCGTCGGGTACCGGAGGGGAATCTCTCCTGACCGGATCGAAGCACGGACCCGCTCCAGGGAGTTGTGCACCTTCTGTAGCCCAAAAGGGTCCTCGTCTTCAATCTGCCCCCGGAACTTGAGCAGGGTCGCGGCGCCGATGCCCCGAACCGCCAAGAGGTCGTCCACCGAGGAGTATCCCTCCCCGGTCGCTCGCCGCATCGCCTCCTCGTGCTCGACGATCGCCGTCCCGACCGAGGGGCCAACGCCCTTCAGCTGGGTCCAGCCGGCGACGATCGTTCGCGGCTGCGCCTTCTTCTTAAGCTTGAGGTGCGGATCGCGGTACGTCTCCCACTCCATCTTGGAGAGGCCGAGGGTTACCCCACGAACCTGCAGCCCGTGGTTCTCGGCGTCCCGGATGAGCCGGGGCCAGCCCTCCTCCTTCGTCTTCCGTAGCTGGGCGCGGTAGAAGGCGGCCGGGTAATGGACCTTCAGCCACATGCACCAGAAGGCAAGCATGGCGTACGAGACACAGTGCGCGATGTTGAAGGAGTAGGAGGCCGACGTCACGAGCCGGCCCCACACCGCCGTAGCCACCTCGCGCTTGACACCGTGCAGCCGTACCGCCTCGGCGATGAAGTCCTCCGAGGAGGTGTTGAACTGTGCCTCTCCAAGCTTCTGGGAGATGATGCGGCGGATCTCGTGCACCCGTGCGACGGACAGTCCGCCGAAGTCTCGGAGCGCCGCCAGCACCTGCTCCTGGTAGATGATCTGGCCGCGCGTCGAGGCGGTGAGGGCGTCGATGATCGGGTGGTACTTAGTGGGCTTGACCTTCCCCCGGCCTACGTTGATGTACTCCTCGGTGGTTCCCGAGAAGAGAGGCCCCGGGCGGGATAGCCCGTTGATGTCCGCCAACTCCGCGAAGTTCTTGGGACGGACCTCGCGGTTGACGACGCGGGTGGCACGCCCCTCGAACTGGAAGATTCCCACCACATCGTTCCGGGCGAACGCGGCTAGCGTCTCCGCGTCGGTTACCGGGATCCGGTACAAGTCCTCCAGGCTCAGCCCGGCCTCCTCCAGGGCCAACCGGATCATTCCCATCGTCGAGAGGCCGAGGACGTCCACCTTCATCAACCCGAGGTACGCCGTGTCCTTCTTATCGGTCGAGACGGCGACCGTCTTGACGCCGTTGACCTCTCGGGTGTACTGGGCACAGATGTCAGAGATTGGGACGTTCGCGATCACGAGTCCGGCCGCGTGCACGCTCATCCCCCGGTAGTTCCCCTCCAGCCGCGTCGCCTTGAGCAGGTCCGGCCACTTGTCCGTGATCGCTCGGGCAGCCGGGAACATCTCAATGGAGTCCATGAGGGTCGAGTTGGTTCGGGAGTCTCCGCCCGACCGCTCAATCACCATGTCCTTCAGCGCCTCGGTCTCGGGCTTGGGCACGCGGTGCACGCGGGCCACGTCGTCGAGGGAGTTCTTGGCCTTGTACTGGGTGAAGGTCGCGATCTTCCCGACGTGATCCGCGCCGTACCGGCGGGCGGCGTAGGCGAACACTTCCCAGCGCCGATCGTCGTCAAAGTCCAAGTCGACGTCCGGCTCATCCTCCCGGTCCGGCGCGATGTACCGCTCAAAGTTCATGAGCGGATACTCCATGGGGTCGATCTCGGTGATGCGGAGGAGGTAGCAGACGAGGGAGGAGGCGGCCGAGCCGCGAGCCGGCCCCACCCCGATCCCATTGTCCTTCGCGTACCGGGTGAGGTCGGAGATCATCAGGTGGTAGTCGTTGAAGTCCTTCCCGGTGATCGACCGGCGCTCGTGCTCAATCCGTGCCACATAGTCGTCCGGCCGCGTCGTCAGGCCCTTGTTCCCCTGGCGCACCCGATAGCGCCATCCGTCGCGGAGTAGCTGTGTCATCAGCCCATCGGTCGTCTGCCCCGGCTCCAGGGGAAAGCGGAGCTTGTCCGCCTTCGGGAGGACGACGTTGCAGCGGTCGCCGATCTCGACCGTGGCTCGGGCCGCCGCGACCGCGCCACGGGCGGAGAGGTTCGTCCCGCGTAGCCGGTCGATCACCATCTGGTCAGAGGTCGGGTAGGTGAGGCGGATGTTGTACTCCCAACCCTCAGCCTGCTTCGCGACGTCGGACGCGCCCCGGCCGGCTGCATGCAGCATCAACTGCATATCGTTGTCATCCGGCATCGGGTAATGCACGTCGGCCGTGGCGACGATCGGGATACCGAGCTTCTTACCCATGCGCTCGAACGCCGGGTTGAGGGTGCGCGTCCGCTCCAACTCCGGGAACATCTGGCACTCCAGGTAGTACCGGTCCCCCAGCAACTCCTTGAAGGCGGAGGCGACCCGCTCCGCCTGTGCCGGTCCAGCGTCGGCCGAGTCGATCGTCTTCCCGCCCAGAAGCGAGCACGAGAGCAGGGAGTCCGAGCAACCCGAGAGGGCGATGATCCCGTCCGAGTGGTCGGCGAGCATCTGGCCGGACACTGTGGGCCACTGGTAGAATCCTTCGTCCCAGGAGCGCGTCACGATGCGCATCAGGTTCCGATAGCCCTCGGCGTCCGCCGCGAGAAGGGTGAGGTGGAACTTGCGCTGGGACTTCGGGTCGGGATGGGTGTAGGCCTCCAGGCCGAAGATGGGCTTGATTCCGGCCTTGTTGGCTGCCTTCTCCAGGCCGACGTGCGAGGAGACGTTCCCATGCTCGGTTAGGGCGAGGGCAGAAATGCCGAGATCGGCACACCGGTTGACGTGGTCTTCCGGTGTGCCGAACCCGTCCATGTAGCTAAAGGTCGTATGGTCGTGTAGCGGTACGTACCTCACTCGCGCCGATCCCTTCGCATGCGCAGGTTGACTATAGCCACCACTGCCACAATCCCAAGGGCGAGGGCTCCGATGCCGATAGCCAGAACGGTGATGTAGAGGTCGCCGGTGTTGAAGGTAGTCAGGGCAGGCATCAGGTCAACTCCTGCGTCCCCTGGAAGACTCGCACGGATCGGCCGGTTGGCGATACGTAGATCTCCAGGGTCCGCCCAGCCTTCGTCCGGACCTCGATCACGACGGACCGGCCCGTCCCGGGCCGACGCTCGATCGCGGCGAGCGCCGTCACCTTCGCCGGCCCGAACTCGAACCCGTCCGGCTGGATGATCGCTCGGGTCATCGTCCCGCCTCCGCCCACTCGCGGGCCGGGGTCGGCCCTTCCTGCCCTTGGTACCGGGACCGTAGCGCCGGGTCGCCGTAGACCCGATCCGGAACCGTGTCAACCCAGTCGAGGGACAGCTGGCATATGCGCTTACCCTGCTCCACCCGGATCGTCTTCTCCGTCAGGTTCTTGAGCTCCAGGGTGAGCTGGCCCGAGAAGCCGGGGTCAACCAGTCCGGCGCACTCAACCATCAGGCCACGCCGGGCCCAACTGGACTTCCCGTGCACCTGCCCCACGACCTGCTTCCCGAGCGTTACCCACTCGATCGTCGAGCCGAGGGCGAAGACGCCCGGAGGGATGTTGAACACCCATGGGTCCTCCGCCGGTATCTTGACCGCGAGGGCGCCCTTGATGTCCGCCAGACGGAGGTCGACCGAGGCGGGCTGAAACTGCTCATCCGACATCGGGAAGGCGGATGGCGTCGCGATCGAGAGTCGCCCGTCTGCCCGCTCCAGGAGGGTTCGGATCGTCCGGTCACTGAGCACGGGGAACCGCCTGCATCTGCACCATCGCGCTCTCGGCGACGATCAGGGCGGAGTACGTCCGGACGCACTCGGCGTGGTAGGACCAAGTCTTGTAGGCGTCTCCCCGGACCTGGTCCTGATCCTTGAGCGTCCGGACCGTCGCCGCGTCCGGCCCCTTCGCTCGGGCGATCTCGGCCGACCGCGCCTCGAACTCCGCCCCGGCCTGCATCATCTGGGCGTAGTGCTCGCGCATCTTGACCGCCCAGGCCTCCATTACTTCTCGTCGCGTAGCCATGTCCCCAGCGCCTCCCAGTGCTCCTCGACTGTCGGCCGGATGGCCGGATTGCGTAGTGCGTAGGCCGGATGGAACATCGGCCACACGGTGAGATCGGATGATATGCGGAACGGCTGACCGATAGGGTTTCGAGGCCGAGCCGTCTTGATCGCGGGGGCGATCGCCATGATAGCGGTGACGCCCACCAGCACGATGCACGAAGGCCTCCCCAAGGCTATCCACTCCATCCGGACGTAGTCCCGGGCGCGCTCGATCTCCTCTGGGTACGGCGTCCGGTTCCCAGGCGGCCGGTACTTGACGACGTTCGTCAGGAAGGCGTTGGAGACGCCGTACTCCTTTCGCTCCGCATCCTCCCAGTCCTCGCCATAGAGGCCGGCGAGTTGCATCAGCTGGTGCAGTACCCGCCCGCTAGCCCCACAGAATGGCCGTCCGGCGTTGTTCTCGGTCGCCCCTGGTGCCTCGCCTAGGATCATCGCTCTAGGCCGGTAGGAGCCAAATCCGGGCACCATACGGGTCCTCGTCCACCAACCGGTAGATCGCGGCGAGGTCTGCCTTGGCCTGGAAGTCCGGGCTAGCCTTCGTCCCCACTGGTCGCCTCCGAGTCGAGGAGTTCGAGGAGCAGGAAGGAATGCCCGATGAGGTCGAGGACGATCTCACGGGGCGTCTCGCGCTTGGCCTCGACCCCATCCCAGAGGAGGCGCTTGAGGACGCGGATCTTACGAGAGAGGTCGATCACCTGCCCCTTGGGTCCGAACTCCGTGTGGGACTCCGGCCCGTAGTGTGCTGTGTCGCGCTCCAGCTTCTGCTGGTACTCCGGAACGAGGAGGGTCACGATCCGCTGCTGACGCGGGCCGAGGGCGGCCCACTCGTCCATCGTCCAAGACGCCGTGTGCACGACCACAGGCAGAGGATGCCCGGACGGCTTTGCGTCCGCCGGAGCAGCATACCCGTTTCCCTCCGGGTTTGAGTTCCAATCGAAGTCCTGTCCCGCGCGAGGGTCCTCGGCGAGGGCCGGCGAAGGGTTGCGCGCCATGTGCTCGGACCAGCCCTCCTTGGTGAGCAGGTTCGGGAGTTCGAGGAGATTCTGTCCTACTAGCTCACCGGGAGGAGGAATCTGAGGCAGGGGCGCCGGGGGAATCGTCGGCCATGCGATGGTCATTGTCTGGTCCCTTCTTTTATGACCTGGCAACATACCACCAGGTTGTCTTCCTTCACGCCAAACATGAAGTTGGCGCCGAGGCGGACGTCGTGATCGGTGTGCCCCTTGTCATAGTATCGATTGTGGTAGAAGTTGGAGATAGTCTCCAGGTTGAACGGGCGTCGGTGGTCGAGGTCTTGCAGGTACATCCCGGACAGGCCATGCGGGACGAGGAGCGTCGCGGCGCAGCCGGGGGCGAGTACCCGGGCGATCTCGCGTAGCAGGTGGCGCGGATCCTCCAAGTGCTCCAGGAGGTTCGCGGAGTAGATCCCGCCGACCGACGCATCCTCGAAGTGCCCGCGTAGGCACTCGGGCTGGTCCGCGTTCCAGTCCGGCCAGTCGAGCCGCGCCGTGCGCGTGATGGTCTTGCCGCCCGGACCGAGGTCGAGGATCGGCAGCCCTCCCTCCCAGTTCGGCTCGATCCACTCGGGCATGTACCGCGCTAGCCCGAAGAGGGCATAGGCGAGCGGACCCTGGTCCTTCCGGTAGTAGGGGTTCAAGTACCAGTTGATGACCGGGTCCGGCTTCAACGCTTCCTCCATCGCTCGATCGCCATCAGGATCTGCTCCTGGGCGTACCCGATCTTGGGCATTCGTAGGTGGGTGTCAACCAGACGGTTGTACGGCTGGTCCATGAGGAACACGGACGAGTCCGGGAAGAGGCGGTTGGCCTCCAGCCATAGCTCGGGTAGATCCTCCAGGATCGCTGCCACGCGCGGCTTGCACTGGCGCTTAAGCTCCCGGTACTTCTCGTCACCGTAGAGCACAGCGTCGAACCGGATGCCGTTCCGGCGTAGCCACTCCTGCGTGTCCGGGTCGATGTTGTCCAGCCGGAGGTACGGGCGGGTAGTGCAGATCCAGACCTGTGCGCCCGCCCGCTGTATCGCCTTCGTGAGGCCGGCCGCCCCGGGGTAGGCAGGCATCCACCGCTTTAGCCCTCCCTGGCGATAAGCCAGCTTGCACTCCCGGTAGGTGCGCAAGGGCACGCCCATGAACCGGTGCAAACGGAGGCCCGGGTTGATCTCGTACGGCTTGGGCATCGGGCGACCGATCCAGTTCTCCGCGAAGGCGAGGAAGTGCCCGTGGTAATCGCCCAGAGTCCCGTCGATATCGAGGGCGACGACCGGCACGCCCTCCCCGTTCGTCTTCATGCCGGCTTGTGCTGACGAGGCATGCCCCACCGGCGGGGAGGAGCCGACGGGCACATGATGGTGTAGCTAGGGTTGGACATCCGGCCGGCCAGGTCGATCCGTGTCGAGCACCACCGACACAGCATCGCCGGGTTAGCTGAGTTCGTGGCTTGTCCAGTAGTAGGCTTCATGGCTCAGAACTCCCTTCGTCCAGGTCCCGTAGCGACCCGCCCGGAGCATCTTGACACCAATCGTCGTCATGGCGCTAGGGATGCCCTCTTGCCGGAAGCCCCAGCAGTCACAGTTGGTGGCAGTCGGCTTCAGTACCCGAGCGAGACCGTTGACCGGCGGCCGACTGTGCGAGGGCCACTCAGCCGTCTTCCAACCCTGCACGTTCGAGGCTCGGTACCACCCCGGCGACTTCTCGCCGTTGCATACCACGACGTTGTGCCCGACGTTCACCGGGCAGTACTGGTGCAGGTCGGGGGCGTCCCCCACCGCGTAGATCTCGGCGGACGAGAACGTGTGCGTCTCGGGAGAGATGCAGAGGATCCGAGCCGGGATCGTCGAGACAAGGAGCCGATGAGTCTTCCGGCCGACGAGGCTAGGCAGGGTGCCCGGCTCTACCCGACGGATGATCCAGTTCACTGCAGGGGCCGCATATTCCCAAGCCTCGCGGTAGGCGGCTCGGATGTCCCAAGCATGGTGCTCGCCGAGAAGCTTGGCCGGCGAGGTCTCGTCGGCTCGGGCCGGGTCGCCGTAGACTTTGAGGGCGTAGTCCTCGATCGTCCCTTGGAGTTGGTAGTTGATCACGAAGGACTCGCCCGTGAGCCCCGGGATCGGAGCATGCAGGTACTGGGCGCCGAACATGGTAGAGGGCGTCTGGCGTTGCGTTACCAGGTCAACCTCGTATCCCGCCCGGAGCGCAGCGTAAGCCGCGAACATGCCGGCTGGACCGGACCCGAGTACCGCGATGCGCTTACGCGTCTTCAGCATTTCTCTCTTCCCACCTCTCTACTGCCTGCGCTCTGATGTCGTTGATGTTCGGGGCGTAGGGCGACTGCACGACCGCGATACAGTATGCCACCCCTTCGGCCCGGCCAGGGTCTCGCCCGTCCTCCGCCTCCGAGCCGGGGTGCATGAGGCGGTCCATGATTGAGTCCAACTCCTCCCACATCATAGCGAGGAGGCTCTTGCCGCGCGTCGAGGTCACGGCCGGCTTGACGGAGACTACCATCAACTGTCCCAGTCGATTTGGTCGCGGACGACTCCCGTCCAGCCGCACGAACATGATATGGCGGATGGATGCCCTTCGGAGTCCACCTGGATCTCCCACTCGTGTGCGTGCGCCGACGTGACGGCGAACTCTCGTCCGGGGTCGGGTTGCGCCATGGCATCCCGCATGGCCTCTCGGAAAGTTGCCGGTCCAGGGTCGACTCCGCTCATCACTCCTCCTCATGCTCGTGGTCCAACGGCCGGTGGTCGCGCTTTGCCTCGCGGTGCAGCCGAGTGTGGTAGAGGTTCCAGACGTACCGGCCGCCTCGGAACCTGCGTTCGGTCCGGCCCGGCTCTACCCGGAATCGGATCCCTCCCAACTGGGCCTCGTGCCTGTGCTCCAAGTGCTTCATCGCGGTCTCGTCGTCCATCGACTCGAACGCGGCGACCGTCGTGATATCTGCCATGCCCTCTCCCTTAGCCCGAGAAGGGCCGGCACGATGATTCCCGCCACCTGTGCCGGCCCTTCTCTCTCCCTCGCCTGCCACCCTATCGAGGGAGGCCTAGAACGGCGGCTCCTCGTCCGCCGCCGCCTTCGCCTTGGACTTCTTGGACGCCTTGACCGGGGCCGGCTCGGGCGTCTTCGCGCCCTTCGCCTTCTTGGACTTCTTGGGCGCCTCGGTCTCCGCCTCGTCCTCGAACGGGTCGGCCGATCCCTCGTCCTCGTCGGCCGCGTCGGAGGCCACCGGGGCGGGCAGGAAGCCCGTTCCGTTCAACTCCGACTTCCAGTCCGACTCCGCGTCCTGGCGCCCCTTCTTGATGTTCGCGTAAACCACCGTGTCCTCGGTGATCTTCTTGGTGCCGATCTTGGTCACCAGGTCCTTCTCGTCGGTCACGACGTTGCTGAGCAGGGCGGCCGACGTGACGCCGATCGCCGAACCGAACGCCTTGACGAACGCAGCCGCGCCCTTCGTGAACACCACGTTGGCCCAGACGGGAGCCCCGTCGTACTTCCGGTGTGCGTCCTTCCAGGAGCCGTCCAGCTCCATCAGGACCTTGAGTCCCATGTTGCCCGTACCGAAGGTCTCGACCTTGACCCGCTTGAGCTTGAACCGGTAGACCCCGGCCGGGGGGAGGTCGCCCGAGTACGGGGTGAACCCGGACTCCGCCGAGTCGACGTCGCTCGCCGTCAGCGCGTCATCGGCCGCCGCTGCTTCCCACTTGACTTTCGGCATTCTGTGATCCCTTCTCTACGCCGCGCGCTTGCGGGGCGTCTTCTTGGCCGGTGCGCTTGTGCCACCGGCGTTGCAAGTCTTGATGACATCGGCCATTGTGATCCCGTTCGGGTTCTCGGGATCCCGGACGATCGACGATACGCCGAGAGCATCGAACTGGTCTTTGGCGAAATACCGAGTCTCGTTCTCGGAGTCCACCCAGTGCTGCCAGAGGATCCGGCGGACCTGGCGCGCCTCGCCCTTCGCCGGCTGCACCACCCGAGTCGCCATGTACCCGACGACGTGCATGAGGCCTGAGATGTAGTTGGAGATCTCGTAGCCCTTCCCCTGTATCCCGGGGTAAACCAGCGTCTCTCCGTCCTCCCCCTCTGGGCGCATCGCGTGCGCCGTGAAGAGCACGTTGCAAGGGAGGTCGATGAGGCGGGCCACCCAGGACTTCATGAAGTTCTGGGTGTTGAAGTAGTCCGGCTTATCGGGCAGGTTCCGGTGCGCTCTCTTGGCCGGGTTGGCGTCGAACGCCTCGGCCGCGTAGTTGAGGAGGAACTTGTTTCCCATCGTTCCCAGACCGTCGACCACGACCCAGTCGAACTTCTCAGAGCCTCCGCCCTCCAGCCACGCCGCCGCCGCAACGGCCGAGGCGGTATCTGGGATGATGCGAACCTTCCCCTTGGCCCCCTGCCGGGCGGCTGAGATGTATCCCGGCTCGCCTGCGAGGAAGAGGAGCCGGCCGGGCAGCGTGCCCGCCAGGACCGTCTTACCGCATCCAGAGTCCCCGTACACCATCATGTTGATGTACTCGGTCGCGCCGTCGAGGTCGAACATGCCGCGCTCAAACTCGGCGATGCTCATGCGGCCCTTCTCGGTAGCCATCAGGCCTGCACCTGCCAAACGGTCCAGACGTTCCGAGAGGCGAGGTACTTCTTGATCTTGCGGAGCGTCGCCGGCCCGACTCCAGGAAGGTCGATGAGGAGTCGGTACTCCGCCTGCTGGAGGAGGTGGACGTTGGGGAACGCCTCGGCTACCTTCGCGATCTCCGGGCACTCCGGGACGAGATTCCGCGTTGGCACCTTCTCCAGCGCCTTCCGGATGTCGGCCCGTTTGCGCTCCTGGTGGACCCAGTGGTCAGCGCTGCCTGTCTTCGTCGGCGCGCGGCCGGTCGGACCTTCCTGGGGCGCCCGTGCTCCCATGCGTCGCCGGTCGGCTCGGTTCATCTGCGTCTTGGGGGCGTCCGCAGTCGCCTTGTCCTTCCGCATCGTACTCAGGTCCGGTCGCGACGCGATCGGGGGTAGCGCCTGCTTTCGCATGTCTGTCTCCTTGGTGGCGGGTGTGCCTCGACGATAGTCTGTGCCTTGGTGTTGGGGCTACTCCCCCACGGCCTTCCGGTGCGCCGCGTACGGATCCTCTGCCCGGTAGGTGAGGTCCCGGAAGTCCCCCCAGTTGCCGCCTCGCTCCTGAAGCTCGCACATGGCGTAGAAGGAGCAATCCCACCCACAGTCCTTCGTGGGGTTCTTGGTCATCGGGAGCGAGCCGTCCCGGTAGAGCTGCATCTCAAACGCCTCGGCCTGGAGCCTCTTGAGCTGGGTCGCCTGCTCCACCCCGGTCCGGTGGATCATGTGTCGCTCGAAGAGGTCCGATCCCTGCACCTTGGAACGCTCGCCGAGGACGACGAGTTGGAACCGTTCGGCCTCATCCTGGAGTTGTGGTAGGTTCCACTTCTCCAGCGGCTTGACGACCTCGCGACCGGCCGCCACGAGAGCTTCCCCCACTGCCCGGATGTAGTCGGCTTTGACCGGCTTGTTGACGTAGTAGCCCTCGGCGTCGCGCGGCCGGTCGTCCGGGAGCGCCTTCCGCAGGAAGTTGTACTCGATCCCTCGCAGGGTCTCCTTGGGGCCGATGAGCTTGCGCTCGCGGAGGGAGCGAGTCGTCAGGGCCCAGTACGTCCCGCCCTGATTGTCGAGGGCGAGGTGGCGGGTGGAGATCGCCTTCGCGCTCTTGTGCTCGACGACCAGTAGCCACTCGTCGATCAGGTCCCGCGCGACGAGGTCTGAAGTCCAGCCGAGGATCGCCATGACGTCGGACGGCTTGACGTCGTAAAGCTCCTGCCCCTTCGGCCACGGGATCTCGGTCGATCCAGATAGCTCGGGCGCGATCACGCTCCAGTGATCATCCCGCCCGTAGAGCGTTCGGTAGCCCTCCAGCATCTTCGCACCGAGGGAGGCCGCGTCCTCGTACCTCGCCATGCGCGCCTCGTCGTCGACATGGATCATGGTCTTGACGACGGCGAGGGAGTCCCGGGCGTACTCGGCCCACGTCTCGGCCGGCTCAACCCCACGCTTGGTTCCCGGTCCCGTGTACCACTTCGCGAGGGCGAGGTGGATACCGGTACCGAACCACAGCGGCCCGAGGTCGGAGTGACGTGGCACGAGGCCTTCCCGCCAATCCCACCACCACCGCTGCTTGCACCTTTGGAAGCTTCCTCGCTCCGATTGACGGAGCATCGGCACGCTCATCTGTTGGTCCCTTCTCGTAGTTCGTGCCCCAACGGGAATCGGACCCGTCCCCAGCCGTCGTTGTCAGCTGGTCTCGCCAGATAGGGCGGAGGCGCCTCCCGGCCGCCTCCTCTTACCATCCGCGTGTCGGCCTGCTGTCCGGGGGAGGAACGAGGCAGGTAGCCACCGAGCCTGCGAGGGCTCGACCGACCGGCGCGGCGCCGGGCGTCTGGGGGGGACTAGAAGGGGGCGACCTTGGACGGCGCGGCCTTCTTGGCCGGGCGCTTCTTGACGGGGGCCGGCTCCTCGGCCACCGTCTCCGTCACCTCGGCCTTGGCCGGCTTGGCGGCCTTCGCGGACTTGCGCGGGGCGGGCGCCTCGGTGGCCGCTGCCTCGCGGGCCAGCCTCGCGGCCTCGTTCGCCTCGCGGTTGTAGGGCGACTTCTGGAACTGCATGTGGAGGACGGTCGCGAGCCGGACGCCGTCACGGAAGGCAGCCTCGGCCGCCTTGGAGGCGAACTCCATCTCCAGTTCCTGGATCAGCCAGTCCGCGAACCGCGCCTGGAGGGTGGTGGCCGTCTTCCCCTTGTAGGCCGCGTAGCTCGCGGCCTCCTCGGTCTCGGCGGTCGCCTTCTGCTTGGTGCCCTTGTCCTTCGCCATGCTCGCTCCTCATAAAGTCTCTTGGTCTCTCCGTCAGCTTACGTACCGACTGGAGTTGGCGCTACCTACCGTGTGGTGCGAATCGTGCGGAGCCGTACCCCCCGACGTGGTGCGTTCCGCCTCGCTTCTGCCTCCGCCTCCGCGATCGCCCGACTGATCGCGTCGCGCTTGGCCTGCCGGCCGCGCTCCTCCCGGATCCCCAACGCATGGCCCGTTAGGAGGGCCATCGCAAGCAAAGGGATCTGGAGGAGCACGGCCAACCAGATCATAACTTACTGGCCCTCTCCATGATCCGACGTCCGTATTCCACGCCCCGTCGTCCGTCGAGGAGGCGCCCCGTAGCCTCGGCCCGATCCTGCGTGACGAGGGCGATAGCCGCGTCTATGGAGTCGAGCGAGCGGAGGTAATGGTACTCCACATTGCGAGGATTGCTGACGCGGTGGATGCGGTCCTCCGCCTGCTCCTGGTCGTCCGGGATCCAGGTCTCGTCGAGGAAGACCATCCGGTCGGCCGTGTCGATCGTGATGGCGACCCCACCCGCCTTCGTGTTCAGGAACATGAGGTGTGGTCCCTGCTCCGTGTTGAACCGCTCGATCACGTCCCGGCGACGGGCGCCCGTGACCTCGCCCGTGATCATGCACGAGGGGATGGGGCGGACCCTACGGCCGGCGAGCTCAGCGGCGAAGAGGTTCAACGTTTGGGTGAACTGGGAGACCACGATGATCTTGGTATCCGGGTCCTCCGGGAACCCCCACTCCTCCAGCTTCTCCTCAAGCCAGGCGAACTTGTTCGAGGGCAGCGCGGGGGCGAAGGAGTACTGGGGCTCGCCCTGGGCAGTGCGCCCCGTCTCGGTCATCTTCCCGGCCGAGGTCGCGAATTGCTTCAGCCGGGTCATCTCCGCCAGGATGCCTACGGCGGACAGCGTCCCGCCCGCAACCGACGCGACCGACGTCTCCAGCATCTCCCGGTACGCCTTCGCCTGCGCCTTCTCCATCGGGATCCAAACGCCAATCGGCGAGCGCGGGTCCTCGGGCAGCATCGGCGTACCGGCGTACGTCTTCGGCGGCATGTCCTTGGCGACCTCGGCCTTGGTACGGCGGAGCAGGATCGGGGTCAGCGACTCCCAGAGCTTTGCCTCCATGTCGGTCCGCATCGCGCCTACGGTGCGCGAGCCGCCGTAGCCCCCATCGTCGATGTGCCAGAAGGTCTCCATCCAGTTCCACATGCTCGTGTAGCGATCCGGCCATAGCCAGTTGAGGGTAGACCAGAGGAGGTGCGGCCGACCCCGGAAGGGCGTCCCGCTCATGGCGATCCGGATACCGTCGAGGCGCGTCGCGTCCCGCAGCATCTCCATGCCGTTCCGCGTCTGCGTCAGCCGGCCAACCGCGCGGAGTAGGGACCGGTCGCTCTCGTCCACAACGATCGCGCCCCAGATCTTTCCAAACAGTTGGGGGAAGGTGTAGTCATGCCGCGTCCCGTGCCCGGTCGAGCCGTGCCCGCAGGCGAGGACCGTCTTGCCGGCCTTCCGGGGCGTCTCCTCGTCACAGTGCTTGCAGGTCCAGTACGACTGCACCCGGCAGGTCTCCGGGTTGACCACGAGCCACGTGTTGGCGAGGTCGTCCGCCGCGTCGGTTCGCTGCGCCCGGTCGCGGAGCCGGTTGAGAATCGCCTCTCGGGCTGCCCGGCCTTCAGGCAGCGTCAAGACCTCGGCCCCAGGCACCCAACGAGGGATCTCCCGAGCCCACACGGTCTCCACCGCCGTCTTCGGGCAGACGACGAGGTACGGGCCGGGCGTCTGGCGCTCGATGATCCCGCCCAGGCATTCGAGCGTCTTGCCTAACCCGGGCTGGTCGGCGATGAGGACGTTCCGTCCTTCGGCGATGAAGCGGGCGCCGACCCGCTGATAGGTCCGGCTAGCCATGGCCGCGTCGAGTTGGGGCGACACGGCCGGGACGTGCCTTAGCTCCGCGTCGCCAGCGGAGGACAGGGCGGCCATAGCCTTCAGCTTGCGCTTCTCCTCGATCGCCCAGGCGGTGAGGTCCGGCCCGATCTCCATGATGGGGCCGAACCGCTCGCGGAGGGCGAGGCACGCCTCCATGCTCAGCGGGATCGACCAGTGCGGCCCGACGGCTCCGCGTTCGCCCTTGGAGAAGGAAGCGCCGGGAACGGTCTTGGACAGGCCGGCGACCTTGAAGGCAGCCTGGAGGCGGATCCGGCGTCCAGCCATCTCGATCATGACCGCGCCGCTCATCGGACGACCTTCACGCACGAGAAGGGGAGGACGCTGGTCCAGAGCTGGCCGCGCCCGTCACTCCAAACGATCTCGGCCGCGACGTCGTTTGTCCGGCGGACCGTCCCGCGCATGTCGGCGGTCAGCGGCCCGTACCGGCCGTAGTCCCCATACTTTAGGTTGTAGGCGCGCATCCACGGGACGCGGTACGCGACCGTAGTTCCGATCTCCATGTCTTGGTCCCTTCTCTTGCCCATGACGTTATCCCAGGACAACAAAAAAGGGGAGACCCGAAGGCCTCCCCTTTTTGCAGTGCTAGTCGCGACCGTCGTCCATCCGGACCGGATCGTTGGAAAGCCGGATCGGCGCCCCGTCCCACGTGTGCGGGACCTTGTGCTCTCCCGTCTCCGGGTCGGTGCTCAGTTCGATCCAAGTGGACTCGATCCCCTCATCCACCAGGAAGGCGAAGGCCTGGATCGCCCGGACTCGCCGGGTGTACCGGATCGGGCTGGCGAGCCAGCCCCCGTTCGACTCCCGGACCATAACCGTGTAGTGCGTGCGTGCCATGTTCTTGGTCCCTTCTCTTGGGGCCGGTACCCGGCCCCGTGCTTAGAACTCTACCGCCAGTTTCTGGGGAAGGCAACTACCTACCGCCAGAATCTAAGAGTCCCGGTAGGGCGCCGGGTACTAGCCCCGGCGCCCGCCGCGCGCTTAGATCCCGCTCACGGGGGCGGAGGCCATAGCGAACTGGCGCTCCAGCTTCTTAGCCTCGTGAGCCGCCCGGCGCTCCGGGCTCCAGCCGCGACCCGCGAGCGGGTGGGCCGGCTTGGACGCCTTCGCCGTCGCCGGCTCGCCGTCCTCGTTCGCCGCGTTCTTGGCGCGGGTGACGCTCGCCGCTGCCTTAATCTTGGTGATGCGCGACTCCAGGTAGAGGAACATCATCACCACGAACGCTCCCCATCCGGCTGCCCCGAAGCTACCGAGGATGAGCCCGGAAGCTACGTTGCAGATGAGCGAGATCGAGCCGCTCAGGTAGGTCATCTGGCGCCCGGCCTTACGGGTCGAGGCTGCGAAGTACTTCAGCCCCATGAGCTTCCCGATGAGCGCCGGGAGGTCGATGAGGACGAAGGCAGTGTGTGCCTGCCATCCTCCGATCCCGATGAAGAGCGCGACGTGGGTGATGTGGTCCTTGCTGACGTAGAGGGCGTAAACCATGATCAGAGCGGTGACGACTACCACCAGCGTCTTGATGCGGTCCGCGATCTTGACGTTCATGTTGGTCCCTTCGGTTTGGTCCCCAGTCCGTCTGGGTTGTGG
>Ga0193754_1000024_pt1 | contig 16443 bp, 29 predicted proteins | sample H1a1metaG_FD_143052 | JGI IMG/M metagenome (GOLD analysis project Ga0193754, IMG submission 143052) | Soil microbial communities from a riparian zone of the East river system, Colorado, United States - H1a1 | ecosystem: Environmental > Terrestrial > Soil > Riparian zone | place: USA: East River... | reverse complement strand
CAACATGGATCGGGACTATCGAGAATCGCTGGACAAGATCACGGCCAATCCCAACGTCGGTGATCTGCAAAAGAAAGCGATCCAGTGGGGCTTCGCGCCAGTGGCCCGTGTGTCACAAGAATTCCGCATGTCGACTTTTGTGGATCAGTACCACAAAGCACTGGGAAAGGGGAAGACCGATGCCGAGGCTGCCGCTATTGCTGATAGTTTTGTCCGTGAGCGTCATGGCGCTGCCTCTGTTGTGGACCTACCTTCGATAATGCAATCGAGCGAAGGTATGAAGATGCTGACGATGTTCTACGGATACTTCAACACGATGTATAACTGGCAACGGCAGCTGCCGGGGAATGTGCGGCGTGGCGAAGGTCGTGAGTTCGCAGTGAATGGTTTGGGCTCCGTTGTGGTCGGTGCCGCCTTCGGTGCCGCTTTGTTCAACCAGCGTAAGCAAGATGATTCATGGTTCAAGATAATCGGCAAGGCCCTACTGCTTCAACCGCTGTCCACAATTCCGGTCCTGAACTCCGCCGCGAACTACTTCGCCGAAGGCTACTCACCGCGCACCCCGTTTGCGTCGCTGCTTGGTGCCGCCGGATCGATTATTACCGATGCAAAGAAGATGTCGAAGGGGCAGCGATTGGAGAAGCCGATCACCCATGCCGCGAACGTAGTGGGCCTCTCGACTGGGTTGCCGCTGGCTCAGATCGGCCGCACGGCGCAGTTCGGTGCCGATGTTGCAACCGGCAAACAGCGCCCTCGTAACATCGCCGAGTGGGCGCGTGGGATTATTTCTGGCGAAGCGAAGCTAAAGAAATAGGAGCCTGATATGCAGTGGCGATTGGCGTTGAGTTTGGTTCGGTTACGCGAGGAGGTTAATTCCCGCTGGCCAAATCGAAAGAAAGATTCCGACGGGGCGGTGGGAGATGCGGCCCATGCATCACGGTCGTCCGATCATAATCCATGGATCACTGATCAGGGTGGTGCCAATGTGGTTTCGGCAATCGACATTACCCATGATCCAGACGGCGGCTTCGATAGTTATGCCTTTGCCGAATGGCTGCGGCTGCGTAAGGATCGTCGAATCAAATACGTCATCAGCAATCGGAAGATCATGTCTGGGTCCGCTGGGCCGCAGCCGTGGGTCTGGCGGAAGTATTCGGGATCGAATCCGCATGATCATCATGTGCATATCTCGGTTAAGGCGGATAAGTTGGAATATGACAACGGCAGTCTTTGGGGCATCCAAGGTGCCGTGTTTCCGGAACACGACGAACCCAAGACCCAGACAGTGCCGGCGACGATTCGTCGTGGGATGAAAGGGCATGTGATTGAAATGGCGCAGAAGCCACTGGGCCTGACAATTGATGGAATCTTCGGCCGCAAGACCGAGGCTGCTGTGAAGGAGTATCAACTCAAGCACGGCTTACATGTGGACGGAATCGTCGGTCCGCAAACTTGGAAGGCCTTGTTGGCCTAGAAGGAGAATGGATATGTCTTGGACTATGTTACTGGGTTTGTTCGCAAAGCCACTCGGTGCCGCGATCAATAATGCCCTAACGGCGGGCTCGGCAGCTGTGCTAGCTTGGTCGGCGACAAAGGGTATCGATCAGGGAATCGCGGTGCCGATTGTAGCCGGTATCGTTAATGTGATCTCAATTGCGCTCTCGGGTCTTGCTGCTACGCAGGGTGTGCAGATTCCGATCATCAATGCGGATACGACCAATGGCGTACGCGTCGTTTCGTCAGATGCTGCCAAGGCCGCTGGGTTGCCGAAGGTCGACGCCCCAAAAGCCTAGGCCCGCAATATCATGGCGGGCCTCATGGATAGTTAGGAGGATTAATGTCTGAGGCTGTTTGGATTGCATTGGGAAGTTTCGCGCTATCGATCGGTATTGCTTTAGTTATGGGAACTATCGGCGTGCGAAAATTGACAGAGAATATTCAAGCAGCCTTAGATCTAAAGATTGATAATTTGAAGGATCAGATCGTTAAGGCTGAGTTGGCATATGAACGCCGTGTATCACAGGTCGATGCAGGGCTCCGGGCACAGATTCATGAAGTCGAATTCTACGTCCGAGATAACTACGTCAAGGAACCGGTTTTTCAGCAGATGATTCAGATGTTGGCGGATAATAATTCGAACCAGTTTAAATCCATGCAGATCCAACTGGATCGAATTTTTGATAAGCTGGATAATATTGATCCACGTTAGTTCATTACCGCCTTAAACCACGGCTGGCCGTTGCGATCGAGGCCTTTGCCATTGGTGACGATTGTGCCGGTGGCTAGCATCACCTCAATCACCCGAGTTACCATATGCATCGGAACTCGCTCACGGGCAAAGTTGACGATCTTGGTCTGGGGAACGCCATCACCCTTATCATGGATATGGATGTAGTGGTGAATTTCGTCGATCGCCTTTGACTCGGCGTTGTTGCCGCCGGATTGGAAGATCTCCGGCATCGCCTGTTCGGCTTCGATCAACCATCCCATGGCACGGTTGAAATCGTCTTTGGTAAGCAGCAATACATTCCCTCGATCTGCAGCCGACACCATCGAAAGCTTGTACAGATGCACCCTGCGTCGGGTCTTATAATGCGAAAGCTTGGGATGATTGATCTGTGGCGGCTCACCGAGTGCCCGCCAATTGTTAACTGCACTTCGATACTCTTCTGTGACATGGAATTCGCCCACGAGATTTCCGATCTGTTTGATATCATGGGCCAAGCTTTCGTTTAAGCCGCGGGTTTTTTGCGCAAAGTCGTCACCGATGGTGCGTTCGTCAGAGTAGATGAGGATCACGCGCGAGGTGAAGCCTTGGTCCCATGCGACTTCGGGCATCAGAGCGATGAGGTTCGATGGGGTGGTGCCAGATAGGATATTCATCTGCGGATGATCGATTTTGATCTTAAGGTCCTTGCCACGTCGGTTCTGAGCGTAGGGATCGGGGTCATAGAAGGCCGAGAGGAGCCCGATCATCTCATCGTCGTATTTGTGCATGAATGCGGTAAGTTCCTCAGCCGTAATAGTCAATGTATTGTACTCCAGCGGAAGGTCCGGGAGTCTGGGTATAAATCGCTTGGAGGCAGCTAATGCATCGACAAGAGAAGCGCCAGTGAGACTTGTCGGTGCAAATGGAAATTCGTGGAGCTCGGCCATATAGCGCTTGGCCACGCGTATAATACGATTCTTGCCAACCCCCGGATGTCCGACAATGAACACATAGAGATTCGGATAGAGTGGGCTCGAAGTAGTTAGCCATACTCGCATCTCCAATGCTGCTGCTACGGTTAAAATCCCCGACCACTTTCGGGGACTCTAAATTGTCAGTGTGCTGGACGAAGGCATCAATCCAGCTTTCCAGTTTCCTCCCTGATTGCGTATTCTCCGAAGATTTCTCTTGCTTTCTGTCGATAGGCTTCACCGGCTTCCCCTGCTGTTGCATATGATCCAATTCGTGTTATCACGCCTTTGATTCGAATGTGGGCTTGATAACAACCGCTACGAAATCGGACACCTACATGCCCATGTGGATTGTAGATAAATTTTCTGTGATTATTTTGGGAGTAGGTTGCAGGTCGAAGATTGTTGATTGCGTTATTTGATGGCGGCCATTCTTTGTGATCGATCATACACCAGACGCCGTGAACATAAAATCAAGCTAGTTGGTGCCCACTGAATCGTTGGTTCTTAATTCCGATGCTCACGTAACCTTTATTGTCGATGGAGCCGGCATAATACCCAGCACGCTTGCCTTGAAGCCAAATGAAATCGCCAGTTTCAGGATTGTATTCGAGTAATTCCTTTAGGCGTTCTTGCGATAATCCGATCAAGGATGCCCGTTTCTGGGGTCCGCTTTCGACCGCCGTCACCGGGGTAATAGTCGCGGAGCCCGTCAGGATTCGTCTTAGCATTGTAGTCACCTCGATTCCAGCCACATTTAACATCGTATGGGATAGCTAACGTCCTACCGTTTTTCAACGTAACCGGCACTATTAGGTCTTTCATGATTCTGGGGATGATTTCGTCTTCCATGGCTTCCGGATACTGAAACGTTAAAGCGTCATGGTCTTGCAAAAGTATCGAAACATAGTTCTTGCGCCAGATGTTGAGCATTGCACGGTTGACGATGTCTGCGAGAGAGCCTTGTGGGTCGTATGCGATTGCTGCGCGGAGGGTGCTGGGGTCATTGCGTCGGCCGAAGAACCAACGTCGGCGGCCGGTTAGCGACGTGAGAGTCCCAGTCGTGCGTAACGTCCGTTCAACATGGTTCTGCCAAAGTAAGTGTGCTGGAAATGCTTCGAAATACTTTGGTTGAAATGCAATGACGACAGGGACGGGGAGTTTTGACTGAGCAGCCAGAGTGTCAGGCTTACCACCGTAGTTCGATCCATGTCCGAGTTTTTTGCACATGAACCGATATGAATAGTGTCGATAGTACGGTTGTTCTGCAAGATCTTTATCTCGCTTGATGTCACCTGACCATGCCATGTTGGGCCAGCATATGCGAGCAACTGCCGTATGTGGGTCACCAGATTCACACGCCGATAGGTATTTCTCGTCATTGAACAGATTCCATTCAATTGCGCCGACGACGAAGGACTCGCCGGACTTGGCGTCGCATTTGGCCCACTTCATTCCGGGGTCGGCGATTAGGACAGATCGGATTGATTCTTCGATGTTCTGCAGATTTCCTCCGGTGCCGAATTCAGAGAAAGACGAACTGAACCGTCCGGTGTCAGTTCCCGCGATATTGTAACTCGTCCGAATGCGGCCATCAGGGTCGATACCTGTTCGTAGAACGGAGATTTTCTTCTGAACATCGGCCATTGTGTTGAGGTGACTAACGATGGGTTTAGCCAGAAGGTAGCCTGCCAGCTTCTCACGAGCATTACGATCCGTGGTGGGTCGCCCTTGCTTTCGAATTGGAGGTATTCCCAGTCGATTGTAGAATAGCTCTTGGAGATCAGCATGGGATCGGGCGTTGAATTTAGGCATCCCAACACCTTCCAGAACGATGCGCTCGAGATTGCGCTCGAGGAATTCATAGCGGTCGTGTAGTTCGTCAAGGACCTCGGCCTTGCGAACATGGTCGATCCTGATTCCGCGCAGACGCATTTCCAGCGCCGGGCCTTGGAGTGATCGGGAGAAGTCGTAAGTGGCGCCGGTGACTGCGTCGAGTTGTGGCTTGATGGTGTTAATGACTTGGAGCGTTGCGAGAACGTCGATGCCGTTGTAGACCTGGTCCCTAGTCCATTGGTTTGTGATGTCGGTGGGGAGGACCGTGGCGGTGTTGATTATGCGGGCCATTAATTGAGCTCAGCAAGCAATTCAGCTTCATTGAGCACAATTTTATTTGCCATCAAGTACATCAAGTCCGGTTCAATTGGTTCTGGAATATAGATGATCAATCGTTTGCTAGCACCATTAAAATAACCGGCCTCAAGATGCGCAGAGCGGCCGCATGGAAGAACAAGCACACAAGTATCGGCCCATTGCATTGCACGATAATCTGCGATATAGCCAAAGGCAGCATCTGGTGTTGTTGTCAATAACTCACGGTAACGTGGCATATCCCACTCCTGCCAACCTTCTTCAATATCTTTCCACTGAAAACCAGCTTTACCAGGTGGGTTGCGAAAGTCATAGACTTGATGTCCATGAGATTCTAGAAGCTTAATTACGTTTGGTTGATACAGATTACGCCATGAAGAAGCTACATAAATACGATTCATATTAATCATCCCTCTTGATCGTTTCCTTAACCTTCCGTTCCGACTTCCATGCGCCGAAGTCGGTGTAGATCGAACCGAGATAGCCCAATCCCTTCAAGGCTTCTGGTTGTAGGGCATGGTGGCAGAGCATAGAATCCTCAGTGTTGCCTCGTGAAGCAATTCCATACGCACGAAGCATGAATGCTACATCGTACAACCCATTCTGATAAAGCTTTTTTATCTCAGGGTCCTCGACCACGCGTCTAACAAGTTCCCAGCATCGGCGTTCATCTGCCGCAGTAGGCCAATAGCTTCGGTTTGCTGATCTATCGTCATCGAATGGAATGACGATTGCAATATCATCTCTTGGGGCGAAGCCAATGCATGTAACGCGTGTGCCTGCTGTTTCAATATCGACAGATAAGAGATCACAGCCGATGATGTAGTCATTGATAAATGTCTCGATGTCGTCAAGGGTTGGCTCGATCCAAATGTCACAATCGGGCCGTCGGATTTCTGGATACTCAGATTCGTAGATGGCTTTTTGGAAATCGATTATGGATGTGGGTCGGTGGGACCATTCGCGGAGGACAGCAGCAGGATGGTATACGCTAAGCAACTTGAAATCAGCGACACAATGAGTAGTATAACGAGTAGTGCCCCTAAGCTTTGATACGCCTGTTCTGCCTGCCAAAGCCCATAACGGAGTATTGCCCAGAGCAATAATGAGATTTGGATCACGTTGCAAAATCTCATCACCAAGGCGGTCCAACTCGTTGCTAAACTCGGCACGGACGTATCCGGATTTGATAAGTGCTGGGTATCCGGGGATGCCTTCTTTTTTGGTTCCACAGAAATACTCCAATCGATTCGCTGGTGGATGATGGTTGAAGACGTTGGTGCGGTAGAATTCTGGGTGCCGAAGCCATATGGCGTTGATGGCCTGCGGGTCCCCACGTTTGTAGAACCGGGATATGTCAGAATGGTCTTCGGCGGTGAGGATGATTAGGCGGGCCTCGGACATCATTCGCAACAATTCGATGCCACTGGGGCCAACGAATCCGGCATGGGCACGTTGTTCGTATTCGCCCCAACACTCCCCGACTAAGAAAATTGGCTTTGTCACGGTTGGCACCGATCCGATGCAAGCTTGGCATATCCGGCGATATCGTCCCAGTGATCTTGGACATTGGGATTGCCCGTGACGATGCGTCCGACTTTGTGTAGAATCATGTGAATGGCTTCTCGATGGGGGTCGGAGAGACTATGCCATCCAACGCCATCATGTACAATGTGTTTTAGCGCTTGCATGACTTTAGCATTGTCAGTAAAATCTCCGTGGGATTTGCCGCGTTCGGCAAGGATGGCTGCGATTTCTGGCATGGAGCTTTACCTCGGGGTCTGGAGATGCCGGCACGTTTAATCACGGCGGCGATGGTTGATGGTTGGCGATGGAGCGCGTGGCCGATCTGGCGCACGTTCATTCCCTCTCGATAGGCAGAGATGGCAAGGCCAATTTCCAGCGGGTACAAAGCATGACGATGCTTGATCCGTTTTCGTTTGGTTACCATCTCTGCCTCCGAGAGTTAGTTGTTTATCCGCGGAAGGTCACTGCCTTCACTGCCCACATCTGCGCGGTCTGCGCTTCGGTGATGGCAATGGAGCAATAGCGAACCATTTCGGGATTGTCGCCACGGACGATGTAGCCCTTGCGGAAATCATCCATGTGGTCGATGATGTCGGCATAGAGCTTCTTGAGCTTGTCGACGTCACCCATTCCCGAGGGATTGAAAGTGAGGCCGACAGCTTTCTCGCCGTAGGTCTGTGGACGTTCTGTGGTCATGTTTACTCCGTTGGTTATGTCTGTTACTCAGGCTTGAAGGTCTTCTTGATTTCAGCGAAGACTGATTCACCGTCTTCTGATGCCCGATGGCCGATGTAGAAGCCGATCGAGCAGTTCGGGGTTTCATCGAGGCCGGCACGGATGGACTTGCCTTCAAGATCGATATCGGCATTTTCGAGCATGTCGATGAGTCGGAAGAGGGCATCAGGGGTCGTGTAGTAGGTATCCTTGACGGTCTTGCCGATGACGCCTTCGTCGCCAAAGGCCTTGATGTCGTCCTCGGAGACGTCCTCGCCGACGGACTGGACGGCGTAGGTGAATCGGACGAATGGCGTCTTCTTCTTCGACGATTCGCCGGTTTCATACATGCCTTGGATGATGCCGAAGTAGGTGCCTTCGGGTAGCGGCTTGGGACGTTCCACGTCGGTTGCGGGCATGTCGAGGATGGAGGCGAAATCGGCTTGGGCTTTGTTGGACATTGGTTGCTTTCTGTTGGGTTGGGTGGTTAGGTCTTTCGTACAAGCGTGACTGACTTAGGTGGTGTCGACTTCACAGGCGCGTCACGTAGCACTGAGAAGAAGCTCGCGAGGCCGGTTTCGATTGGATATGATGGCTCCATGGCGAATGGCTTCGGATTGGCAAGGTCGAGGAGTGGTGTCGATTTAGTCTGGAGAGTACGCTTTCCGTTCTTGTTGCTGTAGAGAACGTAGCTGGAGAAATAGGTTGGGATTTTCGGCGACAGCTTCTGTCCGACGCCTTGGGGAAAGCCTTTAGTGGTGCCGTCGGGTTGGTCCATATATTGGATATGGGCAATGACGATCACGTTAGTGCCGAAGGTCTTGGATGTGATTGTGGCGAGTAGGGCCTCGACTGCGTCTTGGGCATCGCCATAGATGGCACGGCCGTCCTTTTCACCAGATTTGCCGACGACGGCGAGGCTGTCGCGGAAGTCGTATGCAGCGTCGCAAAGCCGTGATAGGGAATCGAGAACGAGGATGTATTCTGGTCCCCATTCTTTGGGCTTGCCGAGATCGATTTCGGTACCGTCGTCATCGGTGTACTTCCAATGGTCGAGGAGCTTCATGCCGCCGATGAATGCCTTAGGGCGCCCGTCGATCATGGACCCGCTGGGAGTTGTCTTGCGCTTGTCGCGGAGGGTGACGAATTCGACATTGTCGATCATCTCAGGGCACTCGTTGAGGATCATGTATTTGAGAATGTCGAGGAGGTTGTCGAAGTCGAGGATGCGGAGTTTGTAGCCGGCGCGGACGAGCGAGACCAGTGAGCCGGTCTTTCCCGAATTATGAACGACAAATCCATTTGCCACAAAATTGTTATGTGGGTCTTGCATAACAACATCATATGTATCAACCATTCCGATTTTAATGATTGATTCGATACGTTCATATGTTACCGCTTTTGCACCACGTTGTCTATCATCATTGTGAGTTTTTATGTGATCGGACTCAGGCATTGCTTGTAGATTTGAAGCAGTATCATTTTGACGATCATGATCTCCATGATGAATATCCCAATCCTTAGGTACATACTTCAATGTACGAGCTTTAGTTGGATTGTGCCGAATCGTGGCAATGAATTCTTCCAATGTCAGGCCGTTCATATCGGCCTCAATAACACCACGCGCTCGTGTAATACGTCCATAGTTGCCATATTCACCGATATTGTGTTGATGCGCGTTTGGATGATATTGTACACTATAGATCATAGCACGCCGTGGATATTCCTTTTTGCTGACAGCATATCGATCCCAACCAGCAACCATCATACCTATGCTAAGTTCAGATACTTTTTTCCAGCCTTCAAGTGTAAGGAACTTGTGATCAATTGTCGCATTAATTGTCTTGGTTGCAGTTGAAATAGCTACAACTTCCTTGACGCCGGAGAAAATGATTTCCTCCATACGATTAAGCCCGATATACCCGCCAAGGTCACAAGTTAGAAATGTATCTAGATCATGATTGTGATTATGATGAGCCCCCATTTGATAAAGTTCGCGCAAGGTTTTGATTTTGCCTTTACTTTTACCTCGTGTAATAGAGACGTAAGTGTCTCCTGAAAGGCATTTGGCATCGCCGATGAGGAGGAGTTTGGTGATGTCGTTGGATTGGTGGTTGGAGAGTTTGGTCATGAGCGGGCACTTTCGAGGTTGGTGGCGATGATGTTGAGGTAGCTGGCGAGGGTCAGTGTTTTATGCTCGTTGCCGACCCAGACCTTGACTTGTAGTTCACCGCACTGACGAGACACAGTTACGAGGTCAGCGGAGCAGGTCTTGAGCGTGAGGTCTTTCTTGGTCATATCGGCAAAGAGTATCGAAAGATGGGCATTGGCATTCTTCATCGCAGCAATGGATTCGGCTTTCTTGTCGGCTTTAGGTTCGGTCATGGTAGCTCCTTTGGTTAACGAGATTTCAAGGGATTCCAGCGTTCGTCTGGTTCGAGTTTGTCGAATGAAGATTTCAGATAGGTTTCTCGGACGCTGGGAGATTTAGAACATACCTCCCGGAATCGGCATCCTCCAAACTTATCACAAGCTGTGTCGTTCTGGGGCCAGTATCCGGCAACGGCGTATTGTTCAGCAACAGTAAGCCAGTGGCGAAGGTCGACGAGCCATTCGTCGAGTTGATCATCCGTTCGATACGTGAAGCCTCGCTGAAACGCATTGGGTTTTTCCAGTAATACCTGAGCGGCACTGATGATTACTCCTTTGATTGGGGCATCGAGGACGATTTTGCCGGCGAGGGAATAAAGCGACATTTGGTTGTTGGGATTGTATTGGTCGAAGTAGTAGGAAGAGATGGTGGCGGTCGAGGTCTTATGGTCCATGACGAAGGCTTGGCCGTTGAAGTCTACGGCGCGGTCGAGATGGCCGGAGAGGAGGTAGGGTTGGGGATAGCGACCTTCGAGATAGCCTTCTTTCCAATCTTCACCAGCCGTTGAGGGACCAAAATCCAACTCGAACCGGAAACTCAATTCTACCGCCGGTGCGCCGTTGTCAAGGATTATGGTCTGGGCCGGGTCATGATCACCAAAATGGTCCAGATAATCCACCACGAGACTAAGTAAAGTTCGTGGGTTTTTATACCGTCCCGCTCGATTGCTGGTATCAGGATTCCAGCCATGAATCCGTTGGACCAGAGCCCGTATAGAGTCACGAATTGAATCTTCATGTGAGGCTCCGGATGAACGGGCAATGGCGTAGTCCTGCAACGCGGAATGGTATTCGATGCCGAAGCGCAGATGGACGGATTCGTCGCGGGAACCCCAGCCTTCGATCATGATGTATTGGTACAAGCGGGGGCAAGTCTTTAAATACCCAATACTTGTAGAATCATAAGCGTATTGTATATTGGTTCCGGGAAGAAAACATGACGCGACACCGGTTGTTAGATGTTCGGAGGAGATTTTAAGTTCTGACATTAAATCCTCCGTAGCCCGGCACCGGGTTTGGTTGGGGTGGTGACGGCTGGCTTCGGCGTTAGGCCGAGGGCCGAGAGGTCGAGGGAGACCTTGGGTGCGTCGGGGTTCACACCACGCTTGGGCCGTGGGGCCTTGATCCCGGCTTCGCGGTTGGCGCGTTGTTTACGCTGGTAAGCGATGATGGCGTCGATGTCTCGGGACTGGAGGTCCATGGGATCGCGGGACATGAGTTCATCGAGTTCGTCGGGGGCTGGCAGTTGGGTGAGGATTTGGTCACGGATGTTGGGTTCGGGGATCGGATTAGTCATTGGCTAGGTCTCCGAGGGTGCGTTTGGATATGTCGTTGTGATCGATAACAGCGCGGGCTTCGGATCGATTGGTATCGGCCATATGTCGGTCCATCAACTCACGAAGCTGCGTGGTCCAGCCGTAGCCGTAGCGGGTTTCGAACCATGCACAGGTGGCTTCGTGGGCATTGAAGGTGATCTTGCGGAAGGTTGGGTCAGTCACGTTCACATTTCCCTTCACGAAAGTCCTTGGCCCATTGAGCTTCGGCACGTGCCCAGCTTTCTCCCTGCTTTCGAAGCATCTCGTCGCGTTCTTTGGGTGTCATAGCATCAACTATCTTCCGCGAACGTTCAATTAGTTCAAGTAGCTTTGGGTCAGTTTTCATGGGTCCAACTCCACTGTGCGTTTGCAAAGCCAAACTTCGTCGTTATTCGGCAGGAAGATCATGATGACATCGTATCGATCGTTGTCGTCGAAGGTGGTTTCTTTGTAATGTTTCCGTGCCGCGTAGAGTTCGTTGCGGAAATATTCGCGGGTGCAGCCGGAGACTGGGATGGCGATGCCGATTTCTTCGCCGATGGCAGCGTCGAAGAGTGGGAGGTAGATGGATGGGTGGGGTTTAGGCATCAGCGAATCCTGATCCAGATGCGAACTCGAAGGCCGGTACGGAGATAGTTGCCATCGGCATCACGATTGAATGGAGTGCCAAGTCGAAGTTCCCAGCACTGATTTGGTGGTGGTTGCCATCCATCGAGGCGTAGAGATTCAATCACCGTCCTCGTCCTCATAGTCCTCGGGATAATACTTGCGATAATAATCCTTCAACGATTCCGAATACCATTCCCAATTATCGACACCGCCGGCTTCGAGTGCGCGAAGCATGGCGGACTGGCGTACGAGAGCAGCGTGATCTTCTTTGGTGAGGACTACAAGATCGGATCGGTGCGGGTTAATCATCACCCGGCTCCGCGACTTCGCTCAGCTTCTCTACCACGCCCAACATCGACTGCCGACGCTGAACATAAATCCACCATTCGCCATTGGTGTCTTGTGCGAGCGAGATGGCGAATTCGTCATAGGCCGATGCGCCGTGTAGTGGGTGGCCGGGTTGGTAGATTTCGGCGTTGGCTTTGCGGTCGAGTTTGCGAAAGTAGTTCATTCGCATGCGAAGGTTGGTGCCGTGGTCGGAGGACCGAAGCAGCGCACGGGCACCGGCGTCGTCCTCGGCAGCGGATTCGAAGAGTTCTTTACAGTCGCGGTAGGCCGATAGGGAATTGGATAGGGTCATCGTGCGGACCTCATGATTTTCGTTCGGTTGCCTCGCTTCGGAAGCTTGAGTCGATTGGCGATAGCATAGACGCTAGTGGGGTTGATATTGAGACGCTGGCTGATGCGTTTGGCGGTCCAATCAAGATTCCAGAGCCGAATGAATTCGGTATCACGTTCGTGGGAAGTCGTGAATTTCTGCATCAGCGATCCTCACGAAAGAGGAAATCGAACTTGGCGTCGGTGGGAATGTGCATAGCGTTAAGTTCGATTGTGCGGAAAGTATGGCTGCATGTGATGCACTTGCGATATCTAACCACGTGGCGATGACCTTTTTTGGTTTGCTTCACAGAGGTATCTTGAGATTCGCAAACGGAACAGCGAATGCCGGGACGGCGTTGTTTTGCCATGTTACCACCGAATTTGGCGAGAGTCAATAGTATATAGAGAATCACGAGATCGGGTTTGGATTACATATTTTAAATTCTTGTCCTGTTCTGTATCCGAGAGAAGCCATGGGTCGAGAAAGTAGACGTCGGTGAATTCTAGGCCCTTGGATTTGTGTCCCGTGAGAAGGCGGATAGTGCCGGTTTGTGAGAAGAGTAGTTCGGCGTATTTGATAGCGGCACCAAGGATTGTACCATGTTCAGCGAATACACGCATACAGTCAGCGGTGTCATTAGCGGTCTTTGACTCAGCTTTTAGCTTATCCTCACGCCAGTGTTCGATTTCGGCTAGGACTTGATTGGTTGGCATGGATTCGTCGCCGAGTTTTTTCATGATGCCGACGACACGAGGACCGAGCTCGCTGCCAACAACAGAGACAGACTTACTTGCGGCCAGTAGTTTGAATGCTACTCGGAACAAAGGTGCGTTATTACGGCAGATGATAGTAGCAGTATCCGGGATAGATTGCCCATCGATGCCGTCCTTTAAGGTTTCAACGTGACCACCCTCGGTGAGCCATTGGAAGTTGGGAACTCGCCACCGAGCGTTCTGGACGATGGCCGATGGGCAACGGAAGGAAATGGAGAGTGGGAGGGAGGTCATCTGGAACTTCTCGGTTGCAGAAGCCATTCCAGCAGCCTTGGCGCCACGAAATCCGTATATGTTTTGGTAAGGGTCGCCAACTCCGACGATCCGTTTTGACACGAGTCGGTCGACCATTGCATGGTTGATGGGGGCGAGATCCTGATATTCGTCGACCATAACGACTGGAAAGCGAGGAAATGTTCCTCCGAACAATGTGGGCATGTAAATCTGATCGTTGTAGTCGATGATGCCCGAACGCGCTTGCTTGATGGACTCGTTGAGTACGGCATCGATGAGTCCTGCGGTGAGTTCATCGGTGTTTTCTTCGAGGGCATTGTGGAATTCGGAACGATCGATCAGGCCGGGTTTGGAATGGCCGTCTGGGACATAGCCGAGAGACTTGGCCCGGTTGACGCCGTCCATGACTGGGAAGTAGCGGTCCCAGCAGGCGCTGGCGTCGGCCTTGCGCATGTCGGTGAGGAGTGCTCGGAAGATGTCGGCAGATTTCTTCGTGTTGAGGGTGAGTTTGGATATGACATACTGGGCCCAGATGCGGTGGCCGATGGAGTTGAAGGTCCGTACGGTAGTGGTGCCGGAGCCGATGCGGTCGGTGGCTTCGTCGGCGTTGCGGCGGTTGAAGGTGAGGTAGAGGATGGGTTTGGTGCGGGAGGCGCGAATGACCATCTCCAACGTCGAGGTCTTGCCGCAGCCGGCGTAGGCGTTGAGCATCAGGTTGTCGGGGGATTGGGCGTAGGCCGCGAGGATGGCGGATTGTTCGCTGGTGGGTGGGTGGAGTGGGGCGGTGTTCATGTTAGGCTGATCCATTTTTGGAGTAGAAGCGATAGTTTCGGTCCATCATCTGGGTCATGTGATGATCTCTCATTGTCCCTTATAATACCATAGATGGGTGGGGATAGCAAGCATCAACGCAATTCGTCAGGCTTGATTACTTCGGGGCCCCAAATGAAGTCAGGTACCCATTGTGTTGGCGAAATGCCTCCAACAGCGACGCCTAGGCGCTCATCGCCTTCGCCTTTGTTATCAACGACTTCGACAACTTCCCAACCAAGCGATGCCCAGTCTTCCTTGGCAGGCATGTTGGATGGGTGAACGAGCTTGGCCCAGTAGAAACCGGGCTTGGTTGGTGCTGGATATGGTTTCATCACGACACCTTTCGCATCATGAGATCGGTGACTTTCTTGGCAATCATTTCCAGCATCTGGCCCACGCCAAGGAAGCCGGTGCCGATGAGGGCGTCGTCGTTGGCCTTGCGTAGGTGGCCAATGGTGTAGCAGCATTCGGCAGCAAGCCTTAAATGCTCTATAAGTCTTGAATAGGTGATGACTTCGGAGGCTTGGCCGGCTTCGGTTTCGTAGGTCGGGTATTGGGACATTAGTAGGTTCCTTTAGCGAGTTCGCCATGGATGATGGAGCCGATGCGGTTGGACTCGGCCTTCTTGCGGAAGTTGGTGTCTTCGAGGAGAGCGGCGAAGATGGGGCGCTGTTCGGCGGTTGAAGATGTCGAACATCAGCGTGGTTTCCTTAGGTTATAGGTTGGGTCATTGCGCCAACCGGGTTGATCAGCGCTGGAGATCATGTGGGATCGGTAACGGCGTTCGTATTCAGGATCAACGAATTCTTGGACAATGCCATTGCCGAAGCGATAGTTGCGATAACAGGGCATGTTCGGATCGCGCCAGTCAGGTCGGTTGTCGGGTGGAAGCTGGCGACGCCGGGGCATCAGATTCTCCGTTTGATTGGCTGTGGGGCTGGTGTAGTTGGAAGCAGGCCGAGGGTGGCTAGGAGGTCGTGCGAGGCGGCGGTGGGGCGACCTCGGCCGATCCAGTTGTCGACGCAGAGGGTGTAGTCTTCGGGTCCTGTGAGAATATACGGTGCGACTTCTTCAATTGTTCCCGACGCAAGAAGTTCTCCACGCGGAGTAAAGACAGCGAACAGTGCAGGCGCCGATTCAAGCCGTATAATTTGGGATCGATGGGCTCGGTAGATGTGGAGTTCGTCTTCGAGATCGGTGAGCATGGCATCACTTTATTCCTAATTTCTCAAGAACCCGGCGAGCCATCTCGCGTTGGGATTCGGTGGTTTCTTTTAGCAAGCGGTCACGTGCTGGGGAATGTTTGATGGCTGGGTGCGATGCTGCGGACTTGGTGTAGTCGGTAGGCGTGCCGTAGCTGGGTTTGATTTCTTCTGGTGGTCGGCGCAGTGCGTGGAGGGCTTGCTGGAGACCTCCTTCGGAGTATCGGTACTTGGCGATGTAAGGCGGTAGCGATGGGTCCTTCATGGGAAGTTCGATGAAGATGTTGTTTTCATCGGACCACATGACAACGGCCCATGGTGGGCGGAAGCTGGGGGCTGACATGGCCATTAGGTTTCCCGATGTTGAGGATAGACATAGATGTCCAGTTCGGTTTCGAGATCGATAACATCGACACCGGCCGATGATGTGAGGATCAATGTGTCGGCAAAGGCCATAGCTTCGGCACGATCGTCGAATGATTTCTGGAAATCGGACCAGCCGCCGCCGGGATAGTAGGCTGCGTAAGAGAATACGAGATAGCGTTTCATGGATCAAACCCTTCGCCATTGTGGATGGGGATTGTGGATGTGGGTTGGGGAGCCGTGGTCGGGGTCGTGGGTTGGGACGGTCTCGCCAGTGGCTCGGCCTTCGGCACTAGCGTTTTCGATTTCGTAGCCGATCACGTCCTCGTCCTTTGCAGACTCTGACAGGTCAGTGGCGACCCATTGGCCTTGGTCGAAATCGAACATCCAATGTGAGCCAATTCGTGGCAGGAGGTCCCGGAACATCTGGCGATGTCGGCAGGTTGGGCGCGAGCCGGCTGGGCAGGTGC
>Ga0193754_1000023_pt1 | contig 17175 bp, 29 predicted proteins | sample H1a1metaG_FD_143052 | JGI IMG/M metagenome (GOLD analysis project Ga0193754, IMG submission 143052) | Soil microbial communities from a riparian zone of the East river system, Colorado, United States - H1a1 | ecosystem: Environmental > Terrestrial > Soil > Riparian zone | place: USA: East River... | reverse complement strand
ACGCCTAAAAACACCCTCCAAAATATTCACCTGCAGCCTGACAGACTTTTTTCACGAAGCAATTGACGGTTACCGGGATGAGGCGTGGGATATTATTCGCCGGTGCCCTCAACATACTTTTCAGATCTTGACAAAGCGACCGGAAAGAATTCTTTCCCAGCTCCCTGCCGACTTTGGCGACAAATACCGGCACGTTCAATTTGGAACTTCCGTTGGTAGCCAGGCAGGTGAAAAAAGAATCAGAGATTTAATTGAAATGCGAAATCATTGGAAAGTTTTACTGTTCCTTTCCCTTGAACCCTTGCATGGCCCGGTTGATTTGGATGAGCTTTATAATCCGGACATCGTTATAAGAGGTGTTAATTATAAAGGCAAAGTAAAATTGATTAACCTCATCGACTGGGTAATAGTAGGCGGCGAGTCCGGAAACGAAACAGGCAAATACCGGTACCGCCCTTGTAAAATGGAATGGATAGAGCAAATAGTTGCTCAATGTAAAGCGGCGGGTGTTCCTGTTTTTGTAAAACAAATGGGTACTTACTTAGCCAAAGAATTAGGTATGAGTGATCGGCATGGGGGAAATATGGATGAATTTCCGGAGGGGTTGAGGGTTAGGGAATTTCCGTAGATTGGATAGACTTTTTTAATTGCTCCAGTTCAAATCTTAATTTTTCATCTGTTGGCTTTTGAACGAGTACATACCATTTTTTACACCCGTAGAATATCATACAAAATCCTAACAACATAAATAAAATCGTTACCCAAATAATCAATGTTAAGTGATTCTGTTCATCGGTTAGTTGTTCATGATTTAACGGGCTAATTTTTTTAGCCCACACTATCTCTCGCTGAATCTTAATAAGCTGATCGGTTCTTGTTGTTAAAACCTTGAGGCGTTCTTCGATTTTATCATAATCAGTCTGAGAACGAAAATGGCTCGTGTCTTCTAAAACCTCATCGTTATGAGCAAGTTCTGCCTTTATTTCACGGGCGTCACCATGCCAGTTTTCCACGTCACTATCATACTTTAAAATTGACATTTGGTATGAGTATAATTTTTCTTTCGTTTTGTTGTACTGCGAAAAAAAGATTAGAACACTTAAAGCAACCATCGAGATTCCACCGATAAAAAAAAATTTATAAAGATTATCCGTTGGTAAGGCAGGAAGTGGAAACATAAATTGAAAAAGTTTTTCTACAAGAACGGCATTATATACAACAAATACAATAATCTATTGAGGCTTTGAATTCAATATAAATCAATTTAATTTCAAGTAGCCTTCATAACGATCATTTAAACAACTTGTTAACATAAAAAAAATAATAAACTAACTTTATCTTCTATGATTAAACTTTCTTCCATCAAGCCGAATCCCAAAAACCCCCGCGTAATAAAAGATGACAACTTTCGAAAGCTTTGCGAGAATATAAAGTCCCTGCCCAAAATGATGTCCTTGCGGCCAATTGTGATCGATGATAAAATCTATCATACAGGGCGGCAATCAGCGGTATAAGGCCCTTTTAGAGTTAGGATATAAAGAAGTACCCGACGACTGGATTAAACCCGCCAGTTCGTTTACGGAGGCCGAGTTAAAGCAGTTTGCGATTTTGGATAATGTTTCTTTTGGGGAGTGGAATTGGGATCTGCTTAAAAATGATGATTGGGGTATTGTGGAACTAAGTAACTGGGGGTTGGAAGTAGACAATGAAAATTTGGATTATTCAGGCCAAAACAGGGAAATTCTTTTAAATAATGATGAAGGGGAAAAGCTTGAATATAAATTAAAGTTTACACCGGATGAATTTTTCGATCTGCAAAAAAGATTGTCCATTGTCAAGGAAAAGGAGAATGTTTCTACCAATGAACAGGCGATCATTGAACTATTAAACATTTATGAGCGGGCACAAGTTTCCATATAAATGGTATTTGAAAGACGGCTACCCGGCTGCCGGCATTGAATCAAATGGCTTAAAAGTATTTGGCACTTTCATTTGTGGAGGTGGTTCAACAATGGGGTATAAGTTAGCAGGCTTTGAACATTTAGGGGGTGTTGAAATTGATAAAAAAGTTTCTACTGTCTATCAATTAAATCATAATCCCAAAAACCTATATACTGAAGATATGAGGGATTTCGTAAAGCGGACCAACCTGCCTGAGGAACTTTACAAGTTGGATTTACTTGATGGATCGCCGCCTTGCAGTTCTTTTTCTATGGCAGGAAACAGGGAAACAGATTGGAATAAAAATAAAGTCTTTAAAGAAGGGCAGAAACACCAAAAGCTCGATGATCTTTTTTTTACGTTTATTGAACTGGCAAAAAAACTGCAACCTAAAGTCATTGTTGCCGAAAATGTAAAAGGTTTAATATCAGGCAATGCGAAGTTTTATGTTAGCCGGATAAATAAAGAATTGGTGTCCGCTGGCTATAAAGTGCAATTGTTTTTATTAAATGCTGCTTCAATGGGTGTGCCGCAAAAAAGAGAAAGGGTATTTTTTATTTGTCAAAGGGTGGATTTGGGGTTGCCGGATTTGAAATTAAAATTTGATGAACCAAGAATATTGTTTAAAAAATTGATTGAAAAAGAATTTACCGAGTGTGATTTGACTGTTTATCAAAAAAAACTTTGGGATAATAGAATTAAGAAAGATAAAGCATTCGGTGACATAATTATGCGGACAGAAGGGAGATTATCAATGTTTTCAAATCCGATCGTAAGCAGTGATGATGTCGCTAATACTTTAACAAGCAGCGCGGGTGTTAATGCGGTATATGATTTCCCCCGGGGTATGACAAGAAATGAATTTTGTATGGTAGGGAGTTTTCCGATGGATTATGATTTTAATTTAATTCCATCAAATTGGCTTATCGGTATGTCAGTCCCACCAGTAATGACCGCTCAAATAGCACATCAAATTTATTTACAATGGTTTAAAAATATGGCATGATAAAACTAAGCACGATAAAGCCCGACTCCACCAACCCCCGGAAAATAACCGCAAAGGATCTCGAGCAGCTAAAAAAATCCCTTACGGACTTCCCAAAAATGATGGAGCTCCGCCCAATAATCATCGATGAAGGAAACATAGTAAAAGCCGGGAACCAACGCTTAAAGGCATTAAAAGAATTAGGCTATAAGGAAATCCCTGACGAATGGGTAAAAAAAGCAGTGGACTTCACGCCGCAGCAGCTCCGCGAATTCATGCTGAAGGATAACGATCATGCGGGGGAGTATGATTGGAAAATGATTAAAGCGGATTTCGACGGCGAAGAGCTTTTAAACTGGGGTTTTGAAATACCGGAAACAGAAGATGAAAAGGAGGACCCACCGAAAAAAGAAAACGTTGCTTTCCAGGCAACCAAGACAGCCTTCATCAAAATCACTTTCAAAAATCCAAAACAACTACAGAAAGCGGAGCCTGAAATTAAAACCCTTTTGGAGAAATATAAAGGTGCGGAACTTAAAGTAAGCGCCGGGGGAAAAGCGGTTTAAATATCAAAAAATAAATCTCAACGGGAAAACGACGTAAATACGACGTAAAATGCCAGGTGGTAAATCTAATATATCAGGATCGGACGGTGTGCAATTCTCCGCCAATAACCAGCCAAAGAACCGCCGTAAATCGACCAAATTTTTGACAGAGCTTTTAACCCGGAACCTTAAGAAAAAAAGGGATATCACCATAGAAGGTATAGATATTGTAACCGGTGAAAAAACCAAAATAAAAGTACAAATGCCCACAAAGCAGGTTATTGTCCAGGCATTATTAAGACAGGCGGCCGGCGGAAATACAATCGCCATAAAAGAGGTCTTTGACAGAACAGAAGGAAAGGTAATCCAGGGAATTAAGGCGGAGTTGAACGCGAATGTAAATATTGCCGACCTGCCAATAACATTTGAATAATGGCTATCACCGTAAAGGCCGAAGCCCCGTTTAAAATCCTTTACGATCCGCCACCGGGTACAAACCTGGTTATAGCCATCGGTGGCCGGGGCGGAATGAAATCCTATGAAGTTGCAAAGTTTGCCGCCTACAGTGCGACAATAAAAAAAAAGCGTTGTGTCGTCTTAAGGGATGAGCACTCGTTAATAAGGGAAAGTTTTTTGAATGAGGTATTGCTAAGATATGATACCGCGAACACAAGCGGCGCCCTGGATCAGTTTTATAACCGTTTGGAAATCGGGATAAAGGACCGGGCAACAAATGAGATGCTGGTTTTTACAAAAGGGTTCAGGGCGTCGGCCAAAGAAAAGCGCTCCAACCTTAAATCAATTTCAAATATCGATATCGCTATAATCGAGGAATTTGAAGATGTACGGGACGCGGATCAGTTTAACACATTTGCCGACTCAATAAGAAATGAGGGCTCTTTGATAATATTGCTTTTGAACACCCCGGATATCAATCATTTTATCCTTAAGCAGTACTTTAACTTTTCCAGGCCCGAACTTCCCGATGGCTGGGAAGAAAGCGATCTGGATGGGTTCTTTGAAATTACACCAAAGGTTTTGCCCGGGTTCGTTTGTATTCAGACTTCCTTTGAAAACAACCGCTTCCTTCCCGAGCATATCAAAGACCGGTACCGCGCTTATGGTGATCCAAACAGCCACTTGTACAACCCCTTCTATTTTAAAACAGCCATCAAAGGATGGGCGTCCACCGGTAGAAAGGGACAGATACTTAGAAAAGTTAAACCGATCAAGCTGGCCGATTACCTGGCCCTTCCTTTTAAAGAAATTTACGGCCAGGATTTCGGGATCGCGAAACCAGCCGGTTTTGTAGGGGTAAAGATCGATGGGAACAATTGCTACTGCCGGCAGATCAATTACCTGCCTATGAACGTGGTATCAATTGGCAAGATGTATTGCCGGCTGCTGTTAACCGATAGTGATACGATCATTGCTGATAGTTCGGAGCCGGTTAACATCAGCAAACTACGAAACGGTTTTCCGGCCGATGAGCTGGATCCGGCCGACATTGAACTTTACCCGCAGCTGTTAAAGGGGTTTAATGTCTATGCAGTGGCAAAACCAAAGGGCAGTATTAAGTCAGGCCTTGATACAATGGACGGAATGAATTTGTACGCGGTGGAAGAAAGCAAGGAACTATGGAACGAAATAATAAATTATATATGGGACGTGGATAAGAATAAAAATCCCACTGGGGAGCCCATTGACGACTTTAACCACTTGATCGATGGTTGGCGTTATGTTGTGTTTTCGAGGGGGCGGTATTATTAAAAAGATAACTTTTACAATGGATCAAAAGGAGGATTTTATACAACTGTTGCAACGGTTTGATAAAAAAATAGTTCTAACCGATGAAGAGATTGCTACGTCTTACTGCTACCTTTTTTTGGGTAGCGAAAGTTTACCGACAACACCACGCAACCGAATACGAAGGAAATTACACAAAACCTTATTTTATTTAAAGGACATAATGAGCCGAAATGATTTACAAAGCCTGGATGAAATAAAAGGCTATTACCACAGAAAGCGTGAAGATTTAAACAGATTTGCGGAAAAATTAAAAGCAAGGTTGCAATGACCAATGGCACCGACATATTAATTCCCCTCGGCCAGGGCAGCCGGCATGATAACCTGGAGCTTCGCTATTGCCTGAGATCAATTGAAAAGCATTTAATCGGAGTGAGAAACGTTTTTATTGTAGGTGATAAACCCGAATGGCTGCGGGGAGTAGTTTATATACCGGAGAGAGATAACCCAAACAACTGGATGAGGGCGCATAATATTTACCGGAAGATAATGGCAGGAATAAAATTTTCTTTCATAAACCTATCTGCTAAACCATCCGTAAATAAATTTGAAGTTTTTGATTTGGAACTTTCTGACAACTTCCTTTTCATGAACGATGATCATTTTTTATTAACTGATTATGTGGCCGGCGAATTTCCATACTACCATCGGGGCGCTGTTGATCTACAAGCTTTGGAACATCACAAACCCCAACAACTCCAAATGGCAAATACAGCTTACATGCTAGAAGATAACGCTTTTTTAGATTTTGATATCCATTGTCCGGTTGTTTATAATAAAAGATTATTTCAAAATATTTTCAGCCGGCTTCCTGAAAAATGGCCGGAATATGGTTACGGGATTAAGTCATTTTATAATAATCAAGGCTGCGATATTACCAACTGGGCACCATGCGAAGACCTCAAATTCTCCGAACCCGCAATGAAAGAAAGTATTTACAGGTTATTGGAAGGCCGCCCATGGTTCTCGATCGGCGACAGGTGTTTAAAGTCGGGCGGTATGAAAGAAGTGCTGCAGGAACTTTATCCGGATAAATCAAAATATGAGCTATGATCCTTACAAAAATCAAAGCCCTTCCGGAGCCGCAAGCCGGTGACTATAAAATAGAAAAGCATTTTGCATGGTGGCCAAAAAAGGTTGACGGTTTTAAAATTTGGATGGAACCATATAAAAAGGTTTATGAATATAAAATAAGAACCCGCTATGGGCACTTATATGGCACAGGAGTCGTCCTCACATTCCCTAATTGCGGAGGATGGGATTTGATCGCAATACAAAGAATAAATATTAAATCATGATAGCAGTAGACTTTCCCCAACGCAATTTAATGTTAGCTGAAAACCAGCCCGAATATGAAACCCTTCCTGTTTTTTTAGAAGAAAAGGATTTTATTGATAGCTCAAGGCCTTATGATCCTTTATTGCCAATTCCGATAAAACAAGTTCCCTGGGCAATGACTGCCTGCTTTCAACTCAACAAAGAGGAAATAGAAGAAATAGTACGAACCGGTAAATTATGGTACCGGCAATGTTTGTTTGGTGGCAATTTTCAGCCAATGAATATATCAACACAAAATCCATTTGTTGAACAATGAGCACCATCAAACTCATAACCGTTTCCGATGATCGCAACGGCCGAAAGGGTGGGCTGTATGAAGCAACGCAATGGAAGATTGCCCAATTACTGGACGGCTGGATAAGCCAGGGAATCTGGACAATAGACATGATTATTAACTGCGACCCCTTAATGCAAAATATAGATTCAGATAAGAACGGCCGTGTTTATAAGCCATGGGTGATCCGGGAGGCCTTATCCGTTATGAGGGAAGGCGATTTCCTTATTTACAATGACTGCAGCCCGGAAATGTGGCCGGATGAAATAGATTTAAGCAAGTACGACCTCGAAGTTATAAAGAGGCTAACGGAGGAAAGCAACGGCCTGTTAGTTGGCTTTGTAAAGTGGTCAGATAAGCATTTGGAACCAGGCGATTTAGGAATACATACCCACCGATGGTTTAGTCTGGATAACTGGCTTAACTACTATTGCGACGATGGGTACCGGGATAGCTTTCTTTGTGCCAGCGGAATGATCTGTATTAAAAAGTCAGCCGCAACATTCGCTATAGTCAACGAGTGGCTGGATTACAACCGGATGGCAAAGTTTAGTTGCAGGAATATCAGTGAGCATGAGGATAGTTATTTTGATCCGGGTACCATGGGTAAATTAGGCAACAGGCATGATCAAAGTATTTTGTCCTTAATTCTTAATACACATGATTGGAATTACTGCGACATCGTTTACAATGACCTTAACCCTTACAACTTTTTGAACTTCTGTTTGCCCGGGCACGATTATAAATTTATTAATTCAAATACCAAATGATGCAAGATTTAAGAATACCAAAAAAGCAAATAACCTTCACCGGTAAATTACTGGACTATAAAGATTTCAGGCAGTACAGCGATACGTTTATAGAAACTGGTACCGCAATGGGTGATGGCGTGCAGCGGGCCATCGATGCGGATTTTAAATCTATTCATAGTATAGAGGCTATGCCGGATTACTTTATACATTCGTTTGAAAGGTTTGCAACCAATACGAATGTGACTATTTGGGAAGGTTTATCGGTACAGGTCCTTCCAACATTCACAAATATCAAGGAGCCCTGCGTTTTTTTCCTCGATGCGCATCCGGCTGGACCAGGCACCGCCGGGCATGAAGATTTTATTTTGAACGGCGAAAAAAGTGAGTATAATCAGGATACAATTATTAAGCATGAATTGGAAATCATTCTGTCCGGGTTTAACCGGCATGTAATTATAATCGATGACGTGAACGGGTTGAACGTATCTGGTGGGCAATATATGAACCAGCTTTTATTAGCCAACCCCGATTATAAATTCTTTTTCTATGATGAGAATTTAAGCGGGGATCATTTGTATAAGGATAAAATCTTAGTTGCGATACCATGACCAAATACATCCAACGAAATGAATTCATTCGCTGTGAAATTACTAACGGTGAGAATGAAGATTTTGTGCTACAGATACAGGTTAAAAGGAAGTGTTGGTTTTTTAGCGCATGGGTGAATACGGGCCGACCATTACAGGTAAGTGAATCAAGCTATCCGCCTGGAGACTTTCCACGCCTTAACCCGCGCATAGGTAGTTATGATGATGGAAGTGAATCAGAAACATGGGATGCGGGGACATTAAATCTGGTTATGCGGGCTGAATCTTATATCAACGATTATATAAACCGGCGTGAAAAAGAAAGGAAGCGACAAGAAAGAATTATTCAAACCTTGGAATCTATATGACAATATCATTCTCCCAATTAGGAAATCACGGCCGCCTTGCCAATCAATTATTTCAAGTAATGTCAACTTTAGGAATGGCCGAAAAGTACGAAACAGCAGCCTTCTTCCCGGAATGGCAATATGAAAAGTATTTCAATTACCCTTTACTACATGAAAGCAAAACCCTATCAAGGACTATTGTAAAAGAAGAGCATTTTCATCATTACGACTGGAAATTAACCGGTGACTGTGATCTGTTCGGCTACCTGCAAAGTGAAAAATATTTCCCCATACAAAACCCGCTCATCTTTAATACAAATTTTCTTTTAAGCGTACAATCCAAAATGCCGGAAGGTATGCTCAAAAAAGAAACGATCCTTATCCATATGCGCCGGGGCGACTATGTAGGAAACCCTCATTATTATCAGCTCCCAATTGTTTACTACATTGATGCACTGGTAACAAATTTCCCAAACTGGCAGGACAGTAATATCGTAGTGATCAGCGATGATCTCCCCTATTGCAAAACTCATTTTGAGTGCCTGCCAAACGTTTATTTTGCCGATGGGTTGGATGAAATAGAATCCATGGCGCTGGCCAGCTTATGCGATCATTTTATTTTATCAAATAGCTCTTATTCCTGGTGGTGTGCCTGGCTTGGAGAAAAGCCCCATAGCAAAATCATTCACCCGGGGCACATGTTCGCTGGCAATTTAATGGGTAATGATACAAAGGACTATTGGCCGGAAAGATGGACCTCTTTTAAAAAGGAGTCTTACAAACTTGATTTAAAAGACCTGACCTTCACGATCCCGGTCTTTCACGACCATAAAGACCGCAAGCAGAATCTGGATTTAGGTGTATGTATTCTTCAGTCCAATTTCGAAACCAATATAATAATCGGTGAGCAGGGATCAAATAAATTTAGATACATGTCAGAGTGGTGCAGTTACACCCACTTTCCCGGCATGAAAAAATTTCACAGGACCCGCATGCTTAATCAAATGGCAATGCAGGCAGAAACGCCGTTTATTGCAAATTGGGACGCGGATGTGGTAATACCGCCAATGCAGATTTATTTGGCCGTCTTGAATCTCCGGGAAGGTCAGGATATGGTTTTTCCTTATGATGGAAGGTTTGCGCGACTGCCCCGCGAGCCTTGGTTTAGAAAAATTCAAAGCGCTATCGATATCGGGATTATTAGCGGCATTGATTTAAAAGGCAAACGTGGCCGCGCGGTACCGGAAAACTCCGTGGGCGGCGCCGTCTTCTTTAATAAAAAATCATTTATCGCCGGCGGTATGGAAAATGAGTATATGATCAGCTTCGGCCCGGAGGATTGCGAAAGAAACGACCGGTTTACCTGTTTGGGATTTGATATCGGGCGGGTTGCCGGTTGCCTTTATCATATCGATCACTGGTGCGGGCCTGACAGCTCAAAACTTAACCCGCATTTTAAAGCCAATCATAAAGAGCTGGATAAAATCCGTTCACTGGATAAAGACGGGCTTCGTTTGTACATCAATACCTGGGAATGGCGGCCGGCGAAGATTTCTGATAGTGAAGTGATGGAAATTCTCGAAAAATATTGCGAGTGGGCGGGTGCAATTACCGGGCTAAATTATACTGTTAAAACCTCAAAACAAGACTTGCCAGCGGAGCTGATTAACTATTAAAAAGCGTATATTCGCGGGTATAAAACAGTATGGTAAGATACTGTCAAACTTTTTGCCCAATCATTTTTCACTGGCTCTTACCGGCCTTTGATTTTTGGTTGGGCGATTTTATTTTAAAGAAACAATTATGAGTGTACAGTATTTAACAGACGAACAAGGCAACAAAACCGCCGTCGTAGTTCCTATTCAGGAATGGGAAGATTTAACAGTGAATTACAGCCGCAAAGGCGAACTCCCGCAATGGCAAAAAGATCAGATTGATGAAAGTTTGGAGCACATAAAAAACAATCCTGATTCATTAATTCCCGGTGAAGAAATGGACAAGGTGTTTTTAATGGACGATGATCAATTTGAAGAATACTATAAAAAGCGGCATGAAAAAATATAACGGCTACCACATGACGGATATCGCCCTCGAAGGGCTCGCAGAAGGCCGGGCATATTATAGGCTAACCGGCGTCAAAGGGTTAAGCATAAAGTTTTCAAAATCTGTTTATATGGCAATAAGGGAGGTAATGAAAAATCCAGGTGCCTATGCTATTCGTTATAGGGATATCAGGATCACTTACGCCGCCAGCTTTCCCTATGCGATTCATTTTTACGTTGAAGATGACAGGATAGTTATCACAAACATTATTTATGAAAGAAGGGAGGATTGAAATCTTTAAATGAGTAAAATATTAGATAAATATTGTGAGGTTTGCAAGCGCCATTATTGCTCATACGATAAAGCCTCAATCGAATACCATAGCCATAAATTCGTTGATCCTTATATTAAATTGCGTTCCCTGATAAATTATTTTAACCGGTTTACACCTTATAGCGAAATTGATAAATACGAAAGAAAAACTTACGATCCGGTTAATTATGATGGTGGTCTGCACCCGGCTTACGAGGGCAGGGAAAATACGGAAAGAGATATGTATGCTCTGATAAAGTCGATCATTGAAATGTTTAGCGAACGGCGCAGACTTTGGGACGGCTATTTATGCACGGAATTGTATTGGGAAAGAAGCGCTTTTGAGCTGGATGACTGGTATAATAAACAGGTAATTGAAGTGGTTGAAAACTTTTGCAAATTCATTGTAGATACCTTTAAGATTATCTTCTATCCCAATTTTACAACTGAATGGGAATATGTTTTGGGAGTAAAGCAATCGTTTGATTTGTATTATGAAAAATTTAAGGTATGAAAACAAGAACTAATCACTACATCCTTGATGGTAAAAAACCGGTGCCGGTTAAAGATTTACTGGAGTGGGCGAAATTACACAATCCGCGCAATAATATTGTAAAGCAAACGAAATTACCAGACGATGTTCGTATAAGCACTGTTTTCCTTGGTATCGATCATGCTTTTATGGGTGGCCCCCCAATCCTTTTCGAAACAATGATTTTTGGAGGGGAACATGATCAATATCAACGCCGTTACTCAACTTGGGAGGAGGCTGAACAAGGCCATCAGGAAACAATCGAAATGATTTTTGAAGTTAATGCGTGAACTATATGGATCAAACAGTAAAAGGAGAAAGGTTATGTTAGAAGCAAAAGATTTGCGGATCGGGAATTACCTGAAAGATGATAACGGCCGCTATATTAAAATTGAATCAATTAATCAATCAGTCATTAATGAAAACTGGGACGGGCCGATCAATGAATCGGACAAAACTTACAAACTTATTCCCGGTCTTGGTTTAGAAGATTGCGAACCCATCCCCTTAACACCCGAAATCCTGGGGAATTTTGGGTTGATAAAACAAGTGAATTTTGCCAATGAGGCCAGTTATTCTATCGATGGCCATGGGGGTGTTGTCGATGGTTTAATAATTAACGAAGTCAATGGGGGCTATGAGGTATTTGCAAGTGAATGGACAATCGGTGAAACCTTTTTCTTTGTTCATCAACTTCAAAATATCTGTTACTTTCTATTTAATTACGAATTGGAGATAAATTTATAAGCATGTCACTAGAAGAAATAAGAGAAAAAAAACAGAAGTTTGAACAGGATGTTGAACAATTGCTTCAAACTTTCAAAAAGGAAACCGATACGACTATTTCAGAAATCTTTGTTGAATATCACGATTCAAGTACAATTGATTTTTGGACTGTTATTGCGAAAGTTAATTTATAAGCATGGAAAAACAAGACCATAAATTAAATAAATCCATCGCTATTATCAACGCAATAAAGGAGGCGGCAGATACAATTACCCGCCACGCAAAAGATTTACCAAAAGATAAATTTCATAAAAATGTCTTTATAAAATCTTACAACCGCCGGCCAAGGAACCAGCAAAAAAGAGCGAGGGCAATAAATGGGATGGCCATAGCCAAGGCAAAAGGAATAAGCCAGATTAGAATAATAACCACTCAGCCTTTGCCTAAGTTTAAGGGAGGCGGTGTAACCGGTCTAATTGACAATCATGAAAAAGAAGAAATCATTATGCGCCGGAATTGCAACGGATAATATAACCACTGTACCAAATTCAATCAGGCCTGAACTGGTGGATTGCGATGTAAAAGACCCGCACCCGATAAAATCAATACCAATACCCAATGAAGTTTTATTCGTTTGGAGTATACAACATGCCGGCATGCCTGTAGGTCTGGAAACATTCAATAAATGCAAGGCAATTAAAGAAAGTTATCCCGAATGGTTTAAATAAAAATCGGATAAATAATTAAAAAGGCACCAGGGCGGCCAGGAGGCGAAAGTCGGTAATGCTCCGGCTCAGCCACACCCTACAAGGCTAAAGGCGGGTATATTGGGTTGCAAACTGGTATACCCGCTTCTTGTTTTCCCGATAATATGTTGAAATAAGCATGCAACTGATAAAAATTATAAAACAACATTGCGATGGCTGCCCAATGGTTTGGGACTGCCTTTTACCAGACGGCAGCGCCGGTTATATAAAATTCAGGTGGGGCGAAATATCCCTTAAGAAGGTTACGGAGAGAGCCGGGATTTTTCAAGACCCGATAATATGGGAAAAAATAGGCGATGATTTTGATGGGGTCCTTTCATTGGACGAAGCAAAGACCTGGCTCGAAAAAAACGGATACACTGTTGAAATAAGTATTATAGATAATTAAAGAAGCGCCGGTAAAACGGAATCAGAAACAGAACTGTAAAAAATCTGTAAGGGCAACTCAGCAATGAGTTGCTTTTTTATTTCCGCAAAACCTCACAAGCCATTGATTAAAAACACCTGTGCAAATAATAATTTTGTTGGTAAAATAAAATAAGTTATAATTTTATACCTAAACTTTAATTTTTATGCACGCATTAACCGATCCAATCGAAACAGAAACAACGACCACAACAGTAGAAAAACCGGTAGAAACTGAAACCACCGAAACGACTGAAACTACAGAAACAACTACCACCACCGAAAAACCTGCCGGGGAAAAAGATTAATGCCGACCGAAAAAAATAGTATCCGTTGCTCCGGTTGCAAAAAAGTAATAGGTGAACTGGATTACCTGAACGACGGAAAGCTGACCATAAAATGTAAATGCGGCGTAGTAAATACCATCGAGGCCGCACCACCGCCAACGGTATCAAAGAATTTCGTTTATAATGCCCCCTATCAAGACAGGCTGAATTTAGTGAAGAAAGAAAATTAAACCTCCGAGCGGCCAGATCGCCAGCAGGCAGACATTTTTAAATTAGCGCCCTAAAATAATCAAGAGGCCAATAAGCATTCAAAGTGCTTATTGGCCTTTTTTCATTTTATAACCTTCTCAACAAATCACTATGTCAGTAAAAGCAAAATTCAAGTGCAATCAGGTAATCGATACCAATTACGGTAATGATATAATCCGACGTGAAGTAATCTTCAATGCAGTCTATGGCAAAGAAGGGGAAAACGCAGACTTTTCAAAATCAACACCATCCGGAGAATTAAAAATGGTTATTGATAAAAGTACTGCAGCGTATGAAAGTTTTACGCCGGGCAAGGAGTACTATTTAACTTTTGACGAAGCTTAAACGATGCAAACACTGATCATCATACTCGTTTGGTTCGCCGGGTTCATCCTCGCCTATCTAATGCAGCGCACGGAAATAGCCTCGGAAAAAACACCGTACACATTCGGGGTAAGGCTTATGATCATCGCCTTTTCCTTCCTTTCTTTTTTCCGTGTTCTTCAAATCCTAATTGTCGCATGGGTAGATCAGATCAGGAACACCGGCTACTGGAACGAGCCGGTAAAAAAGGAACAGGATATAATCGTGGTTGCTGAAAAGCCAAAGGAGAAAACAAGAAATGCCGACCGGGTAAACATAAACGATAATTAATGAGCATCACTAAATCATTGACGCCATTAAACACGAAAGGCCTTGCCGGCATAATTGATCCCGCGACTTTCAGAAGTGCAATGGCGGAAACCTTTTTGATCGGTGGCGCTGGGTTACAATCATTCGTTTACGAGAATCACAATAGTTCTTTGAAGGCATACGTAAGGTGCCCACCCCTTACCGCAATCATCAATAAAAAAGCGCAGGCCTACATCAACGGGAAAACCTGGATAATGGATGAAAAAGGAAAGGAATCATTTTCACCATTTTCAGAAAAAATTAAGAAGCTGCTTGCAAAACCAAATCCCTTGCAATCCTGGAAGCAGTTTGAGGCGCAGAATTATATCTACCAGCAAATTTTCGGGTTTTGTATAGTACTCCCTATAATTCCGGTAGGCTGGAAAGGAAACGAAAACGCTTCAAGTATCTGGAACATTCCCGGTAACATGATCGTTCCAAAGGAAACCAATAAGATCTTTTACCAAACTGACTTAAGCGGCATCCTGGAAAAGATAACCCTGACTTATAAAGGAGTTAATTCGGAACTGCCACTCGATAAGATCTACATCTTTAAGGATTTCACCCCCTCTTTCAATTCTCTCATTTTCCCGGAATCCAGGATATGCTCATTAGAGCTGCCGATCAACAATATAATCGGAGCCTACGAAAGCAGGAATGTATTAATCAATTACAGGGGCGCCCTGGGGATAATCAGCAATAATCAAAAAGATGCAGCAGGTTATATCCCGCTGAAAGAAAACGATAAAATTCAATTGCAAAAAGACTTTTTGAGGTATGGGTTAAAGGGCCAGCAATGGAAATTCATCATAACCAGCGCCGACCTGAAATGGCAGTCAATGAGTGTTCCTACAAAGGATCTTATGCTGTTTGAGGAAGTAACGGATAATACCATGGCCATTTGCGATAATTACAATTATCCCTACCCGTTAATGTCAAGTGCCAGGACAAATAATTTAGGTGGCAGCAACGCTGACCCCAATAAAAAATTACTGTACCAGGACGCGATCATACCGGAATCGGACAGCATGTACGACCAGTGGAACATATTCTTTAATTGCGCTGAACAGAAGGTTAAAATGGAGAAAGACTACAGCCATGTAGCCGTACTCCAGGCGGATAAAGGGCAGACGGCCACCGCGCGCAATACAATGGGACAGGCACTTGACCGGGAATTTAAAAACAATTGGATCACTTATAACAGGGTGCTTGAAATTTTGGAAGAGGACACCATTCCCGGGATGGATAAATACTATAAGGATCTACTCGTGGAAGGATATGTTTTTGGGCAACAGGCCACAATTATTCAACAACCTGAACCGGCTAAAACTTAAATTTTTATGGAACCGAAAAATCATGCAGACCTGGAGCTTTTAAAGGCAAAGAAAATGGCCACCTACTATAAGGTGAAGGACATACCTGGTACGGTTACAAAAGATGTGGATATGAGCAAACGCACCATTCAGTCCATTCCCAATACCTACTTGTATTTTGATAATGACAAGGATGTTCTGTTACCCGGTTGTGCGACAAAAACCATCCAGGAACGGGGTCCGAACAGTATGGGTTCTGTAAAAATTAAAAACGTCCGGGACCATGTCATTTCCGAGAGGATCGGAAAACCGCTGTTGCTCGATGAAAGGGAAATCGACGGCAAAAAACTAATGTACGCCGAAAGCCGGATGCTTACTACTACTTCCGGGGATGACATGCTGATAGAATACCAGGAAGGTGTGATTGATCAGCATAGTATAGGCTTCCGGTACATAGACCTCGATATGGTTTTTGAGGAAGATAAGGATTGGTCAAAATGGGTCGGTATGATCCTTAACCCGGAGGAAGCAGAAAAGTCGGGTTATATGTTTTTGGTAAAGGAAATTGAAATGTTCGAGTGGTCGCCGGTATCATTCGGATCAAACGACCTGACACCTTATTTGGGAGTAAAATCCGATAATAAAGATGGGTTATTGTTAAAAATCAATAACCGCCTTGATTTACTCGAAAAACAATTGAAAACCGGCAAGCAATCCGACTTCGCCATGTTTGATTATGAACTTGAAACACGCCAATTAAAACAAATCATAAGTGAATTATTTACAAAGGGGCCGTCAATTAAAGACACGTTGCTGGAGCAGCGCCGTTTGCAGGAGGACACCCACGGAAAAGATACCTCACTAACAATTTGCAAGAGTTGCTTTAAGCAATTCAATTACTCAAAAGAGCCTGAATCGGGAATGGGTTATGTGAAATGCCCTGGTTGCGGACAATTCGTTGACCAGGCAGGAAACTTTACCGTTGAGTTTGATCTGCCCAAATTCCGAAAGGCCATGAGCGAAACAACATTTATTAATTTTTAATTCATTTGAAATGGCACTTGATAAAGACACCGAAAAAGACCTGCTCGAAAAAGTAGGTAAAGAGGTCACTGAAAAAACAAAGCTTGCTATTGACGCCGCCGAAAAAGCTTTGAATGAAAAAGCGATTGACAGGGATAAAGGCCTGATGACCCAGAAAGCCTTCGAGGACTTCCAGAAAGAAAAAATGGATCCCATAAAAGAAGCGTTGAAAATATTGGAAGACGCTTCAAAGGAGCAGGGAACAAAAATG
>Ga0193754_1000022_pt1 | contig 17498 bp, 25 predicted proteins | sample H1a1metaG_FD_143052 | JGI IMG/M metagenome (GOLD analysis project Ga0193754, IMG submission 143052) | Soil microbial communities from a riparian zone of the East river system, Colorado, United States - H1a1 | ecosystem: Environmental > Terrestrial > Soil > Riparian zone | place: USA: East River... | reverse complement strand
CCCAACAATTCAACGGGACTCAGGTTCGGATTTGTTGCAGCCTCTGCCCACCTGGCGTTCATTCTGGTCTGAGCATTGGCCCGGGCCGCGTCGGCCGGCCCTGAGTTTTTGGTTTCGTTCATTTTCTTGGCCTTTGGAAGAGAGGGGCCAGATTGTTTAGTTTCCGGCCCCTTTTGTTTAATCGAAATTCACAAATTGCTGAATTCTGGAATTTCTGTTTAATTGGCTCCTAGAAATAGACCAGGCCGCGCGGCCGGTTGCCGGAGGCGTCGGCCGGCCCCTGGATCCAAGCATGCTGATTGCCGTTCACAATCGTTCCGTATCCGAGTGTGATGGTTCGGTGTCCAACGCCTCCCCAAACCGGCCCGCTGAAGCCGGAGCCCCAAAAGACGTTTGCAGCAAAAACGCCGTCGCCGTAGACCGGGCCGTAAACTTCAAAGGTTCCAAATCCTCCAAAGGTTCCGTCACAAAGAAATGAGGGAAATTCCTGGCCCGGCTGAGAGAGCTTGACGCCGTTGTAACCGGTTACATACACCTGTAAGAGGGTCGGCCATCCATTGTACTCACGCTGATTGGCGACTCCGTCTGTCAGAGACTTCAAGGCTACATATCCCCCGCAAGGCGTAAAGCCAGTGTAGGGCGTCGTACAGCCGTAAAGCGTCCCGGTGAGATAGCCCCCGAAAACCCCGGCAATGGTTGTATAGGTCAAATAGGGCTGCATATTCCGCTTCTCAATTGTGAGCGGATAGAAGTCAGCCGTCCCGACCGAACCATATTGACCTGTGGAGGGATTCAACTGCCTGTAAGTGAGGCGAGTCAGGGTAGTGAAATCGTTATTAACGTTTTTCCTGTAATGAAAATTGATCTGAGTTAGCCGCGCAGTCTGCCTCATCATTCACGTCGGCCGGGTTACAATTCGGAGTGCTGACATTGCCGGTCGCGGTTGGCGCAAAATTTGCGCTGCCCGGCAATTTATAGATTGCATAATCCGAGTTGAGGCCCCCGGGCCGTTGGGTTGCGGTGTATGAGACGCCATTGGCTGCGCTGGTAAGTACAAAAGTGACCTGGCCGAATGCGCCGACGCTCATGGCAAGGATAAACGCGGCGGTGATCAAAAGTCTTTTCAAAATGATCTCCTATTCTGTTACTGGTTTCCGGTTGATTTCCCGGGTAAATTTCCCTGTGGCTTTGGGCTCATCGCGTGGATGTAGGTCATGCGGGGAGCCTGTAAACAGGGGTTTTTTTAGCTTTTCAAGCTCAGAATTGAGCCAGTTAACTTCGTCCTCCATCTGAACAATGAGGACATCCCTGGCTCTGATTTGCTGCAGTAAAACGATGATGGGCTGAGCCGGCGTTAGATCTCCGGCCCAACTCTCGAAAATGTTGACTCCGGCCGCAATGTCTTCGGTATGCGGGAATCCGCCAACCGGCTCACGGTCGGCCAGGCATTGAATCAACGACCTGGTCTCTTCGAAAAAGGGGCTCAGCTCCGTCATTGAGGCCCCGCTGAGGTCATAACTGATTGTTGAATGGAGATCCTGGAATAAAGCCCATTCCTCTCCCGTGGGTTGATAGGAAGCGAGATCATAATCAAACACGGCCGGTTGTTTGGCCGGCATCTCTGAGGGGATTTCCTCTTTCATAGTTCATAGCTCCAAGTATAAAACTCAGCCCGGGCCGCAATAAAAACCCCCACATCGGTTGTTTTCGTAGCCCGGTAAAAGTCATCCTCAAAATCGACATAGTTGGTCCAACCGGCATACTGCCGAGCCTGGTTGATGATGAAAAATATCTTGCATTCATTCGAGAGGGCGTCAAACTCCGCGTGTTCAAGCTTTCGCTGAGCTATTAACTTTTCGAGATCTGGCCCCTGGTTGAGCTTTTCCATTTTCGAGCCTCTTGATTGAAAGATTGTTTTGTTCTGCCCTTAGCAAAATCATATCGACGCAAGCCGCGTCGTTATCCAGGCAGACGATTTTCCGGCCGGATTGATGAGCGGCAATGAGGCTCGATCCTGAGCCGGCAAACGGATCATAGATCCAGTGTGAATCATTGCCGTGATTCCGTATGGCCCGGGCGAAACACTCAATCGGTTTCTGTGAGCCGTGGCCGTATTTGGTTTCATCATTCTGGCCGGCCGGGTTCATGCCGGCAATCTCCCAGAGGGTTGAGGCCGTGGTGTCATTATTCCAGAGGCCAGGCTTGCCCTTCCGAGTGAGATAAAAGCAGGGCTCATGCTGGAAATGATAATGGCCCCGGCTCAGGATGAAATGAGGCTTCGCCCAAATGATCTGCGAACGGAGCTCAAACTTTGGCTTTGCCGGCTCTCCGAGAAAACGGATTTGATTTAGAACCTCAGCCGCGTATTTATCCGCATGCCAGATATACGCCACTTGGCCCGGAAAAAGCTTATAGGCCCCCGTCCAGTCTGTTTTATGATCATTCTGGATTTGAGTTCTCATCTTGTTCTTTTGGTTGCCAAACGGGCCGCCGTGCGCCTCCCTCCACATCGGATCATATTTCACTCCGTAAGGCGGATCTGTGACCATCACGGCCGGCCGGATCTCTCCAAACAGCCGGGCGACGTCGTCCGGGTTCTCAGCGTCTCCAACCATCACCCTATGGATGCCGTCAACCAACCACACATCGCCCGCGTTGGCCCGTTTGGGGGCGACGGCCGTCATCTCATCAAACCCGTCCTCTTCCCCCGGCTCTGAGCGGTTGATTTTATTTTTCACGGTCATCCGCTTGATAAAATCAGAAATAAGGTCATCATTCGGCTTGACAGACGCGACCAGTTTCTTCCACAAGGTTTTGTCGGCCTCCGCTTCGCCCGCGAGAGGGTCATGGGTGAGCAAGACCATATCGGCCTCAGCGTCATTCAGATCAGTGATCAAGACGTTGAGGCCTGGGCCAATGATGCCGTGTCTTAAATGTCCGTCTACGAACGTGAGCCGGCCGCCGTTGCGTTCGGAAGTATATGCAAGGGCCGCCCCCACCTGGCCAACCTCTTTCAGAATCGCCCCCAGGGCCGCGCGTTGCCGCTCAGGGTGTACTCTCCAATTCCTAGCATTCGGTAGCACCTCATCCCCTGTTTTGAGAGTGATCATTTTTAAAATCCGGTTGGCAAAAAGGGCCTTTTCCATAGGTTTGATTTTCGTAGTAGTACGGGATTTAGTCAAACGAATTTGTACCGGAATCCCGATAGTGCTAATGTATTTTTACCGTTGAGCCAAGCGACGGTTTTTTCGCTCACAATCCGGGAGGTTGAAAGAATGTTGTATTTGATCCTACGCCGGCAATGGTGTACCCCGAAATCGACAATTGGAGAGCTGTATATAAAGCAGGGTGAAAACGAGCTCCGGCAGTGTTTCATCATCGAAGATGTATTGAGGCCCCCAGGGATCAAAATACATGGTAAGACTGCAATCCCTGCGGGCGTCTATGATGTGACGATCACTCCCTCCGCTCGATTCAAAAAAGAGCTTCCTCTTTTGCTCAGCGTTCCAATGTTTGAAGGGATCCGGATTCATCCCGGCAATACAGCCGCGGATACGGAAGGATGTTTGCTGCCTGGCCGGACAAGATCGGCTGATTTCGTCGGCCAATCGAACGTCGCATTTCAGGCCCTATTTCTGAAACTCCGCGCGGAGGCGATGAGAAAGGGCATCATCAAAATCGAGATCATCAATCCGGATCCATTGCCGGAATGGGCGCAAGCTCCGGCCAGGCCGGTCACACTTTCGCTTTGATCTCGAATCTATCAACCAATCAATAGGAGAAATATCTTGAACAAGAAACTTTCCACGGTTTTCCTTTTTATGATCTGTATGGTTTTGACGGCCTGCAATGAGGGTTGCAAAAAGGCCGGGCCTCTCCCGGGGGAAGATGCGGCGACTTACAAAAGGCGCATGCTGGCCATTTATTCTGCTCAGACTGCAACGGGTATCGACGCCGTGTCAGATGCGATCAAAGTGATCGTCGAAGGCGGCGCCATGGACAAGGTGGCCGGCGTCAAGGCGATTCAGATTGACACCAAGGCGGCCAGTGTTTGGGTGATTGCCAATGAGCGGCTGAAACAGGGATTTACTGACGCCGAAACAGTGACCAAGCTCAACGACCTGATCAATGACATCGAGCAACTCGAAAAGAAAGACGTTATCCCCTTCAAGTCAGACAAAGCCCGTGTACAGTTCCTGATCATCACGGGAGGCCTGAAAACGTCGATCACTGCCTATAAGAACCTGATCACCGCGGTACAGGGGCCGACGTTCGATACAAAGGTCAAGGGGGCTCAGGGTGATCTAGCGTCGGCCGGCTCGAACGCGAGAGACATCACGTGGATTTTCAATCTGTCCAATGTGGTGATCAACGCCATGGGCCGGATTGCAAATCAATCATGGCTCCCGACCGCTCAAGCCGCCTATGAAGACGGCGAGAAAATCATTAGTGAACTAACCGCCAAAAACACGGCTCTCATCAATGATTGGAGTGCAACTCGATGAAAGAAATTGCGGCCTTATTGGTCGGTATAGACAAATACCCTATGTTTCCCCTGAGCTTTTGCGTGAATGATCTGCGCCGGGTTCGCCACTACTTTGAGTCAGGCGTTTACGCGCCCGAGGAGGAGAATTTGCGAATGCTGACCGATGAGGCCGCAACGCGGGAGGGGATTCTTGACGGCCTGAAGTGGCTCTGCGAGCAAGATGCAAAGACGGCCTTGTTTTACTATTCGGGCCATGGCACTACGTTGCCGGATCTCGACGGTGATGAGGGCTCAGGGAATCCCGATACGGCGATAGTCCCGGTTGATTGGAGTAACGGACTCTTGGTCGATGATGAGATCAAATTCGCGCTGGAAACTGTCAACTCTGAAAAACTAATTGCTGTTTTTGATTGTTGTCACTCCGGCCGGATGGATCGAGCCTTCGATTTCTTGCGTCTGAAATTCTCATCAGCAATCCAGTATCGGAGACGTCGGGCGATTGATTCGGCCTATGTCCCAAAAACATTACTGGTACAGGCTTTTGATAGGGCCAGGTCATTGGCGTACAGGATCGAGAATCCCAAACTGGTTTCTATTGCGGCCTGCCTGCCGGATGAGGTTGCGGAGGAAACCGTATTTGACAATGGCGAAGGCAACGGGGTACTGACGAATTTTCTATTTGATTCTGTTAGTAGCTACTCAAAAGCAAGCTATGAATCGGTCATCACGGCAACCCGGAAGCGGGTCAAGGCCGCGAATTTCGCCCAGCATATACAGCTACGGGCAGGGAACCCGGCGTTGCTCAAGAATCGCTTTTTGCGATGAGAGCCAATCCCCTGCCCTAAACGGGCCGGCCCGAAGCCAAGCGGGCCGGCCCATTTTATTCCTCATCAAATTTCACAGAGGCATTGCATGCAATTTACGCAAGACATTGTCGCATCTCTCGCCGGCTCTCTGACTGGTACTCTACTCCGGAAGCACCAAAGCTTGGCCCGGGGAGTGATTTGTTTTATCTCCGGGGCCTTCTCAGCCTTCTATCTTGGAGGGGCTCTGATTGAATGGTGGGGTATGGAACAATCACCAAAATTGTCGGCCGCCGTCTCCTATGTTTGCGGTCTGGCGACCTATGGTATCGTTCTTGCTCTGATTGGTTACTTCGATTCTGATTCTAGAAGGTTGATAAAAGGTGTGGTCATGCGGGCAGTGGGAATCCCTGAAAAGCCTGACGCCCCGAGCTCGCAACCCCCGGCCAAACCTGAATAAAGAAAGGAAATTTATGGGATTGAGAAATTTTCTCAACATGGGCTCATTGATGTTGCTTTTCTACGGTTCATTTGTCAGGGGCCTGATACTGTACGGAAAGACTGCGAACCGGCTGGAAGGTGTAGCCTGGTTGATCGCTGGCCTTCTCTCGATGAATGCTATTTTTTCTTGGCTTGCCTCTCATATCGCTCCGGAGACAAACAACGAAGATATAGCCCTAAGGTTGATGCTCGGTCTTATCCTGGCCTGGAAAACCGTCGCCTTGAGGAAAGGGAAGGGTGTCAGGTGGGTGTATCAGGATCGTGAGACTCAGGCCCTCCGGAAATAGTAAAGGGGCTCGTTAGAGCCCCTCAAATCCGACAGCGTCCTCAGCCATTAGGTATAATCGCTGCCATTGCCGATCAATCTAAGGCTGAGGCCGGCCGGTTGTCAATCCCTGCTATTCCGGTTTGCATTTCCCGTTACAATACCAAGTCATCAACCACCCACAACCAAAGACCCGAATGCAAGCGGCCGTGGCTTGGCAATAATCTCCCCAATTGCACCAATCATCGGCCCCGCTCGCGCATTCGCATGGAAGTGTTTCAAAACTCTTCGCGTTCATCAAAGAAGCATTTGTCCTGAGAGTTGCAAACAGTTCTTTTAGTTCCGATCTTTTGAAGATGGCCTTTGCCTCTGCAAGCAGCGCTTTCCCTCCGTCCTGATCATCCGTTCCGTCGAATTTGGTTGAATCCAGACTTACGACGACTTTGTCAATAAATGCCTTCTGTGAGTCTGTATAGTCAGCCAGGTCGATCTGATCAAATTTGGCTTTCCAGACCGCCCGGCGTTTATCCGGAGACAGAGCCGCGAATTTGTACTTTGCCGACATGATGTCGCCCTGGGCTATGTTCCCAAGAGCGGCTTTCGCGTTGAAGATTGGGACGGCTATAAACGCCTTTGTGAACGCATCGACCTGGGGTTTATATTTCAGGTTCATCGCCTCACACTTCGTTAAGGCCTTCCCCGACTTCTTGCCCGGGCCGGCCGTTGCAAAGTTGAGCCCAAGCCCCGTAAAAACCAACGCGGTAAGACACAACGACATCGAAAAGGTTTTAAATCTCTTCATGTTTTTCCTCTTGAGGTTCTGCTAACGTTTATTTGCTTTACCGGGATGATGCCCCAACCCGGCCTTGTTGGTAATTCGCCGCCACTCTATGACGGAATCCCGTATGCGTCAATGGAGAAAATCAAAGGGGCCGACTCCCTACTTGCGAAGCCGGCCCCTCTCTTCATCCTGCCCGGTTGGGCATTAGTATGTCTCAAGCTCAGCAAACTCCATGCTCAGATCAATCACGGCGCCGCCTCCGGCTCCCATCAATGTCGCGTTGAGAACTAGAAACCCTTCGTTCTGCCGAAAGACCAAAGGATAATCACCAAGAGAGTGACCGAAGAGATTATCCGAGACCCTTGGGATAAGTTCCCCGACTCCCCCGGCCCAGGCTCCGACTATACTCAAAGCATTTGCGTCCACGACGCGCGTTCCCGCGCCTAAGGCCGTTCCGGAAGATATTCTGATATCTAGCCCATTGGGGGTCTCTAGACCTGTTCGATGCTTTCCGAAGTTACTCACCACACTGGTCGCCGTACCTCCGGAGTCTGAGCCAAACCAATGCCTTGCCACATTCAGCGAGAAATCCAATTTCTGCGGCGTTCCGAAAGCATTTGTTTGAATGACGCCGATTCCAATGCGACGGATGAGAATAAAATTTTCCCCGATATTGCGAAAGGCAAACACGGGGCCGGCCGCGGCAATTAGAGAAATCACCCCGCTTTTTACGCCCAACGACGTCCAACCGATATGGGGGGTCATTGAAGGCCTGGTAGATACGCTCGCCGCCTTCATGGTTTCGTCGACGGATAGAACCCCGGCTGAATCTGTTCCAACGATTTGAATGCTCATCAGTAGGCCGCCGCCTCGGCAAATTCGATATTGACATACAGAGTACCTACGCCGACCGCCCCCATCGCGGTCAGATTCTGAATTTCGAGCCCCTCGTTATTGGCCAGGATCAAGGGGTAGTCTCCGGCCCCATGCTGTAGGAGATTGTCCTGAGCGGTAATGATCGTGGTTCCGGCGCCGCCACTCCATCCACCTACCTGGCTCATTGGGTTTGTGTCTGGCGTACGGGTTCCAAGAGTGATTGCAGCCGTATTCGAGATCCGCATGTCAATCGATGAGAACGTTGCCAGCGAAGTACGATGCTTTAGATTGTTGCCCGTAACAACTATCGCAGTCTGCGCGGTATCTGAGGCCGTGAAAGAACGGCATGGATAAAGGCCGAAATCGACTCTCTGAGCCGCTGTAAAGGCCGTGGTAGTGACAAAACCGATTCCAATCCGCCTGACCATCAAAAGATTGTTTCCGATGTTACGCATTGCGAAAACGGGAGCATTGGCCGCCGCCCCGGTCAGAGCCCCGGACTGAGCGCCCAGTGAGTTCCATGAAAGGATCTCCGGAGGCCGGAGGGAAACGCGGGCCGCCTTGAACATCGGATCGACGGTGAGAACGGATGAATTATCATCCCCCAAAATTTGTATGGGCATTGGTCAACTCCAAATCCACGCGACGTTCCAAGCGCCTTTCAGGGCCAGGCTCCGCGTTCTCGTATAAATTGTGAAACCCGTACCGGCAATAATATCGCCGGCAAAAACATCAATTTCCTCTGCGATATGCTCATCGGCTGAATGATCCGCGGAGGGAATTGCGAGAATCGAAACAATGATTGCTGAGCCTGACAGGATCCCGGTTTGACCGGTGATGGCCAGGCTTGCGATATCCTTGCCGGAGGCCCCGAAATCGATTACAGCCACTCCGCGGCCTCCGGCCGGGGCTTGAACATCCTGAGTATATGTGATCGCCGTCACTCCCAGAGTTCCGCCGTCGTCTGTTGTGCATTGCCAACGCGTGCCCTGTCGGAGCGTTCCTTCATTGATATAGACAAGAGAGCCAGGGAATTCTATAAACGCGTCAGAGTTGCTCAACCTGGTCAGAGGAGACGCCGCGCCGTTGAAGAGGTAAAGGCCGTTGTCCTCCGGCGCCGCCTGACTGGCCAAGAGGATCGAGCCCAATAGGGCATCGCCAGACGTGAGCGTAACACCATCGAAGTTTGCCGTCCCGGGATTGGAGATTGTGACCGGCCCGGTCGCCTTGACTCTGACCGTCCGATATTTATAGGCCGAACTGAGACCAGCGACGGCCGTCTCTACATCAAGAATCCGGGCCGCGTCCGCAGAGCCAGGCGTTGGCGTCCCGACGTTAGTAATCTTGAATCCCCCGGCTGACTGATTCCCCGTGAGTGCTACGGTTCCGTCTTTCCTGAGGAAATCGTCGACGTCGACTGCGGTGCCCGGCGTTCCGGGAGTTCCTTGTTGGCCCAGAGAGATGATTTCGAGCGCCGGCGTCCAGATGATAATTTCTGTTACGCTTTCGCTCATCTAGTGACTTCCTTTACAAGTTGAATGAGCCCATTTGACTCTCCGGGAAAGGTTCTCACCTCGCCCCCGGGAAAAGTGACCTGAATATCAAACAGCGCCAGGTCGAGAGCCGGCATGCCGGTTCCCGTGGCCGTACTTTTATCATCGAAAACGATGTTGACTTCTCCGTTGTCGGTTGGGGTCAGGATTCGCCCGTTCGACGTTGAAAAGACGAGTAGCGGAGGCGCTCCCTCATCAGCAACGCCATCCCTGATTTGAATGAGGATTGAGGCCCCGGTCAGGTCGATAGGCACTTTTGCCGCCTGAGGGGTTGCCCTTTCCGAAAGGGTGATCGTCTTGAGGAGAGTATCGCCCTGTCGAATCTTCCAAATCAGTTTGTAAACCATAGGAGCGCACCAAGATTGAGGTTTTGCCGGGTGTCTGGAAATTATACTGAAATGTGTATGGTGTCAATCGGGAGGGGTTGAAAACGGGGCCTGAGGCTTTCTTGAGGACGCCGGCCCCGTCGTTTTCGGTAAGTACGAACGCTTCTGCCAACAAATGGACGTTATACCCGAATCCTTAGGCCGTCAATCAAAAGGGCCGGCTTGATTTCTCAGGCCGGCCCTTCTGATCGTTGCGAATCAAACGGCGATAGACTCCCCAGACTGTCGCCGTCCTCTTTCTTGAAAATCAATATAACATAGGCTCACAAAATAATAATGCCCCCGGAGTCCATGGACGCTGCAACTCCGGGGGCCTTGAAAGGGTTCACGTCGAGGCCAGATCCTCAGAACGCAATAAAAACACAGCGGCAATTAACCATATACGGGATCCCGTGTCAATGGTCTATTCTGCCGGTTTGACTGTAAAGAGCTGATCGAGATGCACAGTCACATCGAAGTTGAGCCAATCCGAGGATCCGGACTCCCTGACGGAAATAGCAGCCTCATCCCGTAGCTCCGGGCCGTCCGCCATATCCGCAACCAAAAGCCGGTTGAACAAGAAAATCTTGGCGGCCTGCATTGGGTCATAGGCATGAACGAATAATCCTTGCGTGTCGAGTTTGCGCCAGAAGACGAACATACACTCATATTGCTTGATGACTTTCTCCTCAGATGCCGGCCGCGCCGGCTCAACAAATCGATCTTTCAATCCCTCTAAAACGCTCTCGGGTACTCCCATGGTTTTTCTCTCCTCTACCAAAATTTAGTGGTTTCACGATTCGCCGCGGCGAACAGGGCCGCGGCGATTTCCCGTGGATAATGGACGGCATTGATTGGGTATTCATTCCACTCAGCGCCATCCAACTCCCGACCCGCATTGGTCTTTCCAACAAGGGCAACCATCTCCGTAGTATCGACGTTGAGACCCTGGTTTTTCTGATTCCAAACTGATTTATCCGTTGAACCGATATTTCCTTCAATATCGATTAGGGCATCTCTCTTGGATAGTTTCAGGGCCGGGCCTGGTACCTGGTCATACGGCGCCCAGGCCCCCCACTGCTTGAAAAAGAAGGGTACAGATTGCTCCCGGCAAATGTCGCGGAGGCGTCGGTACCACTTCGCGTGAGACGGCCGGGGGTTGCGCTCCGGAGGCCCGGACTCTCCCCCGGCAACAACCCAATGAATCCCGGTCAGCTCGATACGGCCAATGTCTCCAAGCAAGGGCTCAAAGCTCACCCATCGAGTTCCAACCGGTGAGTATTTCAAATGATCGAGCCGGTATAAGTATTTGTCTGAGGGGATTGTCACGCCGGCCCAGATATGAGCCGGCCAATGCGGCCGGCGAGCGGCGGTAAACATTAACCGCTGTGAGCGCCGGGTTAAGGGAAGCGAGACATGCCAATTTGCGGAGATCATCACGTCAAGTATCTGGTCGACCTGGTCGTCAGTGATGTCCTTATGAAGCCAGTCTGACATCGAGTTTGTGAAAATCATTCGAGGTTTACGCCAGGTCAGAGGCTCGTTGAGCTTTTCAGCAACAAAGCGGGCGTTTCCGCTCCACTGCACTTCCCCGTTATCATTGGTGATCGTGAGGCCTTCGTACGCTTTCCCGGGGCCGCCAAGCCGGGGGTTTGCAGCCGCGTATTTTGCATAGCAAAGATTGCAGCCCTCATCCATTTCCTTGCAGCCACGGACAACGTTCCAAGTTGCTGAGCCCATGCCCTCAACAAGCCGCAACCACTCAATCTTTGAATTATCGCCCATATTTACTCCGTTGCCCGTAGGCCCGGGCCTGTCTGGAAAATTGATTCAACGAACAGTAGGTCGAAGGTTTCACCGAGGGCCTCAGACGTCGAAATCTCATCGTGATCCTTCGAAAGGCAAAGGTCAGGCCTCGCATCGAAGGGTAGATCTGACCAATCCGATTGATTGACGGCCGTTGCCGGTCTTTGAATCGGGGGAGAGCTCTAACGCTTTCCTCAGTCCAAGGAAATGAAATATTGCGAGATTTCGTACCGCCATAATAGCCCGTACAGAAATGTTTGGCGCAACATTCTCCGCAGATTGGAGAGAGGTCGCATCCTGCGCATATCACCGCGCCTTTGCGGAGGATCCGGCCGTCGCATCTTTCGCAATTCACCGTCATTTTGCTACTGATCATTTTAGAGAAGCTCCTGTGGTTTGAGGGATTGGAAAGGCCCAGGGTTCATATCGGCTCAGTTCAATAATCAGATGTGAGGCCTCTCCCTGGGGCCGTCCCATACGAACTATCATCAGTTGGAAAACCTGCTTGTCGTCGTAATAAGCAATGTTTTTCAGGGCGTCCAATAAAAGCTTGTTCCCGTTGTCGACGTCCAATTCTTCCGGCTCAGCCATTAGATAGATCACGACACAGATCTTTCCCCATCGGGGCTGTCGAATCCCCGCAATCTTGGCCAGGTTCTGAAAGGTTTCTTTCCAAGCCTCAGCCGCGGCCGTCGTATAACGGGCAGGGTAGGCCTTTCCGGTTTTGGTCTGCCGGATGACTGAGCGTTGAAACTTGTTTGCTGAGGGAGGGAGGGAGGCCCGGAAACAATATAAAAAAGGGGAGGCGTCATCCGGGGCCGGCGTCTTGGCTTTTGATTTCGCCGCCGTTCGGTTCGACTCCACTTTTATCTTGGCCCCTCCATTTTTGAGCATACCGGAGAATTTTGCGGGTGAGATCATTTTTCTAATTTCCTTTTATTCAAGGTTACATTGTCAGAGCCGGGCCAATTCGGCCCCTCAGGCTTCACATATTCCCAGGCATCGAATTCCCCCGGCTCATTCTGAAAGACCGGCTCAGGCTCAAAACTAGCCGGCCTATCGATCCAACGCGGAGGGATTGGAATTCCGTTAGACATCTGAAAGACAACCGGGATTGCGGCCGGCGTCTCATTGTAACGACGACGGCCAACAGCCCAAAGGTGGAGCCGGTAGCCCAAATAATAGGCCAGGGCCGTCACAAGGAATGAGCCCCGGATAATTAACGCCTCCCATTCTTGATTCGTGATTATGGCCATCCTGGGCCTCCGTTAAAAGTTTTCTGGCCGGTTTTTTTATAACTGGCAGTGAGCCGCGGATTTCTCGACGCCGGCTTCGAGCTCGACTCTGTCCGCTTGGTTTCAGATCTCGACCGAGGGCCGGCTAGGCCAAGCAGAGCCGCACAGAATCCAACGAACAAAAGGCCGCACAAGATTTGGAATGGTTCGAAGTTCATGGACGGAATTTAGTACAGGATCCCGTAAGAATCAACTGGATTCCGTATGATGCTGGTTTTTGATGGAGAAATAGGAGAGGGAAGGTTAAACCGTAAGCTCTGCCGGCTCTTGTTCATCAAGAGGGTCAGTTTCTGTCACGCCGGCCGCCTGGCAGGTTCGGGTGATTTCGGCCGTGGCGTTTTGCGTAAACAGGCGAACGCTGAGTTCCTGCATGTCACGTGTGAGCCCGGATCGAGGCCCACACATGACAGGCTTGGAAAAGTAATGGCCTTGGCCGCCGATGCGCCAAATGCAATTGATAAATACAACCGGTTGCCCTTGGATCTCGGCAGGCTCAAAGCTGATTCCGGTTCTATAGGGTATCTGTGCGCCTATGTGCCCCATAAGCTTCCAAATGTCATAAAACGCCGGCTGTCCGGGTGGTTTCGCGTGAAAAGGTATCGATATACCGTTCTCGCCATTTGTTTCGCTCAAGCTCATTGATGTTGTCCACTTCATTGAAAAGGCTCTGTTGAGCTTTGTTTGTGAAAAAGGCTTTTCGGAGAGTGTCAAAGGTGCCCTCAAACTCAATATCGAATGTCCACTGGCGTGTGTCTCCGTCATAGACATAAGAACCTTTGATGAGTTGCCGTTTAAACTCTGTCAAAAACCCGTTGGCCCGGCCGCCTAGCCAATCATTCTTTTCAAATCGAAAAGAAATTCTTTCCGGCCCGCGCGTGATCTGCATAATGTTCTCCTCTCTTTCCGGAGAGAAGCAACCGCTATGCTGTGCATTATATGTTAACGGGATGGATAATTAGAGGAAAACTTTGCATTTGAGGGCCTCTTTTTGCATAAAGAGGCCCTTTTGTTGCGTCTAGGCCCCGGATTCTAGGCGTCGAGCGTCAGGCCGGCCGGGCAATGACAAGGCCGGGGCCGGGGGCTGAGTACCGCCGCGGTTATCCTTAACCGGAGGTAGTTTCTTGAAACTGGCGTCGGTCAAGGCTCCATCCGCGGTCCGGAAAAGTACGGGGAGGGTTGAGAGACGGCCGCCAACAATCAATGCAATCCGGCCCCTGTACTCTTCCCTGCCCTCACGCCAGGCTAACATCTTTCCGGAATTCTCCAATTGCAAATAACCGAAAAAGTATGTGTCAACAGCATCGCCCCGCTTTTCTGAGAGACAATACATTTCAATGAATTCTTTCCGCTTGGCGGTATACATCGGATGATCAGGGGCCGGTATCAGCTCCCCCAGGGTGAGCCATCCCTTAAACACGTGTCTGATACAGGCCGCAAGGGAGGCGTCGTCAGTAAAGAGACTGTCGTAAAAGCCGTGTCCTTCGCATGCCTCGATCATCTGTATCCACGCAAGCTTTGCCCTTTCCTCCGCTGAGCCCTGAATTAGTTTCAGCATTTCATTTGGGGCCGGAAAGAATGTGAGCTCGACGGCGGCCTTGATGAAAAACTCCTCTATCTGATTGAGCTCAAAGTGTCGGAAGATTTTGAACCACATCTCATTCCCGGCCGCGCTGAGCTGAGCGTTTTTGATAACGCCGGCCAATTGTGTAAGTGCGATGAAAAATGCTGATTTTTCCTGGTCTGTCATGGTGTGTTTTATCCTTTCAGTTTTGCACGCGAAGGGAAGCAACCAACGCATCGAAATCCTGGGCCTTATAGTCTGCCCTTCTATGTTCGGTACCGCGGTAAGTGATCGAGACAACCCGGCCCTTGTCCGTCTTGGCCTCGACATCCGGATGGAATGCGGGGGCCAGCTCGATAGCCGTTGACTGGTCATGTTCATCTTTCTGCCGGAGAGCCCAGGCCCCAATTTCTTTTTGAACCGTGATGAAAGAAACGCGGCATGTTCTCCAACCCTCCGCGCGGAGGTCGTTGAAGCACTCTATCGCCGCGGAGATCTCCCAACCGTTCGAGAGTAGCCATTTGAGAGCCTTGCCCTGAGCTTTGTTGTCCGGGATTGCGCCGTATGCGGAAATCAGTGCCGCCATTCCTTGCCGGATCTCCGGCCCAAAGGTGTTTTTGGCCCCCGGGGTCTCCTCAGGGGTTGCCGTGTCTGCGTCAGGTTGAGGCGTGTGCGGCTCCGGGAGGTCCGCGGCCGCCGTATCACTCACCAAGGCCAGATTGCCGCGTGTGGCAAAGCCTGACGCGGAAGCCGGTAGGTTCTGAGACAGGCCGGAGGTTTCCGGGGAAGGAATTGACTGGATCTCTTCCCCCTCGACGGCCGTCCCGACAACCGCGGCGGCGTGAGCCGGCCGCCTGGTTTCTTTGTAAGAAATCTTTGTAGATTCTTTGCATGAAGATGGTTTGTCCGTTTGGGACATTACATAATGTCCGTTTGGGACATTATGTAATGTCCCTTTTGGACAAATGGTCGAGGGGGGCCGTGCAGTTTGTCCGTTTTGGGCAGAATTGCAAGCAAAGGACTTACCGAGGCTTGGCATTGGCTCAGGCAGAGTCGATAAAGGATCAACCCGGCCGTCGACGCCAAACTGCCGACCGTCAATCAGGCCTTGATGAATTAGCCTGAGCTCAACGATCCGGCCAAGGTTCGCGCGATACCAGCTTCTGACCGGCATTCCCTGTTTCGAATAGAAAATCAGACCGAGTTCTATGAGCTGAGCCCGGGCCGCTTCAAAAGGTTTTCTTCCTAATTTGAAAAGGGCCTCCCAGTCATCCGCGGTTTTATAATGCCAACCTTGCCGGGCCTGATCTCCAAGGTAATGAACCGTCCAGTTAACAATTTCGCTCAGGACGGCGGCCGCATTAAGTGAGCCAGTGATCTGGATGTACTCATACCGTAGCCTTAGGAAACGGTCTGAATTGTCCTGGAAGGAAAGAAGTTGATCGGCTGAGATGATGTCGTCTACGTGGAAAGTTTTCGATTGATACAGATTCCCGTCTGTCATATAATCGCCTCGTGTCATTCAATTGAGAGAGAGAAGTACCGCTATGAACGCCGGCCGGGCTTACAACCTGCCGGCGTTTCCCTTTTTGGGCTCCAAGTCTGAATATCTAACCTACCATCTAATCACCACCTTTCATATTAAACCTTACCCAGGCCCACCATACGGGATCTAGTAAATTTCTGTCAATCATAATCCTCGATTGATGTCGGCCAGAGTCGGTCGAGCTCCGATAGTTCACCGATATCAAACTCATACATTTCCAGTTTACCGGATTCCGGCTGAGGCTGCGGGGCCGGCGTCCGGGGCTTGAGGGCATTATCAATACAAACACAGGTTTGTTTATATGCAGCGAGTGAGCCGCCCTGACTTATGGTCATCTGGCTCCGATATTCGGGTAATTCATCATCAACAAATTTAGCGCAAACCTCAGCCAGATCTCTGAGCCGGCCGTACGCTATGGCTCCGGTGATCACGTAAAAAATCATTGAGAGGGCTGTGATTGGGTGAGAAAGGATTTGGAGGGCCTGAGCTTGAAGAGTCATGGCTATCGGTTGGATTTGGTCTAATAGTCCTCTCTCAACCGGGTCCGTGGTAAGTTTATTTTTCACTTCGTTGCCTCAAAATATTGGCCGGCCCTAACGGCGAAAAGGGCCGGCCTGGTTGCGGTGCCGCGCCGTTCGTCAAACGTCCATACGTTGGTTGAGTGGAGTATCAGCGTTATCCCAGTCCAGGTCGGCCCCCGCCACGCTTGCAGCCCCGTTGCCCTTTGCGTTTTTGCCCTTGTTCTTCTTACCGGCCGCGCTGACAGATTCCGGGAGGGCCTCAAGCTCAGATTCCCGGGCCTCTTCCCATTCGCTCTGACCGGTTGGGGCCTTCTCTCCCTTGCCCTTTTTGCCCTTGCCCTTGGGTTTCTTCTCCTCAACCTGAGCCTCCGCGGCCTCTAAGATTTGCTCAGCCTCTCCGGCCGTGATCTCTTGGCTTTGTTCGTCAACCTGGTCGAGCAATGCGGCCGGCCGGGTATCGACGATGCGGCAATCATGGCCCCGGGGAAACATAGGGCAATGGATCTCGACCACGTTCTCCTCAGCGTTCAAGATCTCAATCACCTCAGCCTCGATGGCCTTTTTCCCGGTGTTAAGCATCCCGCGCACGCCGTGAATCTGTTTATCGATCTTGCCAAATGTCTCTTTGAATTCAGCCCTGACCGCATCCAACGCTTTTTGCTCTCTGTCCCGGTTCCGTTCGAGCTCTGCCCACTGGTCTCCCAGTCTGATCTTGTCCTCTGCGGTCAAGGGGGCTCTGACAAGCCGTTTATATGACTCGCCAATTTGGTTTTTCGCTGCCATCTGTTTTCACTCCTAAGGTTCGAATGTTATTGGATAGGCCGGCCCCCGGGTGAGAGCCGGCCCGTTTGTTAGCTCGCTTTCTGCTTTTGAGACTGTGAGGCCGCAAAGTAACGAACGGCCAGGGTATGGGCGCATTGGAAGGCCTTATCATTCTGCCGACCTTCGAAGAAATCCATGCAGGCACAAAACGATGTCTTTCCTCCCTCCGCTCCGATCAGCTTAACGTTTTGGATTTGTTGGCCGACCGTCTCGATGCCAACATTCCAAGACTGGCCAGGCTCGATAACAAATACCTGCCGGGCCGCAACAAAGGCCTTTGCCTTTTTCTCAAAGATCGATTCAACCGGGGCCGGAGC
>Ga0193754_1000021_pt1 | contig 18180 bp, 23 predicted proteins | sample H1a1metaG_FD_143052 | JGI IMG/M metagenome (GOLD analysis project Ga0193754, IMG submission 143052) | Soil microbial communities from a riparian zone of the East river system, Colorado, United States - H1a1 | ecosystem: Environmental > Terrestrial > Soil > Riparian zone | place: USA: East River... | reverse complement strand
AAATAACAATGTCCCGATCAAACTCTTTCCGGCCTTCTTGTACAATGCCGATGTCACTTCCAGGGCAGATCATTTCGATCTTTTCTTGTGCTTGACCCAATAACTCTCGTGTATGAGCCAAAACAAGAGTGCGGCAATTCATTTGAGCAATTAAGTTGGCAAAAACGACGGTCTTACCGGCACCGGTTGCCATATGAACTAGCTGCCGGCTGATCCCTTTAGCATGGTGATCGTGGATGCTTTCAAGGCAATCTTCTTGATATTCTCTCAGCTTAAGTGTCATTTTGCGGGTGCCTTTGTAAGACACGGCTTACAACTGCGATTGCTTGGGGATTTGACTGGCTGTATTGATCTTTCCGAGGGTTTATATTGTTCTTTTAACCAGGCAATAACATCATCTTTGAGATAGTAGATGTGTGGTTTCACATAAAAATGTGGAGGACATCGTCCTTGAGATCGCAATCTTGTGATTGTACAGGGGCTTTTAAAGAAACTTGGTAGCTGTAAGACTAGGTCTTTGTCAGTGCAAATTTCAGGCAATTTTGACTTTAAAATGTCCAAGAATTTGTTAATATGCATGCTATGTGGCTCCTTGTTTTACGAAGGAAGACCAAAAAGGGAAACGCGCGCGCAAGCATGTATCTTTTCCATATATGGATTATAGAAAATGACACAAATTCATGCGGGTTGATATATATGGGATACATAAGTTTTGTATATGGTATATACCCAATATACCTAGACACCCGAGGCCTCGCCAAAGGTTTTTCGGGTGTTTCGCATTTTTATAGGCCCTCTTAGGCCCTCTTCAAGACACCACTTCTAAGCTTTTTAGGCAATATAATCAAGAGATTTTGCAAAAATGTTTAATCAAATTGAAAAGCCCATAGCTTTTTCAAGTTCTGAGCGTTTGTCACGTGACATGTATGCGTTAACAAAACCATGAAGAAGCTTAGGCGTGAGGTCGAAGTCTAAGCCTATTTTATAGCCGGCTTGTTTTAGGTTTCGCATGACTTGAGTTCGCATGATGCGCCTTCCACCTGCTGTTTCGAATAGGTATGTATTACAATTCTTACACAGCTGTTTAAGACCTTCTAAAATGTGTTCTGGAATGTGTTCTCCTATAACGAAATCGCCAAGATCTTTAAAGCGGAAGTATGGGTTATCATCATCTTCTTTAATCTTTGGAAGGTCTAAAATAGCCTCTAAAGTCTGTCCTGTGTGCATCATTAGCCAAGCAATGTAAGCGTCTCGCTCGTTTATTTTACCCAAAGTATTGCAGAGCTCTATCGGAGAGATGTCTTTTGTCAGCGCCTTCTCTTGCACACTTGAGAGTATATGCTTGATTTCGTGATGTTTTAGATGACGACGATATGGGGTTACAGTGGTGTCAAAGTTTGTATTTATAAAGTTGTAAAATGAGTTTAAGCAGCTCTTTCGGACTGCTTTTGTAGTCTTTGCCCATTCGGGTTTATCATCTATCTTTTGCTTTGACTCATTTAGCCAATGCTCATCTATCTGATTCAACCTGAGGCGTGTGTCTACAATACCGGATTCGATTAACTTGAGCATATTTGTGAGGCGGTTTCCTTTTGAACTATTGTAGAAGTTGGTTTGATATATATTATCACGCCACTGGACAACAGCATCCGAAACAAAAAACTCTTTGTTAACGCAAAAGGCTTCAATGATTGGGTGAATAGATGTCATAGCTTTTGCAATCGTTGGATAAGCTTTTTAATATCCAAGCGGTCATCATCGGAGAGTTGTTGTGCGCGGCTTTCGAGTTTTGAGCAGAGTTTGTCCATAGATTCAAGTGTAGAAATCATCGGTGCTTTACGTTTGCTTGATTCCGTTGTTGGAAAGATACATTGAATAGCTTGAAGAAAATCAGATTGCTTTTTCCCTCCATGGGTTTGTATCAAATCTAATTTCTTTCTATCGTCACCTTCGCGCGAGGCTAGTAAGTATACGCCCTTTTTAGGTGCAGCCTCGATCATTGCCCGGGATTCTTTCGGAGCACGCTGGACAAATTCGTAATAGCGAAGCATCGAATAAGGTGTTTGCCGGTTGCCATAGGTTGCCATGAGCCATTTGGTGAAAGCGCCTTCGCGGTAGTTAGCTAAAAGATTGTGAGCTTGCTGAATGCGCTCGCCATGCAATAAGATGCTCTGAGCGGATATACTCTTAATCTGCTTGGTGATCGTTTTGAGTTCTTCGAAATGCTCAGTAACTAGATCATCTTTGAGTGTGCCAGGTAGATAATCCTCGAATAAGATCTTCTCTATTTCGATTTCTTCTTCCCTCGAAAGTTTAACGTTTATAGGAATTGCTATCGACGGGATTTGAATGGGGCTTACCGATTCAAAAGACTCGACAAATCCGCTGTCTGATTTAGCGGCATTCTTTAAAAAGCTACGGGCATTTTGGGCGGTCTTACTCATTAGATTTCACCAGCTCCTTTTTCGCTTCTAACCGTGAGCATTTTTCAAGGAATTCGAGGGTAAGACTTTTATAGTCTTCTACAATGCGGCTTTTCGGAAATGCGTCGAAAACGCTTTTCCCTTGGAGAATAGCTCGCGAAACAGAGACGTCCCGGCGAACGCGAGTATTAAAAAGCATGTTAGGGTAAAGCTCATCGATCCCCTCAATGAACACCGAGTTTGTTGCTGTGCGTGGGTCCCATAGAGAAAGGAGGATGCCGGCAAGCTTGATCGGGTGGTGCTCGGTTACCATAGCGTGAAACTTAGCTAAGCGATGCAGGGCAAGCACGGAATAAGGCTCGGGGGTTATCGCTAGTAAAGACAGGTCTGACGCAAAATAAGCTGACTGTGTGAGCCATGATAAGCTAGGCGGCACATCAATAATGCAATGGTCAAAATCAAGAGGTCGTAAAGCTTTTCTTAGGCGTTCATGATTGTAGGGATCAGACATAACTTGATTAGTGCGCTCAACGCCGTCAAGGTATGTATTCGCAGGGATCAAAAACAGTCCTGAGGTACTTGTTTCTTTGATTACCTCGCTTATATTTTTCTCACCTTGAAGAACTGGAACCATTGTATCAAGACAATCGCAGCCAATACCTAGCCCGGTAGATAAATTCGCCTGGCTGTCAAAATCAACCAGTAGAACACGTTTTTTGTGAAACTTGGCTAGGGCAGCGCCAACATGTAGTGTGGTTGACGTTTTTGCCGTTCCGCCCTTAAAAGAATTAATTGTCGTTGTTATCATTGCACCTCAGTTGTAAGACATGGCTTACATCTGTCTACTTTATAAAAATGATACAATTTGGGCAACGGTGGAAAATGTATCCTGGGTTGACAAAGAAGTTGACAGGATTAGGCTTACAAGCTATCCTAACTTTCGATAATGGTAGGTTATCACAACCAAGGAAATTTTATGGGACTGATCTTAGCTCAAACGTATGAAATCACGGCCACCGAAATGATGGTCGAGGAAATTAAAGACTACATCATCAGGGCTAAAAGTGCGAGCACACGGAAAGCCTATCGAAATGACTGGAAAGACTTTGATATGTGGTGCCGAACAAAAGGACTAGTTTCACTCCCGGCTTGCTCGGCTACAATTGCCGGCTACCTAGTCGACCTATCGAAAACTCATAAGTCCGCAACCCTTGAGCGCCGGCTTGTCTCCATTCGCCAGGCGCACTCTATGGCTGGCAATCCGCTCGACAAAAACGACTGTTGCATTGGAGAAACGCTCAAGGGAATTAAAAACACCATCGGCACAGCCCAAACAATGAAAGCCCCGATTGTTACCGAAGACCTGCGAGCAATGGTCGCTCATTGCGCCGACAATTTAAAAGGAATGAGAGATAGAGCGTTATTTTTGATCGGGTTTACCGGGGCTTTTCGCCGTTCGGAACTTGTTAGCCTAAAAGTCGAAGATCTGCGCTTCAATAAGCACGGCATTGAAATTTTATTACGCCGTTCCAAAACCGACCAGGAAGGAAAAGGGGAGACTGTCCCAATCCCTTACGGTAGCAACTTAGAAACCTGCCCCGTCCGGTCGCTACAATCTTGGCTAGAGGCTTCGGGGATCTCAAGCGGTCACCTATTCCGAGGTATCAATAAACACGGCCGCATCAATGACAAAGGGCTTACCCCGACCGCTGTCGCGCTGATCGTTAAAGACAATGACCACATCAAAACAAACCATACCGCCTATTCAGGGCATTCCCTACGCGCCGGCTTTTGCACTCAAGCGGCCATCAGTAAAGTTTCCGCTCATGCCAGCATGAAGCAAGCCCGTCAAAAGAAAATGGAGACGCATCAAAAATACATCCGGATCGCTGACGTCTGGCAGGATTGCGCTGCTGCAAAATTAGGGCTATAATATGACCGGTCATGAAGATAAAGTTAAACATTGCAAATATGTCATATTTTGACATATAATGAAGATATGCCGAGAACTGAATGGACTTTGAAATTATCTACCAAGCTATCTAAATCGATTTCACAGCTTCCAGAGCATGTGCGATTAAAGATGTTTGCCCTGGCCAAGGATCTAGAAATGAAAGGGCCTATGCAACCAGGGTGGCCAAATTTCAGTAAGCTTGGAGATAATTTATACCACTGCCACATCAAGAAAGGGAAACCAACTTATGTGGTGTGCTGGAGAATCTTAAGCAAAGAAGACAAAATTATGGAGGTTTATTATGCAGGCACACACGAGAAAGCACCATATTGAAAAGGATATAATTGCTGAAAAAAAGGACAATGTAATGGTTGATTGGCGTTCGGCTTTTACCGATTTAATCGATAAATTTTCCGAGGCTGGAGCTGCGCTTCGTGGACTTAGATTGCGAGATGGTCTTACCCAAAAAGAATTAGCTGAGAAAGTTGGAATTGCGCAGGCTAACCTTTCTAAAATGGAGCATGGCAAACGCCTAATTGGCAAGGCTGCCGCAAAAAAGTTTGCATCTTTTTTCCATACTGATTACCGAATCTTTCTTTAGTCTTATATCAGTTCTTTTAGGGGTTTGGAGCCCTTTTAGCAAATCATCCTTCACAGTCTCTATATGTAATTTTAGCTCGCTAGGATGCATTGCCTTGGTCGTATAGAAAATGGAATCATCGTTCTCATTGAAGAAACGTGTCACGAAAACATGATGATCAGTATCATAAACCGATTGATGTAAAATCTTGCATTCATCAAGTTGCATAACCCACCTTTAGGGGTAGACCCAACGTTCATGTCACCAGCCGCCACTTTGCCTATGGAACTTTAGAGTGTCGTTTGTTGAAACTCACCTTTACCTGAGGAAAAAATGAGTGTTGAAAAAAATAAATGCCTTGACTTGATGTAAAAAAAATTGATAGTCTACGAAATTCGACTTAAATTTTTAACTTTACGCAAGAGAACAACATGACAGCTCCATACATGTACTGCCGGAACATCCCAGGAATAACATTCCCTTTACACCCACTGCTTGAAAGATTAGATCTGGATGAAAATATTGAGCAATATGAAGATATTCAATTTCTCAGAGATACGCCTGTACGACATATTGTAGTTGACTCCATGAAATTTGGGTCTCTTGTTGGGGCCGCTGGTGGGGTAGGATATTTCACCGGATTTACTTCCGTAGCATGGTTTTTGCCAGGGCCAATAAGCCATGTGGTGGGCGCAATAAGTGGGTTGATTTCTTCAACAAGCTTTTTTATGACAAATAGCAGAAAATGTGATCTTCTAACGTCAAGGCGTGTAAAAAGGATTGAGGATAAAATTAGTGAGATTGGGAAAAGCCTTTCTTCATTCTTCGGAATAGTAATCACTTCAGTGGTGAAAGGGAATAATTCCAGAGACGCGGAGCTAAGAATTGCATATACATATTTTAGAAATCAACATAAACAATTAACTTGAGTATAGTATGATAGTAGTAAATTGGTATACCGATGAAATGGCTAAATGGATTCCGAAAATTCTTCCTACTTGCGAATGGCTGACGGTCGGCGCTCTCATTATAAATATCGCATCCATGGCCCTAAAAGCTCTTGCGTCGAGCTGGTCGGCAAATACATATTTACTGAATGTTTTGGCAATTTCTCCCAGCATTTTGATGCCTGTGGTAACTCTAAATATAATATTAAGTATTTCAGTGCTGATAATTTCCATTACACGAAAACCAGAACCTTTATTGGTATAACAGACATCACTAAATGCTCAGGAAGTGGTTGAGAGAGAAAAAAATCATGTTATAGATATACATATGCGCCATCTAAGTTGCATCTGCGGCGTGTTTTAAGCCGCCTAGAAGCCGTTGCCAATAATTAGCCATCTCTAGGTATTGCCATGGTTGAGATAGGTGATTGCTGAAGGTTTCTAGTTCTAGTACTATTGTGAAACGCTTCATTATCCCAAGTGACGGTTCGTGACACTAACGTTGGGCTATCCCTAAATAGAGCACAAATTCAATTCAACACCCCCCGAAATTCCTTGAACATTCCCACATACATGCTTTAAGGTAGTAAGTCACCACCTCAAGGAAAGTGTCAATGGCGAAACCCAAGAAAATCAAAGATGCCGTCCGGCTGTCGGTTGTCTTATCAAGAGCTCAAGCCGAATTCATTTACCTTGGCAGAACAGGTCGTGAAAGGTCAGCTGAGGCCGTTAAATCACGAGATAATGACAGGACTGCTTAGTTAGGTAATGCTTAGCGTATGTTTTCGTTCCATTGGGCTTTAAACCCCTTAACGTGCTTTATAGCCCAAATTCTGTGCTGACCCCTATAGAGTACGCTAAGGTCGCGGCCGGGATTCTGATTCTACTCTCTAATATCCATCATAGTAATTTTCATCATCATTATTCGATTTCATCATCCAAATAAAAAAAACTACAAATAGAAAAACTATTATATAAACTACTGTGGATATATCAGCATTCAAAAATTCTGCTTTTGCAGTGCTTCCAGATTGGTTGCATTTTTCTAAAAATTCTCCTACTTTCATGGACGCCTAAATTTGATTTTATGGGCTAAAAAATGCATCAGGATGCGCTTCTTGCCATTCCCTAGCTTTTGCTTTAGCCGACTTTAAACATTCTGAGTTAGTGTACTTTTTATTTAATCCATTAAATTTCTCTTTAGCGCCTTCATCTCCGCATGCTGCTGCTAACAAAATCCATTTAAAAGCTTCAATAGTATCCTGAATAACGCCATCACCACTAATATAAGCACATGCTAGCACATGCATGGCACATCCTTCCCCTTTTTCAGCTCCCTTATAAGCCCAATAAAGCCCTTTTTTAGTATCATTTTTAAAATAGAAATGATACGTCGCTAGCGTCCCCATCGATGATGCGCTCCCGATATTCGTCGCCATGTACTCAAAATATTCAAGCCCTTCTTCTAGCGCCTTTTTCCTTTCTAAACTCTCCATAGTACCGGAATCAAATTCATCAGGAAAATCTAAGCCAGCCCACAAAATTAAATCTTCATGAGATCCTATTTTAATACGCTCTTTTGATTGAGAATCATCCGCAGACACACTGCTAATAATTAAAATGAAATGAAAAATTGTAATTGAAATTAGCACATTTAGATTTTTTAACATAGCACGCTTAATTAATGTTTTAGCTATGTATTATAAAAACGAAACAACTTCATGGCAATATAAATGATTGTATATACAGTGATTAAAAAGTGATGGAGGGTTTACACAAAGAAAGACACTAGGGCTCTTTTTTAGTTCAAATTTTTTGCAATCAAAGCAATGTCATTTAAGTCAGTTTCTGCAATCCTCGAGAGCTCATCTAGGACCAGCTTTTCAAATTCTGGCCCTTTGTTTAACAAGATCATTGCATGCCCAAGCAACTGCAACTTTTGTGCTAAGGACAGCAATTCCTTTGCTTTAGACGAGGGATCCACATTTAGGCCATTGATTGCTTTGATGACATCAAGGGCCAAGCTCCTGCTTTTTCCTGTCGGGACAATGACACCTAGTGTGGCTGATACGATTTCGTCCACTTTATCAAGTGAATCTTTAGAACTTAAATATAGCGCGACTTTTTCTAATCGCCCGTATAAAGATTCTGGCAAAACTTCACTCAGACTTTGAAGGGTTGCCGGATGTCCAACCGCATGAATGACATTCTTGAGCAGATGCCACTCCTCAATGTGAAATCCTAAAGTAAGGGCATATTCTTGGGCGAGGGCAGCGGGGATAGCCTCGAGCTTTTTGAGGAGGGTCGTCTCGTCAAGCGGAATTTCCTGGTCTGAGTCGCGGACCAATTCAAAGTTAACGATTTTCCGCGAGCTCACTGCTGGCCCCTAGATTGCTGGATCTTCTGCAAGATTGCCATCAACGCTTGGGCTCCTGGCCCGTTTTGCTGTCCGCCTTGGGGCTGCTCTTGCTGCTGCTGTTCTTGCACTCTCTGCTGTGGCTGCACTTGTCCTTGCCCCCCGAAGACAGTTTCTAAAATGGCAGACCATGGCACTTTATGATCTTTCGTCATCTTTGAAATTGCGGCATTAAATTTTCCTTGAGATTGGGCTATAGCACCCGCTTGGATAGGAGTTCTTCCTTGCTGAATTTCTGACGTCAAAAACTGACTTAATTCCGGTGAATATTGCTCAATTATATTCCTATTCTCATTAGGGTTTTCTTCTTGGGATTCTTCAGGCTGCAACTTTTCCTTTATAAGCCTCAATGCTTGTCCAACTGTATGCCCAGCCGCAACTGCGCCATTAATAAATTTCCCTAATCTTGGCTCTACTTTCGTAAGCCCTTTTACAGCGATGCTTTCGGGGATAAGAGGGCTTAAAAGAGGCAATATACGGCTCAGAACGGCACCACCAGCCAAGACACTGGCTCCAATCGCAACACCTCTTTTCAAATGCCTCATCGGCGCATCTTTCTGCCTCTGAATCTCTTTTCCTGCTAACTGATATGGTTGCATTATTGTTCCTCTACTAATTTATCTAGACCAGCATTATAAAATAGCCACAGATCTTGCAAATTTGGGTACCAAGAGGTATTTTGTTTCGATAGCTCTCGTTCCTGCCTTCCAGTTAACTGCAATTTCTCGCGATTATCATTCAAGTACTTCATCCAAACACGCGGATCATAGCCCATAGATTTCAGTTGCATACCTACAGCTAATGGGCTGCCAAATTTTCCTAATTTAGAAGCCAACTCTTTAGATACTTTATAGGAATATTCTTCCCTTCGCTTCTCTATTGCTTCATCAATCTGTTGAAACGTCATATTTTCATTTCTATTAATCAATTCTTTTTTACTAAATCCCGGAATGCCTTTACTAATGTTGGGGGCTTTGATAAGGGCATTATTAAGTTCTTTTTCTCTAGAAATTGGGTAGGCTAAATAAGCGGAGGCTTCTGGGGAAAGTTGCTGTTTTGCTTCGTAAGAAAGAGCTAGATTTTCCTCATCTCCACGATTCCTAAATGCATCTCCAACAGATTTCAGATTAGCTAAATTCGTTTTAGCATCATCGAAAAGCATTTGACCAACACCAATATTCTCTAATTGTTGATACTCCCTCGATATTTTATCGAGTTCTTTGCCATATTTCTCAGCAGCCTCATACTCGGTTAACCCTTCCCCACCGAGTTCTGGATGCTCTTTATTTTTGGGTTTAATAGAATTAATCGCTTTCTGTCTAATAGAATCATAAACATTTCCGGGAACTGTGGCGCCTAATGTAGTTTTTACTTTCTCAAGCTCCCCTTCAATATATTTTTGCACGCCCTGTTCATTTGTCCTTTTGCCTTGCAATGCTACATTTCTTTCTTGCAATGCTTGATCGATCATATTTTCTTCAGCTAGCGCATTTTGAAATTCGTTGTTGTACCTTGCTGGGTTTAAATTGAATTTTTCAGCAGCAGCATTATGCCTCTCGTTAAATTCTCGAGGTATTACAGGCTTCAAAGTCGCTTCTGTTGGTTCTCTTGTTGTTACACCCTGCCTTTCTTCACCTAAAGGAGATTCATTTCCCATTGGCTCGATGCGTTGGGGCTTATTTGCCTGTGCTGACTGGATATTGGCTTGATTCCTGGCCTGTTGCCTACTCAGTTCGCCGAGTTGACGGGTCATTTCCGGTGTCATCCCTGGAATTGAAAGAGCGCGGGTTAAAAATTGTGTCGGGGTAAGATTCCCAGATTCTTTTTCTAACGCTTGCAGCCCGGAGGAAAGCCTATATCGCTCAATCTCTTTAGGTACTTGCTCGGCAAGGCCTTGGCCTACTCCTGCTCCAATACGCCCGAAGATATTGGGCTGCTTGACTGAATAAGAACTTGAATTTGATTTTGACATTATAAGCCTCTATACCATATTGTAAAGCCACTTTCTATTATATATTTTACATTATAACATTGCTGAAAATATATTGTAATAAGTTCTCTGCATTAAAAATGGGCGCTACTCCAACCGGAATAAAGCAGATTTTCAGGCTCTCTAAAAGCTTCCAGCGCCTTAAGATATTCCTTCTCATCCTCTTCCTTCGTCCGTGCCTTTATAAGGCTCATTGCAAGGTATCTAAAAGCGTCACTCCCATGCGAAAAATGATCATGCCTAGGGTTATCGCGCCAATTACCTAAAGATTCATTCCAATCTTTACGATAGTTTTCTAAAGCTCGAATCCCTTTTTCACACTTTGTTTCATCAAACCAGCAACGATTTAGCAGGCTGCGCACGGCATCAATACCCTCTTGCAGGCCAAGCCTTGGAAGAACGGTAAATTCAATTCCCAGGTTTCGCGCAATCTGTACCCGGGTTAACCCACTCCCTAGCTCCGTTGAACTCGCATCATGGGGCGCAAAAACACGCTCTAAGATATACGGTTTGCCCTTAATGATCTTAATGTAATGGCCAAGGCTCTCGCCGCTATTTTCGTAATAATCGATTAGGCGAATTTCCGGCCCTAGCTGCTGCCAAAACCAAATAGCTGTAGAATCTCCATAACCCAGATCGAGGGCCGCAAAAACAGGTAGATTTTCATCATAAGGTACATTTCCTATGCGACGCTCAATCCGAGCTTTAGTCATATGTCTGACATAATAGTGCCCTTCGACATTGGCTTGAAACGCTTCTTCGGAAGTACTTGGATACTCTCTAAGCATATCATCGCCCTGCGTCTTATACTTGGCGGCATACCATCCCATTTGCGTAGGGATTAGTTTAATAGAATGCACTTCCTGCAACTCTTTGAAGTACTTTACTAAATCTTCCGGTATATGCACAGATTCATAAAGACAATATTCAGGGTGTTTGTGCCAAGGCATGAAATGAAACTTGTAGTCTAGCTGAGTTAGAGGCTTCCCCGAATCTCTCATTTTCTGAGATTCAACGCACATATCATAAAACGCTCCCTCTCTACCGCGTGCGGTGCTTTCTATGAAGCAATAAGACCCCGTAGCGAGAGTATTCAAGCTCCCAGTAAGGATTTCGTTTGCCCTCTTGATGTCATCACAAGCAATTTTTCCGAATTCACTAATCAAAAGGTATTGAAAAGTAGCACTCCTTAGGCTAGTACCAACACGAATTAAGGAATTATTAGAGAATGTCAACTCTTTCGCTGAATCAATTTTAGCCTCTATACAGGCCTTTAAGGAGTCCGGCAAGCAATCATATGCAAACTTGATTTTTCTAAAGATGTACTTAGCGTTCTCTTCCGTGTCGGCAATGATCCCACAGCTAACATTAGAATTAAAAAGTGCTGTATCTAGGAATAGCAAGGATATAAAGGTTGTGATTCCTAGCTGACGTGCCTTCAAAATGATATTGCAGTAATGAATCTCATTATAAAGCTGTAGTTGCGCCCAATTACGTTTAAAGACCTGCCTCTCACCGCGTTTATTGGTTATGTGGTAAAGGTTGTCTAAACGCCACTCTCTATTACTTAAATGCTTCTGAGCTATTGCGATATCATTCTGCGTTACAGTCATCAATCAAGTCCTTAGTTTTGCCATCAACATTTTGCAATATGAACGATAGCGGATTGACAGCATCACCGCTAATCTTCGATTCCTGTTTACTGCTCCATCCCGTGGTATTCGTTAATACAAGAGTTGTTATTGCTGAATTAAATTTATTCAATAGCCCACCGCGCACTAACAAACTTTTTTGCCATGCTTTAGACCTTTTATATACGCCAGAAAACTTTTCATTTTCCTTTGCCCACAAGCTGAGCTGATCAGGATCATAGCCCCTACTCAAAGCAAAATCCTCATACCACATACTTTTAGGATCGTTCATCCACTCCAGAAACTTATCAGCCTCATTCTCGATAAATTCAGCAGTATACTTTTTCGGCCTCCCCCCAGTTTCACATCCCGGATATGGAGCATGGCCTTTAGGTGCTGGCATTTTTTAACCTCCCTCAGCAAAATGATCATCAGAGATTGCCCATTCATCCATTAAATTGTCGACCCCCGGAAAAGTCTCTTCGATTTTCGAAAAGTCAAATTCTCCATCAAGCCAAGAGAAATCAAGTGGTGCTGCCATAAAGCTCCTTACCATCGCGGTTTAAAAGTTTCATTTTGAGAAATCCAAAACGACAACTCATTGACATGGCCTTGCAGTTCATCTATTGAAAGCTTGCCCTCTCCGGCAATTTCCCATAAATCCTCGAAGTAGACGCCTATTGAGCAAGGATAACTGAGCTGATCACGCCCCCTAAGATACTCAAAAAAATCTATCGCGTCCTTATCAGAAACAATCGATCTCTCGATTAGGTCGAAAAGCCAACCATCGGGCACTCTTGAAAATGTGTATCGAACAAAGTCGCCCAGTCGGTCTAAATAAAGTTCCATCGTTAACTTATTGTTTTGAACTTTATGCGCTGACATAATATCCATCCATTTCTAAAGATTCAAAAAGTCCACAAATCAAGTCAGGATCAGCCCAAAATATAATTGTATCGGGATGACATGAAGTTGCGCTGTATCGATTGCAAGCAAGACGAGCTCGCAACCTTGGCTCTTTGGCGTTTTTGAAAAGTCGATTATAAATTTCATAGGCACAAGAAGCGTATCTTTTGCCGATTCCATGGTAATATTGCATATCTTTACTGCGGTCAAAATTTTGAAGCGTGATTTTTGCTGAATCTGCCCCCTGTTTTAGTAATGATAAAAGCCTGTCCATCGAACATTCTTTCAATCCAAGGCTTTCAACTACATCATCCGGATCAACATTTTGTAGATCAAAATCTAAATCCAGTTCTAAAATTTCATTATCGTTCGTAAAATCGTCCATATTTCCTTTGCTTTTAAATTTTAATACTACATTATTGCCGGGCAAATTTCGATGAACTTCTCACGAGTGACGACCTTTTTGGCGGATCGACAAAGTCCAGCGTGGCCATTTTTGTTATGGATTGCGGCTTTGGAATCGGAGTAACTTTCAGCGCGGCCTTTTTTAAGGGGGATTCCGTTGGTTTTTTCGACACACCCACGTCTTTACTCTGGCCAACCGCTTTTGAAGCCGCAGGCGAAGGCTGTAGCTTTGGAGTTTCTGGCGTCGAACTTAAGTAATCCTCAACGAACTTTTTGCCTTCCGATTGAAGAAAGCTAAAGAGAGCATCGTTCTTTTCCTTCTCATCGAAAAGGATACAAGCATAATTGACCTCTTTGCCAAGGCTTTGATCGAATGCCTTCCGACCAGGAAGTCTGAAATACCAAAAGAATTTCTTCTTAAAGACAGTGATGCCTTTGATATTCAAACCAATTTCCGGTAAGCGAATGTGAAGCGTGCCAATCAGGTGCTGCTTTTCGTCCTGTCTGGTAATTTCGTAAAATTTTATGAGTTCGATGTGCATTTGGATTCTCCTCGATGCTGAATTGGAAAAAAACGGACTGGGAAAAAAACGGACTGGGAAAAAAACGGACTGGGAAAAATTCTGGGAAAAATAAATCATTAAAATTAAGTGAGTTACACCAAGTTTCCCAATTTCCCAATTTTCCCAGTAAAAAAACAATAGGCCTGACATCAAAAATATGGAAAACGAAGTGCTCTATTTTAAAATAATTATTATATAGTTTACTTTTTTGTATATGTAGGCTCGAAAAAAAAATCGAAACTGGGAATAATCGAAAAAAACTGGGAAAATTGGGAAATTGGGAAACTTTCTTTAAGTGTGTGTTTTTCAACGAGATACAATTCCCAGTTTTTTTCCCAGTGCTGATTTTTTCCCAGTCCATTCCCAGTTTCATGCAATTTCTCCATCGAATCCGCATATTTCTTCAGAAATTACAAATACACGTGGTGTCACTTTGATCCCTTCGATTGTTTTTTTAGACTCATTTCTGTGTGGATTTTCCTCCCTTAGCAAATACCCTTTATCAAAGAGAGCTTTAAGAGCTGGTTTTTTGGGCAACTCGCCGAGAGCTTGGTGTAATCCCTCTTTTGTTAGGTAGAATTTTCCTAGTCCTGTTGTATACCCGTAAACATCTGAAAAGCGCCTGGCATCCCTATCTTGTAAATCGCAAGGTCTAAATGCTGAATCTCTTTTCTTTAGATAGTAATCACGAATAGCGCATATGCAACGGACATCCTCGCCTTGTTTTTTGTTTCCTTCGTGCCATTTTGCAAAAAGATGTTTGGTAGAGTCTAAAATTTCATCACGTGTATAGGGGAAAATTTCCCACTCTGATGCCCATATTCCTGTAAGGGTTGCAAAACAAAACAGTTTTAACACACGTGAATGTTCTTGAGACAATGTAATGCCTCCAGAAATATCCATTGCAATTGATAAGCACCCTTTAGCAATGCTCTCACGTAATTCTTGAGAGCTCTTGTATGTGTCAACGATCTTTTGAATAAATGCCGATGCTGCTGTGCCATAAAATTGACCGCAGTTTCTCTTTAGGTTGTCGATAAATGTTTTGTTATTTTCTCCATGATAATCTGTAAAAACTTGTTCGACAGGAATATCAATGAAACGCACAAACAAACCGGCGGGTGCTTTGGAATTTGTTTCAGCAAGACGCTCTTGAAGGCTTTTTTCCCCTGTACTTATAACTGTAGTGCACCAATCTCGTGTCGTCTTATGTTTACTTTGTTGGGTCAATCGCTCTTTTCCTCTCCCACCAAAAAGATTATAAATCACTTTGTCTAAGTCAGAGCCAACACATTGTCCGATTTCATCTAAACACAGAGCGCTATCAGTTGCCTGAGAAGCAAGGCTTTCTATTGCATTTGCTGTTGCATGCCATCTTCTTATTAAGGATAGCTTTGGGGCATAAGTCGGATCAGCCCCACAACCTGTTGTTGATGTTGATGTTTGTGCAGCGGTTGTTTTTCCTTTACTGGTATTTCCTGAAATGTGAACACCATTGCTTCCTGTATCTGCAAATTTAACTATTAATCCAGAAAGAGCATGTGATTGTAAAAAAATAGGAACTGCATTCCCTCGACATGGAATAGCTATATTTTCTTTCCACTGCTTCAATGTTCCCATGCATTCAAGAGGTGATGGCCCTGTCGAAATAGTCTCTGGCTGAAAAATAATTTCTTCGTTGAGGCTTGTAATGTTATTTCTAAATGTATGCTTTTTTGAGACGTAAAGAAGATCGCCAAGGGGATTTTCAAACCATCCCAGAGATTTAACCGCTCGATATGTTTTATCTGGTTTAAAACCAGACAGATATTTCTTAAGCTCCGTTTCCATCCCTGGAACTATAGCAAGATTGTCATGTGCAAGTTCTATTGCAATTTCATTTCCTTGTGTGTGCAGTTTGCGCCGCTCGATACAGGCTTCTCTTGTAATTCCATCCATGTCAATCCAGCGAATAATTAGGCCGCTATTACTACCTAAATAATCGCGAGAACGTCCAGCGACCCAAATGGGATCACAAATTTTTGTTAATATTGGCTCATTCTCATCTTCGTCATCCCCTCTGGGATCTTGGTTTTTTTTCTTTTTTGGTGCGCTCTCTTTCCAGACGCCGAAATTATTTAGTTGATATCCGTAAGGTATTTTAATCCCATTCCTATGGCATTCAGAATCATCATATTTGTGATCTGATTTAGAAAGAGATTCCTTCAGATCCTCTTCGATAAGATTGATATCATGCTGTTGTAGTTCTACCTCGTCTTTTTCATCTCTTGCCGCATTCCAGAGAGAATTATACTTTTCAAAAGCTTGTTTTTCCTTATCTAACATATCATCAGGGATTACCTCAGTATGAAGCCAAGATCTATGTAATCCCGATGCCTCGCAATCAGATTCAATCCTCCTTAATTTTTCATTATTCTTATTTTGATTGATTTCTAGAGCGATTTTTTTCTTAGCAAGCTTCTCCTCTTCTTTTGTTCCATGCCAAAGGTCATTAATTAGAGGATTGTACCAAGGTATTACCGAGACTTTCCGTTTTCCTTTAGAGAATCGGGCGGCAACGATTTTAGCGTCCTTTCTACTTGCATATGCCCATCCTTCCGGAAGAAATGTGGCCTTAATTCCACCTTTGCAAGCGCTTTCTTTATTAAGTACGAGCTTGGTATTGCTCATGAGTAGGAAGCAATTGTAACTGATTTTTTGCTTTAGATCTGGATCATTTACATCAGGGCTTTGTGAGGCATCATCAGAATCCAATAAGACTGTCTGTCCATTTTGGCTTGATTGTAAAGTTGTTTTGTCTTCATCTAGAACTTGAGTTTCTTTTACTGCTGTGCTATCATGTGTCATAGTATACCATTACTGTTGAGCCGCCCAGGTTACTGTCTGGCGGCTTTTTTGTTTTCGCTGTCGTTAATTCTAATTGATTTTTCTATTGCTACTTGCATCTAAACCCCACTTGCAGCGGCTTTTTTCTTAAGCACGCCGCTTGAGATTATTAAAGCTGCTTGCCCTCTAGATAAATCTTGGATTCCAGCTTTGTATCCAAATGAGCGGAAAAGATCTTTCTGCTTTGGGCTAATTGGTAATGCTCTCCATGGCGCCTCAAGATCACTGACCGCAAATAATCCTCTATTCGATTTCGCAAACTCCTCAGCCGTTCCGAAGGCATATTCAAACATCAGGTTTTCGGCAATCATGCGATAGCTGTTCCGGCTTTCGAAGAATACGACACTATATCGGCCTTCTGCTGTAGGGAAGATCTTCAGCGCCTTATCATTGACAGCTTTGAGGCTGAATGACTGGCCATCTTGAACCCAGGTGAATTCCTCGCCAATCGGATCAAACTCAATGAGAGCGGACTTCAGCTTTTTGTTAATTGTAGGGGGTAATTTCTGAGCGAATTCAGGTATTTTGCCTTCAGGCTTCTGCTTTTTATCGGCCTCTTCAACGTCATCAAGCAGAGCAGCGGTTCCGCATAGGGTATGGCTCTTGCTTCCGAGGTCGAGAATCAAGCAATCTTTCTTGTTGGGGTAGAGCCTCAGTCCCCTTCCTGCCATCTGTTGATAGAGTCCTTTGCTCTGTGTTGGCTTGACCATGAGGATACAGTTAACTTGGGGGCAGTCCCAGCCTTCAGTCAATATCTGGCAGTTTGTCAGAATCTCAATGGAGCCGCTTTTAAAGCGCTCTAGCAGGTCAATGCGTTCATCTGAGGGTGTTCCTCCATGGATGGCTTCTGCTGCAATTCCATGCTGTTTAAATGCGTCGGCTAAGTTGTGAGCGTGGGCGACGTTAACGCAGAAAGCTACCGTTCGGCGATTGCGTGCACGTTCAAGATAAGATTTTATGATCAACTCGGTTATTTCTGGCGTGTCCATATAAGAGGCTAGTGATTCGGTTTTGAAGTCGCCATCTTCTGTCTCTACAGTGCTTAAATCCAGATCGGTTTTGATTTTAACGCCAACAGGTTTACAGAGATATCCAAGATCAATCAAGTCTTTGACTGATTTACGATAAACGACCTGTTGGAAAACAGCGCTAAGTCCTTTAGGGCCTTGCCTGAATGGTGTAGCTGTACAGCCAACAAGAAGCTTATTGGGTGAATCACCTAGAAAGCCTAGAGTCGATAAGACATGCCTAGCCGAATCTGCGCCGGCTCTGTGGCATTCATCGTAAATACATAATTCAAAGCTCTGCCGTTCTAGATGCTTAAGTGTTTCCTCACGGCTGGCGCTTTGGATGGATGAAATAACAATGTCCCGATCAAACTCTTTCCGGCCTTCTTGTACAATGCCGATGTCACTTCCAGGGCAGATCATTTCGATCTTTTCTTGTGCTTGACCCAATAACTCTCGTGTATGAGCCAAA
>Ga0193754_1000020_pt1 | contig 18574 bp, 31 predicted proteins | sample H1a1metaG_FD_143052 | JGI IMG/M metagenome (GOLD analysis project Ga0193754, IMG submission 143052) | Soil microbial communities from a riparian zone of the East river system, Colorado, United States - H1a1 | ecosystem: Environmental > Terrestrial > Soil > Riparian zone | place: USA: East River... | reverse complement strand
CTCGTCGAGCTGGGCGCCGGTCTTGTCGTGGCCGAGTGGTACGCGTTCGACGACGCCGAGCTCGACGAGGCCCTCCATTGCCTTCCTGACCCCGCGGGACGTCATCCCGGTGCCCTTGGTGAGCAGGTCGTCCCCGGGCCACCCGGCGCGGGCCTGGTCGTTGAAGTCGAACGCGCAGACCAGCAGCACCAGCCGCTGGCCCTTGGTGAGTTCGGGCGGGGCGTGGCGGATCACTTCCTGCATCAGGTCGTACCCCACTACTCGTCGACTTCGTTGGGTGCCCGACGGAACGGGCTGGTTGCCTGACGGAACAGGCCGGCCTGACGGAACAGGCCGAGACCGGGCGTGGCGGAACACGCGCGGTGGTGGCGGTTGTCGTGGCGGAACACGAGGGGAGACCGCCTTTCTGGTCGTGCGGTCGTGCAGGGTCAGTCGGTGCAGGCCTGCCAGGTGTAGGCGGGTCGGAGAGCGCCGGTGTGGGCGCGTGCGGGGCGGTCGGTGAGCACGTAGCTGCCTCGGCCGTCGTCGGTGACCACGGCCGGCGGTGGCCGGCCTCCCGGGCCCAGCGGGGCGGTGGTGTCGGCGCCGCACATGGGGCCGCCGATGAGCTCGACGGCCACCCCGTCCGAGGTGGGGCCGGTCATCACCGGCCCCCGTCGGGCGGTGGGGTCCAGCCCATGCCGACGAGCAGGCGCCGGGTGGCCTCGGCGAGTTCGACGCAGCCCTCGACGTCGGCGTCGACGGTCTCGATGAACATCTCCAGCTCGATCGTCGGGAACGTGCCGACCTCGCCGCGGATGGTGATGGCGCGGGTGGTCTGCTTGAGCTCTACGCCGTCGATGACGATGGTGAGGTCCGGTGGGTGGCCGGGCCGGAGGACGACGCGGCCGGTGGCGGCGGCGCGGGGCATCAGTCGGCCTCGCCGAACGGGTCGAGGTCGTCGACGAGCTGCAGCTGCTGCCCGCGGTCGGCCTTGACGACGGGTCCGAACGTGACGTCGATGATCTCCATGTCGCAGATGACGCGGACCTCGTCGTCCTTGCGGAGCTTGCGGGCGTGACCGACGCAGCGGGCCTTGACGGTGAAGGTCTGCTCGTCGCCGAGTTCGGCGGAGACGGCGAGCGCGGATCCGCTCATGCCGGTGAACTTGACGTGCGCGGCGGGCATGAGCTCCTGCTGCACGTCGGCGGGTTGGGCCATGGTCATGCTCCGATCTGGGCCGGCGACGCGGCCGTTGTGGTTGGCGTCTGCACGCAGGTGAGGGCGTCGGCGACGGCCGACCACGCGGCGTCTGCGGCCCGTTCTGGTGGCGTGCCGGGCGGGCACTCGATCACGATGCGCACGGGGCCGCCGTCGAAGTCGAGGGAGACGGTGACCTTCACGGCGGGCTCGCAGCCGGCCGCGCGGGCCGCCTTGCCGTTGCCTCGGACAGTGCCCGGAAGGCCAGGATGTCCAGCGCTTCCTGGGGGGTCATGACTCGCCCCGCGCTGCCTGGTCGGGCTCGTCGCCCCAGAACTGCCGGACGACCTCGGCGTCCTCCGCGCTGGGCTCGACAGCCGGCGGTGGTCCGTCGTCGTCCTCGCCGGGCAGCGGCGGACCCTGGGAGGGGTCGGGGTCCGCCGCTTCCGGTGCCGCCCCACCCGCGGGGGCGCGGGTCTTCCCGGGGGCGGACGTCTTGCGCGGGGCTGGCCGGCGCTTGGCCGGCTGGGCGTCGCCCGGGTCGGGCACGGGCGGTGCGAGGTCGGCCGCTGTGATCACCGCGGCGGCCGGCGGGAACTCCTCATCGCGGCTGATCTCACCGCGCTGGATGGACTGGTAGATCACCGTGAGCGGCGCGAGGTCCAGGGCCGTCCACGCCCGCGTCGGTAGACCGACCTTCGCCTCAAGCTGCTGCTCAGACACCCCGAGCTCGGCGAACAACTCGATCGCCGCGGCGATCCGCTGCGGCAGCGGCTTCCCACCGCCGTCCTCCAACGTCTTCGTGCACGCCGCCTTGGCCTGCTCGACGAACCACAGCGGCATCAGGGCGAACAGCGCTTCGCGGACCCTGCGGGCGCCGGCGTTCGCGTTGTTCTCGTAGATGTCGCGGGCTGAGGTGAGTGGGTCGCCGCCGTCGGTTTTGTCGCGGGCGTGGGGCACGATGAAGATCGCCGACGCGCGGGCGTTGGTCTGCAGGTCCCACGCGAACGCCTGCATCTCCGACTGGGCGTAGACGTCGTCGCGGCGCAGCTCCGCGACCCCGTAGGAGATGTTCCCCCAGCAGCGGGCCAGCTCGCGTGCGAGGTGGATGGTGGCGCCGGTGACGGGCTTCCCCTTCCCGCGGGGGAACCGGTAGAAGGCGCGCTCGGCGAGCTCGCGCATCCCGCAGGCATCGCGCATCTCCTTGATCGCGTCCTGCTTGTTGCGGTGGCGGGCGTCGGCGGCGAGGACCGACGCGTACACCTCGGCGGCCGCGCGGGACTGCTCGATCGCGGTGCCCTGCCCGATACGGGCGGCGGTCGGGTGTGGGAGCGGGACGGGGGCGTTCACAGGGGCTTCCCCTCGGGTTCGAAGTCGCCGCGGAGCAGCGCGGCGTCGTGCTGGTAGGTCTTCCAGGTGGGGAGCTGCGTCGAGATGACGCGGTCGTCGGCGTAGCCGGGCCACTGGTCGCGTTCGCGGCACACGCGGTACAGGTCGCGGGCCTTGCGGTTGCGGTCGTGGCCGCGGCCGATGTCGTCGGGGTGGAGCTGGGCGCAGACGACGAGGTGCGGCGCGGTCTTGCGTTGGAAGATCAGGATGAACGCGGGCTGGCCGGCAGGGGACAGGCCGAGTTCTTCTGCGCCGTCGACGTACCAGGCGCCCTGGCCGTAGTAGCAGAAGTTCGCGACGGCCTTGGCGATGGTGTCGGGGTCGACCTCGTCGGCTGTCTTGTAGTCGACGAGGACCAGGCGCTGCCCGACGATGGTGTGCCGCAGGAAGTCGATCATCGCCCGGCACCACACCCCGGACTCCTTGTCCTGCCAGACCAGGGTGCGTTCCGGGGCGCCGGCGGCCGGGTTGAGGAGGTTCGCGGCCCACGGGTGGGCGCGCAGGGCGGCGGCCATGGCCGCGATGGTGTCGACATCGTGTGGCCGGATCGGTCGTTTCCCGGCGTCGCGAACAGCCTGGACGGCGGCCTTGTCCGCCTCGGTGCGCCAGGAGTTGGGGTCCTTGCCGGTGCCGGCGACGACCACGACGTCGTCACCGATGCCGAGAACCTTGTGGTGCGCGGCCGCTCCGAAGTCGAACTCCTCCTTGTGCTCGTTGAGGTCGCCGTCGAGCCATGCCTTGAAGAACGCGGGGGCCTTGGGTGGCATGAGCAGCTTCGCGCCGCTGTGGGACAGCGACCCGCCCGCGACCGGGTCGGCGTGGTAGACCTCGGCGGGCAGGTCGTACACACCTGGGCTGGTGATCGGTAGCATCGTGGTGTCGATCTCCGCCTTGGTCGGGTCGGGATCGGCGGCGGCGCGGATCGGGCGGTCCGCAGAGGTGCCCCCATCGGCCGCAGACGTGCGGCCGGTGGGGAACCGGGTGGTGGGGACCATCAGAACGGCACCTCTTGGGGCCAGTGGGTGGTGACGTCCTTGCCGCGCAGGCCGGCGAGCAGCGTCTTTCTGGCGTGCTCGGCGAGTAGCACTGCGGCGCGCTGTGCGTCATCGGGGCCGGGTGCGTCGGTGACTCCCGGCAGGGGCACGTCGAGCACCCAGCGCAGCAGGGTGTTGACGGCGTTGGCCTCGCCGACGTTCAGGGCCACGGTCAGGTCCCTTCTCGTTGGATGCGGGTGGTGGCTTCGGTGACTGCGACGCCCTTGTCGAACAGGGGCGCGGCCGACCTGCGGGCGCGGGGTGGGAGGCCGAGCTGGGTGGACACGGCGTCGGGCAGGACGATGCGGTCCACGGCGGCCGGGTGGGGCAGGGGCTGAGGGTTGTCGATGAGGTCCCCGACGGGGTCGTCGCCGGCCCAGGCGGCGGTCAGGTCGGCCCACACGGCGGGGTGGGCGGCGGCGACCTCGGCGAGGACGGGCGCGCCGGCGTGGGCGGGGTCGACTACGGGCGGCGTGGTCACTGCGGGCGCCCGATGATCTGGAGGACTTCCCCGATGGCGATGTGCCGGTAGGGGCCGGCGAGCAGCTCTGTGCAGCGCGCGTGGAGGCGGCTGAGCCTGACCGGGGCGTCGGCGTCGTCGAAGCGGTCGGAGCCGATCTCGATGTCGAGGGCGTGGCGGGCGTCGCCGAGGCGGTCGCGGAGCCGGGCGACGGTGCCGCGTTCGACGCCGATGGTGGCGGAGGCGCGGCCGTAGAGCTTCTGGAAGTGGCGGAGTTCGGCGTAGATGGCGGCGGTGGTTTCCAGGCACTGGATGAGTTCCAGGGTCTGTACCTCGGAGGCGGGTACCTCCTCGATGGTCGGCACCCACTCCACCGGGGTTGTGTCGGTGGTGTCAGGCAAGGTGTTCGGCTCCGGTGTCGACAAAGTGGACGTCTCCGATCTGGCATTCGCAGTGCCGCCAGGACTGCAGGTCGGGGATATCGCGGCCCTGGTCGTCGTGGGTGGTGCCGTACGCCTTGTGCCAGGGCGCCTCGGCCCGCGGCTGGGGGCGTGGGCGGCGGCCGGGCCAGCGCCGGTGGCGGCCGGGTCCGGTCGGGCGGCTGGCTAGGGTTATGACGGTCATCCGAGTCGTTCTCCCTCGGGGTGGTCGGGTGGGGTTGGCGCGGGGTCGCGCCGACCCACCGCTGGTCAGGGCGCCGTTGGTGAGTCCCGCCAGGCGGCGGGTCGGCGGTCGTTCCCAGCGGGCACGTAGTCGACGTGGCGCTGTGGCAGCCAGGAGTTCCGGTACGCGGCGCGCCGCTGGGTGCGGGCGACCTGGGTGTTCTCGTCGGGCCGGGCGGGGGTGCGGGCGATGGGGTCCTCGCGGGGGCGGCTGGGCCGCTGGGCGGGCGAGGGCATCGCGGTGCCGGCGGCGGTCCGCACGGTCGCCGTCGCCACGACGTCCGCGCAGTCGGGGCAGGTGGCGTGTCCATCGAGCTGGTCGAGCTCGGCGACGGGCCGCCACTTCGCGGCCGGGCGGCCGCAGAGTGCGTCGCGGATCCCGCCGCGGCGGCCGGCCTGCGTGAGGTCGACCTTGTGCGCGACCCGGCGGATGTCGGCGTCGCGGACGTTGCGGGCGCACCACTGGGCGCGGGTGATCTCGCTGTGGGCAGGACGGCTGCGCGTGTTGGTGGTCACGGGGTTCCTCAGTCCTGTGGGTGGTCGGCGTCGTCGGCGGCGGTGAGGTCGCGGACGGTGAGGTTGAGCAGGCCGAACAGCGCCATGAAGGTGAGGCCGACGACGGTGGCGACGAGGGCACCGGCGATGAGCAGGGTGATCAGGACGGTCACGGTCAGGTCGCTTTCACGGTGGGCCGGTGCAGGGGGCAGTGCTCATGGCGGATCCGTACCTGCGGCTCGCGCGGCATCTGCCTGGTCCACCTGCAGCGGCAGAGCAGCTGGGGAGGGATGTAGGGCGGGGTGGTCATGCCTGCCCGGTCCCGCCGCAGGTGTCGCACTTCGCGCTGCCGCCGCCGGGCTTGCCTTCGGGGTTGCAGGTGGGGCAGCCGGGCGTGTAGCCGGCGTCGATGGCGAGGGCCACGGAGAGGGCGTTGCAGGTGGCGCAGCTGGATTGGCCGGCGGCGACGATGCCGGTGAGGTGGTGGGTGCGGGCGCCGCAGAGGGCTTGGCGGCCTTCGGGGGCGAGGTGGGTGTTGCCGTCGCGGGTCATGAGCAGGTCGAGGACTGGCTTGGCGGCGGTGTCGCAGGGGGTGCTGTGGCCGGCGGGTTGGGAGCAGCCGGCCGTGGTGCACAACCGGTGGGCTCGGGTGGTCGCGCTCACGACACACGCTCGGTGGGCTGCTCGGCGGACGGGAAGGGCGACGTGCCGACGAGGTCAGCGAGCTGCAGGCCCAGGACGTGGGCGAGCTTCTCCAGCTCGTCAAGGCGCCAGGGCAGGCCGCCGCTCATGCGACGGCTGACCGCTGGCTGGCTCAGGCCGAGCTTGAGGCCGAGCTCCTCCTGCGAGACCTCCGCCACCAAGATCCGCTTGCGGACTCGATCCGCAACGGTGAGTGCAGGGGGCTGGTTCACGTGGCATGTTCTATCCCCGTAGAGGATAGTTCGTCAACCCAGCGTCATGTACCCCATGGGTCGCGTTGACTCGGTCAGCGAGTCGTGTATACGCTCAGCGCATGACGGTGACCTACGGGAAGGCCCGGCCCCGAGGCCAGCTGCGAGCCTTCCTGGCCCGCGAGATTCGCGCAGCGATGGCCCGGGAGAAGCTCTCAGGGGTAGCGCTCGCAGCTATCATCGGCAAATCTCAGCCGTACATATCGCGGCGCCTGAGCGGCGTGCTCGCATTCGACGTTGACGACCTTGAGGTGATCAGCCTCATCCTCGGTGTGTCGCCGTCCGAGCTCCTCTCCGAGGCTGTAAGGCGCCTCGACGCGCAGACTGCCGCTGCGGATCAAGGCGGCGCTACTGCGCCCGTTACTCGACGGTACCAAACCGATATAGCACCCGTCCTGCCGCTGTTCGCGCAGGTCAGGATGGCCGACCGGAGCCGACTCGGCCGATCGGGCGAAAGTGGTGTAGCCGCGTGAACACCCAGCGCACACCTCGCGATCAGTCCACCATGACTGCTCCGACAGAACACGACCAGCAATTGATCAAACTGCACTGTGACTACATGAGACGCACCGGTGCCACCGAATCCACATTGCACCACCGCCGGGCGAATCTACTCCGATTCGCCCGCCGCATTCCCTGCGAAATCGCCGCCATCACCGCCACCGACCTCGACCGGTGGCAATCCGGACTCCGCGTGTCCCTGTCGTCGATCGGCACCTACACCAGCCACGTCCGCAGCTTCTACCGTTGGGCGCACGAGACCGGACTGCTCGACGTCGACCCCTCCACCCGGCTGCCCCGGCCCCGGATCCCGACCCGGCTGCCCCGCCCCATCCCCGCGGCCGACCTCGCGCTGGCGCTGGCGTGCGCGGCCGAACCGGTACGCACCTGGATCGTCCTCGGCGCGTTCATGGGCCTGCGCGCCGCCGAGGTCGCGGCGATCCGCCGCGAGGACATCACCGACGTCCTCGTCGACGGCCGGCCCCGCACCATGCTCGCCGGGATCGGGAAGGGGCGTAAGGCGTTCCGGCTGCCGGTGCCGGCCGCGGTCGTCCCGATCCTGTGCGCCCACCTCGGTGGCCAGCCGGGCCCGCTGTGGCGGACCGTGACCGGGCTGCCGGTGACCGCGCACAACATCACCGACGAGGTCACCGCGCTGTTCCGCCGCCTCGGGCTGCCGCACACCATGCACTGCTGCCGGCACACGTTCGGCACGAACGTGCACCGCGAAACCCACGACCTCCTGATGACCGCCGACCTCATGCGGCACTCCTCCACGAACACCACGCGGCTCTACGTGGAGCCGGTGGCAGCGGAGGGCACCGCGGCGATGGACCGGCTCGCCGCCGCCCGCCTCGCCCGCCGCGGCCGACAACCCCGCCGAGGTGCGGCATGACCGCCGCCGCAGTCCCGGACCTGATTCAGACCGTGGCGCCCACCCGGGCCGCCACGTAACGCAGAACGGGCCCCAGCCGGGGGGACCGCCCCGGCCGGGGCCCTCGACCCACGGGGGTGGGCCCGATGCAATGTTCCGCCGAGTGCGGCCAGCCAGCCAGATACGTCGTCGGGGACGGCGGACCGATCCTGCTCGTTCTGTGCCCGGACTGCGCCCGGGTGTCCCGGCGACTGCGCAGGCAGATCGCCACGCGGCCGCTGCGCCGCGGCGCGTAACGAGACCAAGACCGACACCGACGATGGGCCGCCCACATCGAACAAGGAGCACCATGCGCCCACACAGGCTCGTCGCCGCGGCCGTGCTGACAATGGCGCTGGCCACCGCATGCGGTGACCAGAAGCTGGTCTGGGGAGCGGCGCCCTCCGTCGCTCCCTGGACAGCGACGACAACCCGACCACCGACACCACCAACCCGCGTGGTGCGCACCCCGACCGCCGCCGCAGCCGCACCGACCAGTAGCCCACCGGCACCGAGGACCACGTTCAGCGAGGGCGTCTACGCGGTCGGCGTCGACATCCAACCCGGCCAATACCGATCGCCGGGAGGGGCAGCCTGCTACTGGGCCCGGCTCGACGCGAACGAGGGGATCATCGACAACTACATCGGGAACGGCCCGAGCATTCTCAACGTGCGCGCCTCGGACGCCTACATCGAGCTGAGCCGCTGCACCTGGACGAAGTCGGGGTAACAGGACTAGTCGTCGTCGCGCTGCTCGTCGAGCGCACGCAGCTGCGCCTTGAGGTCGTCCATCTCCCAGCGCATGTGCCCCGACGGCAGACGCACCGTCGGCCGCAGCTTCCCGGCCGACACGTAACGGGCCAGGGTCTTGCGGGAGATCCCGATGCGGTCCGCGGCCTCGGTCGTCGTCAGCATGCGGGCGGGCCGGGGCACAGTGATCACGTTAAGGCCGGCTCGACCCTGCCTGACCTGCGAAGACCCAATCGGGCGACAACTGCCTGACCTGACCGGTCCTGGGTCGACCCGGGCCAATCTGGGATCAGCTGTCCCAACCTGTCCGAATCGGGGCTACCCTCGGTGCCCCCGCTGAAACACAGCGGAGCCCGGTCACCGCGTCAACGGTGACCGGGCTCCTTGATCCGCTCACGCAAGGAGCGAACCCGTGACGCAACATACCGACCGGCCCGGCAACGGGGACCGGGTCCGACACGCCCACACCGGCGACGTCGGCCGGCTCGACCGCTACGAACGCCCCGACGAATGGTTCGAGTGGGCCCTTGTCAGGTGGGACGACGCCGGGCCGGGCATGGTCGACAAGCGCGGCCTGGCCCGGGTCGCACCCGGCCTGCTCGAACCGCTGCCCTCATGAACGGCGCCGATCAGGTGGTCGTCGGCATCGAGGTCATGCAACTCCGCGCGCTCGCCGACGCCCTGGCCCGCGTCGACCAGGACGCCCGCGTCGACCTCACCCTGACCGACGCCATCCTCCACGCCCAGGTCGAGGACGGCGACCGCCGCCGATCCTGGTTCACCGTCGACATCAACGGCGCAGTGATGCACGGGATCGGCACGGCCCCGGACCCGGTGCAGGACCGCGACGGCTGGTGACGCCGGGCTACCGGCCGCCGGGCAGCGCGCTGCTCGACCCGCGGTCCCCGACCGGCGCCGACACGATCGACGTCAACACCGACAGGACCGCGGCGCCCGCCGCGACCCCGACCGCGGGCAGCGGATCGATCTGCAACACGTTCAGCGCCCCGTCAGCACCCCACAACAGCAGCAACGTCTGCGCCGCCGACTTCAGCGCGCGGTCGGCGGCACCGATCCAGAACGACCTGGTCAGCATGGTGAGCTCCTACTCCGTGTCCGGGTGGCGGTACACGCTCCAGGCGTCGACCAGCATCGCGCCGGGCCCGGTGGTCTTCGCGCCGTCGGGGAACCAGTCGAGCTGCAGGCACCCGTGGTGCGCGCCGAACGCGGGGTAGTTGAAGTGCGACGGGTTGGCGTCGGAGAACCACAGCGTCCCGTCGCACCAGCCGCGGACCCCGGACCGGGACCACTCCACCTCCCACCAGTGGTACTTCGTGGTGTCGACGTCGATGGATCCGGTGGTCTGCTGGTCGCTGCGGCCGCCGCTGGTGGAGTAGTGCAGGAAGAACTCCACCCGGTTGACGCTGCACTTCCCTTCGCTGAAGTCGATCTCGCCGCCGCCGTGCATCCAGTTCTCGGCGGTGGGCCAGGTCAGGGCGACCCCGTGATAGCGGGGGTCCCCGCTCGGGACCCGCATCCGGACCGCCCACCGGCCGTACCGCTGCGAGCGGCGGTTGGCCATGGCGCCGGTCGTGCCGTCCTCGGTGCCGCTGATCCGCAGGGCGCGGCCGCCGAGCGCGGTCGGGTCGTCGACGATGTCGATCTGCGCGGGCCGGCGCAGCCCGTTCCCGACGTGCCCGGCCGAGTTGTACGGCGACCACCTGGTGAGGTCGAGGGCCGGGCCGGTGAAGTCGTCGCGGGTCACCTCCAGCGGCACCCACCCGTCGGACAGGGCGCGCGGGCCGTGCTGCGCGCCCGGGGTCGGCGGCGGCGGGACGTCGGCCTCCTTCGTCGTGCCAACCGCCGACACCGACCCGAGACCCCACCCGGTGACGGTCAGCGTGTACGTCGCCCCCGGACGCAGGGACTGGAACGTGAACCGGCGGTCGCGGTCCGGGCGGTGACCGATCCACGGGCCGGTGCCGCCGACGTCGGTGCCGTCCCGGGCGACCGTCCACCCCTGTGCGCTGTCGAGGGCAGAGGACCACTCGACGGTGATGGTGCTCGAGGTGGTGTCGACGACCTTCAGCGCGACCAGTCCACCGTCCGGGGGCGGGTCGTCCCCGAGGAGCGTCCGCAGCGCGGCGATCGCCGCCTCGGTCGCGGCCAGGGCCTGCTCGACGTCCGGGTTCACGGCGTCGGCTTCGGGTTCAGCACGGCGTCGATCCGGGCGAGCGTCTGCTCGATCCCGTCCATGCGCGCGGTGTGCTCCGCGGCCAGGGTGTGCAGGTCCAGCCGGATGGACAACGCCTGCCCGACGACGTTGTCGTCGGCCGCGTCGTGATGCTGGCGGTAGTCGTGCGTGCCGAGCAGCAGGTCATGGATGTCGGTGAGCTTGCTCAGCACGTCGTTCTGGAACTCTGCGGTCATGTCACTCCCGTCGTGTCGTCTGGTGGTGGTGCCGAGCTCGCGGCCGACAGCGGCCCGGAACGCGACGAGATCGAGGTTCGGGTCGACCTTGCGGCCGTGCGGGGCGGCGACCTCCTTGTGACCCAGCACCCGGTCCGCGCCGAGGGCGTAGCGGTGGCACAGCGCCGCGCACAGCCGCGCATAGGTCTGTACCTGCACCACCGGCCACGGGTCGCTGCCGGTGGCCTCCGCCTCGATCCCGACCGCGAACGCATTGGACTGGTCCGGGCGCAGGGTGGCGCCGGTGTGCCAGCACAGACCGGCCGCGACGACGTGCACCGTCCCCGACCGGGCCAGCAGCAGGTGCGCCAGCGGGCCGGGCAGATCGGCTCGGCCGTCGCGCACCACGTGCAGCGACGGCGCGTCACCGGCCTTCGGGCCGGCAGTGTGGTGGCACACGATCGTGCGCACCCCGAGCATCGGGCCGTGCCCGCGCTGCTGCCAGCCGGGCTCCTCGACCACGGTCAGGCCGGCACGGCGGCAGGTGTCGGCCAGATCGGTCAGGAACATGTCAGCCTCGCAGGGTCGTGTAGATCACCAGCAGGGTTGCGATCTCGGGCTCTACCGCAGGCCGAGGAAGACCGCCAGGACCAAGCCGGCCAGACCGACGATGCCGGCGACGACTCCGACGATGGCGCCCATGGTGAGCCTGGTGTCACCGGTCTGGGTCTTCACGCCCTGCGCCTCGTACTGGGCGCGACGTAGATCGTCGATGGCCTTCTGGATCGGGTCGAGTGCGGCGGCCAGGGTGATCCGTACGGTCTCGGCGGACACGGCGACTTGCGCGGCCAGCGTGGTGGCCTGGAGGTTCGACACCTCCGCTGCTTGTGCGACCGCGCCGACATCGACAGCTCGGATGGCGTTGATCCGGGCTGTCTCCGCCTGTCGCAGCATCTCGTCGTAGTGCGCGCGCAGCTCGACCTCACGCCGTAGCGCGGCCGACTCTGAAGCCCGCAAGTCGTCCAAGCGCTTCACGGCTGCCTCGACGAGATCCAGGACGTTGCGGGTGGGGTCGGGCATCGGGTTGCCGGCGGCGACCATGCCGGGTCCGGGGTTCGGCAGAGGGGACGTCACGTGTAGATCATCCAGTTGAGGGCCACATACGGGGGGCGGATGCGGCGGCGCTCGTGGCGGCCGCATCGGCTCTGGTACTCGGCAGCCATCGTCACCTCCTCACGAACACCACACTGAGCGAGCTGCGACCCCCGACGGTGAGCCTCGTCGCGCCGCTCCCCTGGGTGCCCAGCAGCTGCAGGTAGTCGCCTTCCGCCAGCGCGACAGGCACCAACGGAGTGAGCGCGGTGAACGCGAAGACTCCGTACACATCCACCTTGAAGGCGAAGTCCTGCGCCGTGCCGTTGACCGCGCAGCTGGCGGAGATGAACTGGTTCCCGGACGCGGTGTCGATCGTGGCCCGCCCCTGAACCATGTAGATCCCCGCCCATCCGGATGGGACCGTCCAGCGTGTCGGGTTCGTGACGAGGCTGTGGCCGTCGTGGGTGTCGATCGCCTCGCCGTCGAGGGTGAGCGCGGTGGCCACGCCGTCCGCGACCGACTGCGCGCTCGACTGGTAGCCGAAGAACACCGGAACATCGAGCCGGCGCCTCGTGGCCATGCGCGCGAGGACGGTCTCCCGGAAGTCCTTGAGCTCGCGATCGACCCGCCCGAGCTGCTCGATGGAGTCCTCGAAGGGCCGATCATCAGCCACAGCTGCCCCCTTCTACGCGAACTCGACGGTGACGGTCTCGGTGCCGCCGGCGGCGACGGACACGGTGCGCTTCCGGATCCGGAACGCGCCCTCGACGCCGAGCCGGTCGTGAAGCGAGTACGCGACGGTGTCGCCGACGCCGTAGGCGGACAGCGGCACGTCCGGTGGCACCCGCAGCCGCGGCCCTGGCACCAGCAGTGCCTCGGTGCGGGGGGCGAGCAGCCCCTGCAGGTGCGCGAGCAGGGTCAGGGAGTCGGACACCTCGAACGACGCGGTCACTGCCGACCGGCCGAACGTCGCCCGCACGTCGGCGTCGAACGCGATACCCCAGAGGGGCTCCGGCTCGGTGCCGGTGCCGGAGCCCGCCGCGTCGGACGCGACGTCTCCGGGGGCGACCGAGGAGGCGATGTCGGTGGAGGTGATCGACAGGCCGTCGAACACGACGGCGCCGGGGCCCGTGCTGCGGTCGGTGCCTTGGCGCGGGCACCACAGCTGCAGCTGTCGGGTCGTCGGGTCCACCGAAATGTCGAACCCGGCGTCCCTCTTCCCGAGTTCCTCGATCCGCTGGCCCATGTTGTGGTTCTCGTTGCGCTTGTACGTGGCATCGGTCAGAACAAGGGAGACCCCCACAATGGCTGTGACCAGGCCATAGTTGCCGTAGGACGAGTTCTGCCAGCTGTCGACAAGCGTTTTCACGATGGTGAACTGGTCGACCTGCACAAAGACCTGATCGGTGTCGATCGTCCAGTACCGCAGGTATCCCAGCAGCCCGACGGCGTTGAATATCATCGTGCCGTCCTTGGTGTCCCACGTGAGCAGCGGCCCGGCGAACACCCGCTCGCCCTCGCGGTACAGGTGGAACTCGCACGGGTTGCGGCGCAGATCCAGCAGCCGCGAGACCACGGCGTCGGTGAGCGTCGAGATCGGCGCCCTGGCCTGCAGTGCCTGCGGCCGGGACAGCTCGTCGGTCCACGAGAGCCCGTCGCAGGCGATCGCGTCGATCTCGACGAGGGTCGGCGGCCCGGACGGCTGCGGGATCCGTGCCACACAGACCAGCTCGTAGCCCTCGCTGCGCCGCGGCGGGCGGCGCAGCGTCGACAGGTCGACGGTGATCTTGACCGTCGGGGTGCCGACCGTCGACAGCGACGCGATCGACGTCGGCGCGACACCGGTCTGCACCGACGGGACGCCCACCGTCGAGATCGACGGGATCGACCCCGGCAGCACGGCGGTCGGGTCGGGGGGGCCGGGGAAGAACCGGCGGGGGGCAGGGCGCCCGGTGGGCCGCCGGAAGACGGGCGACCTGCTCATGGGCTACTCAGACCGCCAGCTCGTGGCAGACCATCGTGAACGCGTAGTTCCCGGCGGGCGGCGCCACGTTGTGCTTGATCGCCAGACCGTTCGCGACCCCGACGGGCACGTGGATGTACGCCTCGGGGGTCGGCTCCCAGTTCCACATCCACCCGGTGCTGCTGCCCCAGCCTTCCTCGAGGAAGTCGCCGTCGGTGCCCTCCGCGGATGCGGTGTGCCCGGCGGTGAACCCGGCGTCGGCGTCGCCCGGTGCGGCGTTGATGAACGTCGACGCCGCCACTGAGGTGTAGGTGCCGGCGGCGGTCTTACGGACGAGTCTCACGCGGGCGTTCGCGGCGGTCGGGATGGTCGCCTGCGCGAGGGTGATCTTCGCCTGGATGACGACCAACGGCCTGCTCGCGTGCGCGTGCACCACCAGGTTTGTGACCGCGCCGGGGTTGGTGATCACCGTCGACACGACGTACGGGCGGGACGGAACGAGGATCACGGGGGCCTACCTCCGGTAGTTGGGGCTGCGGCGCTGCACGAACCCGGCGTCGGGGATGGGCAGCAGCGCAATCAGGAACCCGCACTGCGGGCCCGCCTGCGCGGACGTTCCGGTGATCGACCCGGTCGAGCCGGCGGTCGGCTGCGCGAGGGTGGCCACGGTGAGCTCGAATGTGGCGTCGACCTGCTCGGTGTAGCCCGACGGCGGGGTCCAGCCGCCGGTGCCGGACGCGAACGTGACGGTGCCGCCCCACACGATCAGCCGGTCGGGCCCGGTGGTCGTCAGCGACACCGCCGGGGTCACCGTGCCCGACGTGCCGCGCTGGGCTGTCGCCGGACTCGCGTCGGTCGGATCACCGGTCAGGGTGGCGCCGGTGTAGGAGGTGGCCGCGGCCTCCGTCCACGTCGAGGAGTGGGTGAACGTGTAGGTCCCCGAGTCCGCGCCGGCCGCCCGTTTCCAGAACACCCGCTGGCCGTGGGCCGAGTTCGCGATCCCCGACCCCACCTCGGCGAACCCCGACGGCAGACCGGTGATGGTGACCGTCGGCTCCAGGTAGAAGTGGACCAGGATGATCTGCTCGGCCGCGACACCCGCAGGGACCGGGACCGGGCTCGACGTGCGGGTGGCGCCGGTCAGGTAGGTGCCGGCAGCACCGAACGCGGGCGCGGCCACTAGACCCGGAAGATCTTGTCGGCGCCGCCGGGCCAGAGAACGGGCACATCCACCCCGATCGGGGTGAACGGAAGGTTCGTGGCGGTGTCGATCCGGACGATCAGCCGCTGCGCCGACGCGGCCACATCCGCGCCGCCACCGACCGCGGACGCCTGGTAGATCAGGATCATGTCGACGGGCGCCCCCGCCGTGACCGTCGGCCAGAGGTTGTCGGCGGCGCCGCCGACCCCATCGACGGTGGTCTTGGTTCCGAGGGTGATCGTGGAGACCAGCGTCGCGCCGGCACCGGTGGCGTCGGAGACGAACTTGTGCGACGCCGAGTAGGTGTAGCCGCGGATCGCGGACGCCTTGATCGTGGCGACGTTCCAGGAGATCTCGCCCCGCAAGAACCCTTCGTAGCCTTGCGGGTACACCAGGTTGGCCACGTCATCCGCTCCAGGTGTGTCGGTACTCGATGCTGCAGGTCACCGGGGCACCGGCCGGAGTGGTGCGCAGGTACAGCAGGTTCACCCCGCCGGCGGCGTCCGGGTCGGGCGCCAGGTAGAAGGGCTGGCGCGGCTGCTGCCAGGCGCCGTACTTGCCCGCCCCGTTCAGGGTGACCACGCTGGTGCGGCCACCGGTGACCCGCGAGCGCATGTCCCCGACCAGTTCCGCTCCGGCCTGCAGCGTGGCGATCACGTCGAAGGCGGTGTTGGTGCTGGCGTTGACCAGCTGGATCCGGGTGACGTCGGGGCCGCTGGTGGGCCCGGTGATCCGGATGGTCGGGTAGGCGCGGTCGTCGCCGTCGTTGACCGCGCCGGCGACGGTCACGACCTCGGACACGTCGGGGGCCACCGGGACGTAGACCCGCTGCACGGTCGCCGAGTAGAGCCGCGGATCCGCCGCGCGCAGGGTGAACGGGGTCGTGCCGAGCACCGTCTGCGCGAACGTCATCTCGCGGCTGGTCTCGATCGGCCGGTAGTACAGCGTCCTCAGCGGCCGGCCGGGGTGCCGGAAGATCAGCTCGACGTCGTCGTCGGGTCGGGGGCGCAGCGCCCGCCGCAGGACCGCCAGGCGGTCCTCGACGGCGGCCCGGGACCCACCACCAGTCGGTGAGGCGCCGATCTTCCACACCACCGTCCGCGGCATCGGCAGGTCGAGTCCGCGGTTCGCGCCGGGGTCGTTGGGCAGGTCGGCATCAGAGATGCGCACCGCCGCGCCCTCCAGTCCGACCACCGACTCGACGGGGTAGTCGGTGCCGGCGCCGATCAGCAACCCGGTCCAGCCGTTGAGGCGGTACTGGTAGTCGAACGGGCCGATCCGGGCGCGGACCGCCGTGACCTCAGCGAACGCCTCGTTGTTGGCGTCGTCGGTCAGCTTCAGCCGACCGAACACGGTCAGGAACCCGGATCCGGCGACGTCGAACGCGACCGTGTTGGCGGGATTGGTGGCGCTGAACTTGACCGGGCCGCCGGTGGTCTTGAACGTGGCGACGAACCCGATCCAGCGTCGCGTCGTGGACAGCTTCGCGGTCACCTTCTGCGCCGCGGTGCTGGCCAGGTCCGTCGCGAAGAAGCTGACCCGCCCGCGCTCCCAGTCCTCGTTCGACGAGCTCGGAACGGTGTCCTCGTAGAGCCGGGGCATCCCACCGGTGAACCCGGTCTGAGTGGTCGACTCGTACTGACTGGCGATGACCCCGAACGCCCACTCGTTCGACGCGGCCAGCGTGCTGGTCTGCCCGGTCGAGGCGAGATCGCTTTCCCCGGTCGCGAACTGGAACTGATCCAGCGCGGACCCCTGCGCGATCCCCGGCACCTCGAACAGGCGCCAGACGACGCCCCGGTAGGAGTCCATGGTCATCGACAGCGACGACATCGCCGGAGTGTTCAGGCGGTACCAGGAGGCGACCTGGATGTCGCGCAGCCCCTTCGAGGGCAGCAGCGGCGAGAACCCCTGCCCGGACTGCACCTGCAGCGAGATGGGCACGCCGCCGGTGGCCTCCGCGACCGCGATCACCAGCGACCCGGGGATCGTGGGCAGGTCGAACGTCGCCTTCAGCGACACCGACCCGGTGTCGCCCGGACCCTGCTTACGGGTGGTCGCGACGGTGCTCTGTCGGATGCTGGGCATGCGCTACGCCGCAGCCGCCCCGAACCGCAGGATCAGCCCGCCGGCGTCGAACTGCACCGGGGTGCTGCCGGACGCGCACGGGATCGGCGCGTCCAGCTTGAACCAGTACGCCACGACCCCCCCGGACGACGCGATGAAGTACCCGAAGTGGGTGACGAGCCCCCAGTTCCCGGTCGGGTTCGCGAACACGGTGTTCGTGCCGTTGACCTTCGTCGTCTCCCCGCCGGCGGTCACCGCGGCCGGGAAGTTCGTGGCGTTGTTGGTCTGCGAGCTGCGCGCGTAGCTGCCGCCGACCGGCTCGGTGAACCCGGTGCCGTCCTTCGCCGGCGTCGTGGTCGACAACCCCACGAACCAGGTCGCCGGCGCCCACGTCGTCGCGCCGCCACCGAACTGGCTATCGGCGATCAGCCGGTCGCGGTCATAGATGGCTGGCACAGGATCTCCCCGGGATGTCGGTGTGCAGGGCTAGTGCGCAGGTCAGCGCAGGTCAGCGGTTGGCGCGCATGAGCATTCGGGTGGCGTGCGCGCCTTCGTCCGCCGTCGCGGCGTTGATCGTGTACGAGTCCCCGCCTCGGCCACCGCCGTCAGCCAGCGAGCGGGCGAGCAGCTGCTGCACCGCGGCCAGGCGCTGCTCGACACCACTCATGTCGACGCCGGCGCCGGCGACCCCGACCGCGGTGCGCACCACCGCCTGACCGCGGGGGGTCAGGTTGTAGCCCTGCGCGTTCGCCGCGTACCGGGTGTAGCTCAGCGACGACTTCGACCCGTTCAGCGGGATGTACACCTCGGTGGCGGTGGGGTTGTCCCCCACGACCCGCCACGTGTTCGGTGGGACCGCCGCCGCCCGCGCCGGCATCGAGGTGAGGCGGTGACCCATGTAGCTGCCGAAGCCGCTGTCCCCGCCGCCGGCGTAGGCGACCACCGGGTGCCCGGTCGAGGTGGCGCCCAGCACCCCGCCGTGGGCCATCGGCGCGACGACGCCGCCGGCGCCGAACATGTCGACGATCCGGCGCACCGTCGTCTGGGTGATGGTGACCGCGATCGACGTGCTCATGTGGGCGATCGCCGCGGCGGCGGCGCGGGCCGCGGCCAGGGCCGGGCCGGTGTTCGCGTTGACGGTCATGGTGCCGGTCGTGCCGTCGGCGTTGGCCTTCGCCGCGCCGGTCTTCCCGATCGCCGGGGCGTTGTTCCCGTCGATCGTCATGGTGCCGATCGCCGCGGTCACCGCGGCCACAGCCCCGGCCAGGACGGCCCGCGCGGCCCCGTCGACAGCGTTGACGGTCATGGTGCCGACCGCGCCGTTCACCGCGCCGAGCAGGCCGGCCAGGACACCCTGCGCGGGTGCGGCGTTGGCGTTGAGGACCGCGGTCGCCACGGCCCCCGCGGCGGCCGCGACGAACTCGCCGATCCGGGCGATCGCCGGGTTCGGGTTGGCGTCGATCACGATGGGAGGGACGGGGATGTTCAGGGCGGCGAACACCG
>Ga0193754_1000019_pt1 | contig 19028 bp, 12 predicted proteins | sample H1a1metaG_FD_143052 | JGI IMG/M metagenome (GOLD analysis project Ga0193754, IMG submission 143052) | Soil microbial communities from a riparian zone of the East river system, Colorado, United States - H1a1 | ecosystem: Environmental > Terrestrial > Soil > Riparian zone | place: USA: East River... | reverse complement strand
AGACTCGTATTCGTTTATTACTTCAGACTCGTATTCGTTTATTACTTCAGACTCGTATTCGTTTATTACTTCAGACTCGTATTCGTTTATTACTTCAGACTCGTATTCGTTTATTACTTCAGACTCGTATTCGTTTATTTGAATAGTTCAGAGTTTCTTTGCCCTTTCGGTTTTACCCTAAGAAGTCGTCGTGCTCCGACGAGTCACGCAGAACGTTCAGCTTGGGGAATTTGGTTGCCACCAGATTGTCAATTCTCGCTTCTTCAGCTAATAGGTCTTCAACGGCAGATCGGGCTGTTGGATTGATTGCTGCAGTGCTTAGAGATGGATTCGGCGTGTTCAAGTACTGGCACAGTGGGTGCTTTTGCAATCTGGCAGAGGGTTGGGCAATAGGTGCGCGGTAGCTTTTCACACCAGCTGGATAATATCTGTCATCAATTGGATGAGAGCTTGTTTCACCAGGTGGACAACAGTAGCTTCTCACACCAGATATAAAACAGTCAGTGTAGCATTGGGGGCTTTTAGGCTGAATGGATTCTTCTATGTGCTGAATGCATTTCACTTTTGACCAACCAAGGCCAAATAGCATTTGCTTGATTGAAGGGTAGGTGGATGATGTGCAAGTAGACGATAGTTTACAACCATCTACAGCATCTTCGTCAGAGAGTTCTTCCTGGAATTGAAGAGGTTCTGCGGGGCTGTACTTAACATGTGCACCAATTAGTTTAATGATTGGCTGCACAGAAACTTGACCCAATGAATGGGTGAATTTGTACAGTGGCACAGAGCACATGGTGCCCAAGCTCTCTTCCCAGATGGAGAATTGCCATGGGAATTGACCTGGCTTGCATTCCCAGGATGGCAGGTATCTCAGAATAGCGCATGTGTTCCACATGCCAAATGAGGCTTGGAACAAGCGTGCTCGACCGTTGTTCAGTGCATTTTCGCCGACAATGGATTTGATTTGTGGCAGTGAAGCGATGAAGCGAAAGAGTGTGAGCAGAGACATGCTAAGGCCAAGTGCAGGAAGTGTTGCTGAACCTTCTTCGTCTATGCTCACCTCTCTGGCTACACGGAAGAATTCTCTTTCGCTGAGTTCTGGTGATTCGAATTCGATGGCTGGTGATTCCGGAGGAATTTGATCTTCTTGTTTGACAGAAGGAACGTGTTGATCTGAAGCGACTTGTTTAGGAGGTGGTTGGGTTGATGGTGGTGTGTCTACATCAGGAGGCTGAGGTGCTGTGTCCATGTGTTCTTGCGATTCCGCCATCTGTACACAGATAAATTGGCTACATATAGTAACTATTAACAGGACACTCCAAATAATTTCGAAGTGACTGTATTGTCTTGTATTCCGGTTTCACAGCAGCCATGACATTAGTATGACACATGAAATAAATGACAGCCAAATCATTTGGGACAGGATTGCCTTCTTCGAAGTATTCCTTTATTATGCGCGTCATGTCGTATCTTTTGCTTCTGCTTTGCAAATGCGCAAACATCAAACAATATGGACCGCATAAATCACTAAGCAGCCCTTGCAAAGTATTCTCGGCTAGTTGTATTACACTTGTGAAACTGTAACACATGTCTTTAATCACTGCGTAGTCTTGCATTGTACGCCCGGTTGAGTCAAAAAAGTAAATAACACTCCCTACGTTTTTCAGCATAACATAATGCTTGCATAAAGTAAGGAATACAATCCATTTTCCATGAAACGTGGCTATAACTTTTCTGGGGTTCAATTTCCTTTTCTCTCCCCAAACACTGATGCAGAAAGGACCGTCCACACGACACATTATTACATTGAGTTCCAAATGTTTTGCTCCGTTTACCATATCATCTAATGACCACAATCCAATTCTAGCATTTCGTCCATCTATGTCTTTTTCGGCAGATATAACAGTGTTAACACCTGTTATTGGAGGCAACTTAAATGGAAGCATTGCAGCCATATCTGAACAACAAAGAACATTATCTTATAATAAAATAATATGTTATATATTATAATTGTAAATTAACCTGTTCATTTAGCAGAAATAGCAATGGCTGCTTGACTTTTAGAAAGAACCATCAGTGAAGGGTGCGATGCTGCTTGGTTTAGTGACCAATTCTTTGGATTAGAAGTCGGGTCACAGTCAAATACAACGTCAGACTCATCAAGTATTAGAACGTTCCATTGAAATCCGGCCACAGCTGGAGCCCTATACTGAATAAGTGCTTGCAGCATACCCTTCCCTGTGGGCGCACCAGCAAATTTGTTTATGCCGCGGGTTTGTTCCATTCTAATCATAATAGAATTATAACCAGGCCTGTCCCTCCTTGTTTCCATTCTGTAACCACCAGTGACATCGTATTCGAAAGGCGATGCACAGCCGCTTTCAATGGCCATTGATCTGAATACGCTGCCAGTTGCTGCATCATAAAGCCAACCAATGTCTGTCCTGTTAGACATGTCCAATTTGTAGTCGTCGTATATGCCCATGAATTTCGTGTCAGTTGAGCCGTTGAGTTTACACTGAACCATCTGAACGTTGTCAAAGGTGCCAATGTCTGCGAAATCATTTCCGTTACCCCAGCCTATTAAATTCCCCCACCCTTGTACTGTTGGGAACATAATGAACGCCTTGGGTATTCTGTCCTCTGCAGATGTGGTTATATCCAGAACACTTTGTAGTGTGCCTGCTACAATGTTGAATGACTGTAACCCATAGTCCATAAGCAACATCTTATGGAATGGCTCCCCATTACCAAGCTGTTTGGAAACTTGCAAGGCCTCTGTTTCCATCATAGGTGCGTGATTATAATAATCCTGCTGCCAAGCTCCAGTAACAGATACTTTTCTGTATTCTACTCTGAAATCAGTTAGTACTAATTTCGTTTCGTCACCAGCGATTGGCCAATTGTTAGCCAGAAGGAATTTAGCATTAATTCCTTCTTTGACTGTAATATACAGTCTCAAATTTGCACCTGGTGGGTATATGCTCACATTGGCATATTTGTCTTCAGGGACGTCCATGAATATGGTGTTAACCACGATATTTGAAGGTTCGACAAGGTGCTCTTCCAAATATACCTCTGTTACATTATTAGGTATATAGAAAATAGGAGCCTGTTCCATTGCCACGTTCGGACTGAGAGTGTCATTGCAATACAGCTTGTTGCCCCTAGAGTGCGCTGGTTTTGCAAAATAAGCCACAGAAGCTGCATGACAACCAATGTTGTTGTTTTTCTGTCTGTACTGAATGGTTCTGGCAGTTATGGGTTCGTTGTCGTGAATTCTCACTTCAACATGAGTGAACAGTGTATGCAAGAAAAACTTCGGTATGCGAACACCCTGACGATTTATTATTGAACCTGGTCCGAAACCGGCTGGTGGTGGTAAAACAACACCACCCGGAGGATTGTTTGCGGGAGCAGTTGCCCAGTCACCATTTTGGTTGCTATTTGTTACCATAACTTTGGCAACAAAATGTATAGACCCCCTAACTATAGCCTGGTAGAAATCGACAGGGAGTGGTATTTCAATTGTTTTACCGTCTGCCACATTAATCATTTCATGATATGAATCGTTGCCCCCTTGCACTTGACCATGACCCTGCTCAACCCTGTCAAATGGAAGCCCAACGCATGACGAATCTTGTTTTGATGTATCCAACAACACATTGGATAATTCGGCTAGATAATGATATCCATCTTCCTCAGCATCAGCAAGATCCAACTTTGCTTTCTTATTAGGCAAATGACCCATCTAAAATATTGAAAATAATAACTGAATATAATAAATAAAAATAATAAAAAAAAACTACTCACAGCCAAATTCTATTTCTTCTTGCTTTTACTCTTGTCCGCTGGTGCTGGAAGTGTCTGGGGTTTCGTTGCCAGTGGATTACCAAGTCCAGGCAGGAATGTGTGCACTAAATGGTGTTGTTTCATGTAGCTCTTATTTGTTCTGTCAGTCAAATTATTTGTGAAATGGTCGCCATACTCAGATGCGTATTCACTTAGCAAATCCCCGGAACCATAGAAATTGCCAGAACCGTAGAAATTCCCAGAACCCACGAAATTCCCAGAACCACTGTCACCACCCATGCCACCAATAAGGCCAGGAAGTACTCTTGTGGCTATGCGTCCAATTACAGGCAGCATTGCAGACAAAAAACCCCCTCTATTTGGGGATTCTATTATTTCATTGTCATCATTCACTTCGTATTGCATTACTATTGTGAAAGCCTCTTTAGTCAGTTGCTCTATCATGCACAAGATCCCTTTCAAATTCTCCATTTCACCCAAATCCCCAGAAGAATGGCTTCTGATTGTGTTTAGAACACTCGACCTGTTGTTGAAGCATTGCTCTACAAGGTCGTGAATTTTGGACTTGAACAAATCTTGTGATGGATCAATACCCATTTTCGAACCTTCCATCACAGCTTCACCCAACTCTGCTACAGGTGTTAGATGTCTACTGTAATCACAACACAACATGTCATCCCCCCTTTCCAAACATTTCTGCACCATACCCATCATCTGATCCTTTGTGAAACCTTTTATTAATGGACCACCACCACTGATTGACCTGTTGACTATATCCCTACCAACGCTTGGCAAACCAGATAGAGCTTCCTTTGCCACACCTTTCAGACCACCTTCTCTCATTGCATTCAAATACTTTGGCGCATTTGATATTGCATGATCCTTTATTGCACCTATTGCTGCCTTTGGTACTTTCTTAAAAATTGGCCCAAGTATACTGCCTGCTTTGCTTATGAAACTCTTGAACATTCGCCCCAAATTGAAACCCGACCCTTTGTTGTACGGACCCCTAGTGGGAAGGAACATGTGAGGGCTTCTGCCTAGCATGTCACGTTTCATTCCCGATCCCTTGTTGCCGCTTAGACGCTGACGAACTCTTCTCAACATTACCATCTGAAATATTTACAACGAGGATGCCTTTAGCATTACTTTGAGATAGGGTATAGAGCATTTGCAAAAGACAATGGGACGCCTGAAATTATCAAAGAGCATAAATGTGAGTTTAGAATAAGCATTCTTTGGCAGTGGAAACCAAGAAGTAACACCAGGTCTGCTCATGCCTGTGGCACTCCTGGAATTAAATTTATGTATCACACCCTCATCTTCAAGCCGTGCAATAATATCTGGCGAGTAAACATTAATGTGCTCCAGAGACATGGGAATGTCAAAAACGGCGTCCATAGATGGCATTGTGAATTGCAGTGCATTTACATCACCAAACAAATATCTACCAGAAGATTTATTTGTTGTGAAAACAGTGCCCATTGATTCATATTCATCCAAAGGATATAATCCACACATACTATATATGGAACTACCTGCACGCAGACGCACAAGAAAGGAAAAGGCGTTAGCTGTGTACTCATACAGCGGGAGACCAAATGTCAAATCTGGATTTAGGAAGGCTCCAGTTGTGTGATCAAACAGAGAACTTGCAGTTAATCTTGCTACTGTTTCACCTACAGTTAATGCTATAGCGTCCTTGTCTGGCCCAACCACATTAACAAACTGATAACCTACTGCTTCTACGTATTTGTCTGCAAAAATTTCTCTCACACCGCCCACCCAAAGATTGTCCATTTTAGTCAGGTACTCCCCAAAAATTTTGATTTTGCTGGGAGGACAAACCAAATCAAAGTGGAACTGAAAGGGGACCTGTGCACCACTGACAGAGAACATTTGATTTATAATAAGTTTCATGAAGTCGTTACCAATGGGAGGAGCTATATTACAAACTGATGAAGGATCTATAGCCATTTCAAGTAAACCCATAAGCATTTGTGCATTTGTCCCATCGTCTTTCATTGTAATACCAGGCATTTCAATGTCAATAAACCCTGTATTACTTGGTTTCACAAGAGAATTTGCAATTGCCTTTTCAACAGGCGTAGTTGCACTGGCAACTTCAACAAAGACACATGCCAGACATCTTGGCTCGCTGGTGTATGAAAGTGTCCTAGTGCTATCCTCTTTTCGATACCAAGGCTGAGTCTGTGCCATCTAAAAATAAATTAAAAAGTCCTTAGCATATTCCTATCTCTTTCCTTGTCCAAAAGACCACCAAATCCTTTTGTATGTTTTATATCCATTGTTGCCATTTGCGGCTCATTACGAGCTTGCACATTTATTGGACCATTATAGAATATTTTGTGGTGTGTTGGCAGAACAGACATGTTCGTTTCACCATACACGTCTGGTTTGGTTTTTATTATGTCTTTGTGTGTAGCAGGAGGCAGGAATATTGTAGGGTGCATGCTATTCAATTTGCGGAGATCCAAATACGCACCACTGCCTGAGGTGCCTGAGGTGTATTTTTTGAATAAATCACCATATGTCTGATTTGTGGGTTCATCGTCACTGCTATCCCACCGACTTCTGCTTAAATCCATGGGGGGATATGGTATGATGCGTTTCTTGTCACCTGAAACTGTATCATACAAATTAAAGCCAGTTTCCTTTTCGAAGTCCTTTCTGTTTTTTGAGTGGTCATCATCGCTGTCTGAATTTGCCCATAAACCAGTGTTTTTATAATAAGATTCAGATTCTTTTTTTTTACCATCACTGAAATAATCACCCCACTGCTTTGGTGTTGAAGCGCTGTGTTTATAAACGCGGTCTTCAATTTTGCGGTTCTCATGTATACCTTTAATAAACCCTTCTTTTAAACCTTCTTGATATTGCCTTATGGGTTCATATTTTTCGCTCGGCACTGCTGGCACTGCTTTAGCTGCTGGTTTCTTTTTTGCCTGCTTTTTCACTTTTTTTACTGGAGGCACTTTATCTTTCGTTACTATGACGTCACCAATTTTGGCAACAATGTCTCCTTTTTCAAGTGCCTTTTTCAGTCCCGGGAGTGAATTTATGTCCACAACAACTGGTTTTTTGGCCAGTTCCACCTTTATTGTGCCCTCTGACCTAGAAATAGCTTTCTTTACTTTAGCATTTAGTTTTGTGTGCGTGCTTTTAGTTTTTCTACTTTTCTTATTCCGCAGGCGCATCTGAAATTGACAAAATAATATATCTTAATTACAACTATTTACATTTTTCGTGGTCTCTAATTCAGCAATTCTCTAATTCAGCAACTCTTTTTTGAAGAGTTTCTAGAGTTATAGTGAGCTGCTCTAATTTTGTTGTTAGATCAGACGTTGAACTTACACCTCCCCAGTCTGAGAAAATCCCCCCATTACTTATTCGTTTCCAGTAATGTGTCCCACTTCCAATATGTAAACAGTACAAACCACCATAGTGGCCACTTAAAGTCGCTATATGACCTGCAATTCCCCCTGAAGTCGGCAAGCCTACAATTTCATTTGGTGGTAAGGTTGCAAGATCTTCGACTGCAAAAAAACCACAACCCGTTTGTGCCAATGCGTGAAGACTTTCACCAGGTGCTACAATGTATTTCCCTTTATTCACTCCGTTTTGTACTGGAATATGTGCAATATCAGCCTTCTGCGTGACAGTGGTCTCTAATTGAGTAATTCTGTTTTCAATTTGACCATTATCGGGTAATAATAACCACTCCCCCCAAACACCATCGTTGCATCTCTTAACATAGAATTGCTGAGCAATTACTTGAGTAACATGTATTACAGCGTTTGTAGTATTGTGCACGGATATGTATCCGGAAAATTTACCATCTGAAACTGGTAGGCCAGATAATTCTTCTGGAAGCAAATCAGTCGACAAAAAAGAAACGAATCCAGACCCTGATAGTGCTAATGCATACAAACTCTCGCCACTAGATAGGACGTAAGTGCCAGGTATTGAGCCTGTGCCACTTTTGAATAATGTATTATCAACCACATTGACCTTCTGCTCTAACTCTGGTGTTAGATCAGGCGCATACTCAGCCCACAATGTGTAGACGCCATCCGCACAGGTTTTTTTGTACATTTTTCCTGTGGCAACATTGACAACTGTAAAAGCCACATCACTGGCATCATAACTTTTCAATTCACCGCAATATTTTCCACTTGCTAAGCCATTAGCTTCATTGGCTGGTAGATCATCAGAATTGAAATATATAAAACCAGAACCACCACTCCATCCCAAATTGTGAATACTTTCATTAGCTGCTAAAAAGTATTTCCCTTTATTTACTCCGTTTTGTATTGGAATCTGTGCAATTTCAGCCTTGCCACTAATGTCAGTCGCTTCACCATACACAGTCCAGTTTGACCAAACGGTATTTTGACATACTTTTCTGTAAAATGTGTTAGTTTCGTAATGTACACATGTCACATGAGTCCACGTGGAACTTGCATGAAGTATAGTACCTGCAATTCCACCACTCGGCGGCAAGCCTACAGCTTCAGTTGATGGTAATAGGGAACTATTGCCTTCCCAAAAACCACTACCGCCCGTTAATGCCAATGCGTGAACACTTTCACCATCTGCTAATTTGTATCTCCCTTTATGAACTCCGTTTTGTAGTGGAATATGTGCAATATCAGCCTTCTGGCTACCAAGAAGTTCGTCAGCATCTATTCTAGCTTGAGCCTCAACGTCAATCATTTGTTGAATTTCTTCAACACCAACATTATCAGACTCGGCAGCCTGCAATTCTTCTTTTGTTACATACTCTGATGTATAATCGTATGTAGGGTCCCATAAACTTAAAACATCTCCTTCCCCTTCTCTAGGCCTTTTTGCAGGTAATGTAGGTAATGGATGAATTGGTGAATGTCTAAATGGCAATCCCCGGGGTATGGTTCTACCATGACCAGGTAAATCTACACCCAAAGTATCTGTCAGTGCATAAGCGTAGTTTATGTCCCAGCGGTTTGCCATATTTCGATCTACAATATATATAAAAAGGAATTACCTAACTTAAAATTGGAAGATGGACAAAAATGATTTTATCTAAAGCTAACAGAAATATAGAAGCATATATATAATGGTAATCAAAATGAACTCACTTTGAAATAACGTTCTTTGGTAACTGAAATATAAATAAAGACAACAATTAATAATAATATTTTTGAATTACCTTTTACTTGTAGGTTATTTGTCCAGAAAGGCGTTGTGCCAATTGCATGTCTTTAGGCATTATTGTGACTCGTTTAGCATGTATGGCACACAAGTTGGCATTTTCCATCAGATTAACAAGAAAAGCTTCTGCGGCCTCTTGTATTGCTGCCAGCGCAGATGACTGGAATCGCAAGTCCGTTTTCGAATCCTGTGCTATTTCCCTTACTAGTTTCTGGAAGGGTGCACGTGACAAAAGCAGGTCTGTGCTCTTCTGATATTTCCTGATCTCTCTTAAAGCCACTGTCCCTGGTCTGTAACGGTGAGGTTTCTTAATACCTATAGGTTTAGGCTTCTTAACTCTAGGAACGAAAGCAACTTTCATCAAATTTGGCTTTTTTCTAGGTGCTGTCTGTTTAGTTCTTGCCATTATTTTATATGTGAAATTTAGTATAGTACTCACGTTTCAAACAGATGACAGTTGGGAAAGCAGAGACCTTCTGTTGCACACGCACACCCACCAGACTGAACAAGAGAAAGAGTACTGAATGCGCTTTTGTCCTTTATATAGGACGCTAAAAATAGAAGGTTATGTGCGTAAGCTGATAAGGCTGTGTAAACATACATCACCCGACCACAAGTCGTCCTATAACAAGTCTGAACGCATTAGGATGTTTGATCTGTTCTTATCAGTTGTTATCAGCAGATCGGATCGTCCCGTGTCATGCGCCGCATTGTATGAGACCTCAAATTGGGCTGTAGATATTTTATTTTTCTTATCTCCTATTGCGGCGGGTATATTAGAACTGAAGTAATAGCTTATGAATATGCATAGGCTGTTCCAACAATTGCAATATACCCTCTATATAAATATTTAATTTATAGAGGAGTAAAAGTTTGGGTCCATGTCGTTATCAATTTTGATCAGCATGCATATATCGATGCATATAAAGCGTTCACCTTGAGAGATAAAAGCATATCATGTACAATTCTAATCAGAATAGACGAATTTGCAAAAAACTATATATAAACCGACCGAACATTTTATCAGTGAGTAGTATACATTTGAACTATATACGAAATAGTTTTTATGTTATTGTAATACACGGACAGAATAGAAGCAACGAAACAGATTTGTTTTATGGTGAAAGTCACTATTCTTTGAGAAAATTGGGTTGTTTTCCAATTGACTGGAGCGATGGATGCACAGGAAGAATCACCGACTACTTCACAGAAACCTGATTATAAAGAAGACGAAGATGCGCGTGGACAGCAAAAGAGGGATATGCATTTAATGATGTCTCCTAGTTCCAAACGATTCGATGAAGAAACTTCAAAAAAGACGAGGATTGGTACACCAAGCAAAAAACAGATGAGCAATTTAACAACGTGTATGGCTAACCTCAACTCGCCAAATAAATCTTCAAATGCCGAGTCAATGGAAGACGAACAGTTAACAATTGAGGAACTAATAGATGAAGTGTGTGATAAGGATGAAATGGCTACTCAATTGTCTCAAAGTAAAGAAAAAAAGGTAAAAAAAAGATGTGAATTCATTGATGATGAGGCTGAATGTTCGGACATTGATAATGATAACCAGTCTATGAAATCAACAGTTTCAGATAAGGCATTCATAGATGATTCAGACCAAGACGAAGATCCCTCAATATATAAGGAGTGCAATGACATTATGGATTCAAAATTAACAGAATCAAAAAAGCAAAGAAAAGAGACACTTTTGGAAATTGTAAGTTTTACAGACTTTCACAAAATGAACACTGTTAAGCGAGCTCTGTTTTTATTATGGGGTTGTCGTAAATATCACTTGTTCAATCAGGATAGCGATTTCTACATTGCAAGTTACATTAACTCAGTGGCACATTTAGAAACGCTTGGGAAGTATTTCAATTTAAATGTACACTTCGAATTACTGGAACAGCTATTCACACCGGAAAAACTACTTCAAACAAAAAATGAATTTAACGAATTCTTTGCAATTTGTTGCAATCATGCTGAGACTCACGAAATGATAAATATTCAAGAATTCCTCATGCTTTTCAGTTTTCCAATAGAATCTAGTATAGAGTCTATCTTTCATAGCATAGGAGGAACACTGGAAGAACTGGGAAACAGCGACGAAAAGTACACTCAGGAGGCAGAAAGTATTGCAACAAATATTGAACAGGCTGATGCAATTTTCAATTCGCAATGTTCTCAACCAGAGCACAATGAAGAACGAATGACAATATTATTAGGTAACATTTTCAAGGCTTTCAAACTGGAGATGAGCTCTTGTGATAAAATGGATGACATGAAGAATTTACGTGCACACTGGACAGTTAGTGCATTAAAGACAAGAGTTTACAATTTCCTTAAACCAGAGAATAAAGATTCTATATTTGTCACCCAAGCTCTGTTCAATCTTTTCGAAACCATAATAGAATGTATTGACAAATACGAAATGAAATTACAGTCAGATGATGTACATGTGGAAGCATGGTCAGAGGAAGAGCAATTGGCTAGGGAAGAATATGTGGAAGCTACCAGTAAATCCACTCTATTACCTTATATAAAACAGACGGAATGTGACATGTATTTAGAATGCTCTGAGGTTTTAACGAAATTTCCAACTATCAATGATACAAATTTGTGTCAGGTTGTAACAATGATACAGGCTAAATTTCCTTTGCTTGTAACGAAAGCTAAAGCAAAATGGACAAAAATGGGAATAAATATTCCAATAAACGTTGCCAGATATTCTGCCAACTTTACCATTCAACAGATAAATGCAAAAATAACTAAGAAGAAAAGCAATGTTGTCGATTCATCGAAAGAACCAGAAATTGAAGCTCCAGCTAATGACTTGAGCAGAATTCAATCTGCATTGCAAATAGATGTTAATAACACTGAAGACAGACGTGTTAGGTTACTACCAGAGACATGGCTTAGAGACAATTATTTATGTAAGTCACTTGTACATAACGCATCTATTTCGTGCATGGGATTAGTTATTTTTCATCCAATAGAAATACAACTATGGTTGGATTCAAACTTGAAATATAACCAAGACGAAAGCAACGTAGTGTGGAGATATATATGTGGAAAGCATATATTACGAGCTGAAGTTCAATTCTACAACGAATACGGAGAGTGCTCCAACGATGTAGATAACGTTTTGATTGCCTTTGGCAAGCTTGGTAGACGTTCGCAAAAGAAACGTATTCTAGGAAACATTACAAATTTCTTACAAAACGAAGGCTTTGACATGCGATGGGTGGGAGTGTACTTTGTGAACGAAGAAGAATACTTCTCAACAATGTATTGCGAAATTTACACAATGACTTGGCCTTACTCAGCTGACAATGGTGAAGGAAGGGCTAGATTTTGCGTTGGTATGTTGGAAGAAAAAGTACTCCAAAAAGCTGGTCTCATGCCCAAGACAGGTCACGGCAATTACAAGGTGTTGTACGATTATATTGACAAAAAAGAGGTTATAACTCAAACACAAGTACTTGCACTGATAACGGAAGTATCACAAATGACACCTGTTGATAATAATGACAATGGAGATATTACCAAACCACTCATTGACATATGTAAGGAAATTCTGTCAGACAAACCTTCATCGCTTGTCCAAAACATAAAAGGCATTGCAACAAAGATACAAATAGAAAACGCATTTGTATTGGACATATGGATAGACAACAAAGTGAAATTAGCATATGCTATTTGGAATAACATATTCACAGCAATGAAAGAGAAAGACGAAGACATTTTCAATGTGGACAGAACAGTGCTCAACTGGAATTTTGAAACAAGAGGTGAATGGGAAAAACGTGCAAGCTGGTTACAGAAAGACATTTTTCAATTTCTATTCAATTTACGATCTAAAAGAACTACAACACAAGCAGTGCTTGTCGTTAATCGCATTAGCCCAGCAACATTTACAAACGAAGTTGTTGATAGACTTGTTTTGGGTGAATACAGAAAGAGAACTTTAATTTTCACTGGCGAAGAACGTAAAAGTGGAAAAACTACTCTACTTATGCCAATCCTAGAGATGCTGAAAGGTGTGCGAATGGTTTTGGATTTCATAAAACATATGGACGCTATGATAATGTCTACAGACAAACAAATGAATGGTTGCATTGTGATTGAAGATCTTACTCCAGGTACTTTGAGAAGCGCTGATCAGAGATTACGTTCATTGTGCGACGGTTGCGACATAGTTATGAATAGAAAGTACCAAACACTGAAGAGCGGCACATGGGGCACAGTCGCTATTACAACGAACGTTAATTCAAAAACACTCTTCGAACACAATTTCCTTCAGAAAAGATACAGTTGCATTAAATTTACAGTAGCCCTTGACAAGATGAACAAGAAGGAAACAAATAGGACCATAACAGAAAGAGATATGTCTCTATTTCTTTTCAGAAATCTCGTATTTCCTAAATGCAACCAAATAAATAGCAAAAGGAAAACTTGTTTTGGATGGTGTACAGGAACAAGCATATCTTCACATCATCCTACTTGTCCTTTACTTTGCGAAATGGAGTCTGCTATTAGGCTCCATTATCAACCAGCACACATGGACATTAACCTTCCTCGTATCAAACACCACGGTTTGATAACTGATTTATCTATTATTGAACAGGTCAGACTGATATTCTACTGGAAGAAGGATATCATGAAGGGTCCTTCATTCACCGAGTTAACAAGCGATAAGGCAATTGGCCTTAAAGCTGAAGTGGACAGATACTTTGACCATGTGGTAATTCCATTTTGTAAACTTATTAATGGCCTTGGAAGTGAAGCACCAACTGAGGAGGAGAAGGCGTTTACATCTGTTATTGACATACCAAATGCTTTCAACACTGTGTATCCTCCGGAAATGTTTAAGTTCATTAACGACGACCAAGCTAATCAACAATTATGGTGTAATTCCATGGAAAAGAAGTGCAAGAAGGAGTTGAATAGTAATGCAAACATGCTAATAGACACTTGGAAAAACCCCCCTGCAAAGGCCAAAGAAGACGACTTATTGTACAAACAATGGAAAGCAACATACGAACATGTTCTTAATATTAAAGCGTGTATGATTGAGAAGCGGGCGAACTATTCTAATTTCCAATTGCTATTCGGATTTGCAGATTTAGGACATACAATAGTTGAGAGCAAGAAGGATATTGATAGTGAGAGTGACTATGATGATGATATGTGTATTTAGCTATATACTACTATATACTATTACTGAAATATTTCAATAAACGAGCTAAGGCTGATGCATAAAACATATCTTATCATTACTTTATAAATAACCTATTGTTTCCATATAGGTTTATAGAAATAGACGTACTCATATAAACATCCAATGTTATCCAATTCAATAGCATGAAGGAACTTCTTATATTTTATCAAGGTATCTAAATTTCGGGTGTTCAATTTTCTATTGTATATTTGGCTAAATGATGCATAAGATGTATCTTATTATTATTTTATAATTAACCTATATGTTTCCATATTAGGTTTTTAAAAATATTCCAACTCATATCCTTGCGACATATAATTTATAGCATTACCTAAATTATTATATTTCATCAAGTTATACCAACTTCGGGTGTTGAGTTTGTTTTTGTTTTTTTTATTAGGGGCTTACATATAAATTGTTACATAGTGTCATAAAATGTAACAATATAAGTGACCCTAAATTAAATAATTGTTCCCATATACTTGTAAACTACTATGAAATATAAACACAGGTGTTTAATTTGCACAAGCGTTAATTTTTTTTTATTCAATAGATGGCGATACAACAGAGAATACAGTTTTCAAACAAAAACCACCACCAATGTTCAATAATAAAATAGTCAAAACATTTTAAGCAAATAAACCACCACCAATGTTCAATACTAGAAAAGTCAAACATGTTAAGCAATCAGAATTATATATGCGAAATGGCTATTCATAAAAGTTCTCTTTCACTTCGTTTCTTCCGTTCGTTAGGTTCTCTTTTACTTGGTTTAGCTGTTGCTTGTATATTTTCAACTGTTCTAGATAGTTGACCACATCTTGTTGCTTTAAAGTCCGTCTATCCTTTAATAACGAAATCTTAAGACACAACACATAAAGCAAAAATAAAGTAAGAGGTAAATAGTTAGACATTACTACAAATGACATGAAGCAAATATTAATAACGAAAACCACAACCAAAGCACAAACTATTAATACATATAAACATTGTGAACACATTGATATCTCCGTAAATAATGCAAACATAGTACATAAAGCAAAGAACAAATCTGTTATTTCTTGTGTTGCCTTTGTTCATCATGCAACACACATTTTCTTAAGAACTCACTAATACTCATTTCAGTAGAGTAGGCTTTAACAATTTTTTTATTCACATCTTTAATCACCAAATTTCTTAAATCTTCGACAGAAAATTGGGTCAAATGACTGAAATGCTTATCAATTTCGTCAGTTATTTCTTGTGCACTCAAGTTAGCTGTAAAGTTATAAGTGCCAATCAATTCCACTTCAGTACTTTGAATTTCCTTTATTTCTTCTGGACTTTTCAAAGTGCAAGCCATTTGTAGTAATAACTGGTCAATACCACTGTCTGCCATTTTAGCCACACTCTCCATTAGCACTGGGCGCCACATGATGTCAGTAGACTGTACAAGTCTGTCTAGTCAGCTCCTTTTCTCAATGGGCAATCGACTTCTGCGAAAGAAATAGGCACCGTTTATTTCACCTAGCATGACTTCAGTTCCATTCTCATCAGTGGCTTCTAATTCAGCTGCAATAGCATCTAATGAATTAGCACCTGCAACATCAGAACTTTCTGAATTAGCAGCTGGAGCAGCAATAGCTGCTGAATTAGCATGGGCAACAGTTGCTGATTTAGCAAGTGGAACATGCATTCTTTGGCGCAAATTATCCAATCTCATTTCTAAGTTCACTTTGGCTTTGTCTAATATTTCAGATTTCTTTTGGGCAGTTTTTGGCTTCTTAGGACTGACGAAGTCATCGTCCGTATCCATTCCTGAAGGATAAGGTGTTTGTGGCCGACGTTTTGGAACTTTGATTTTGAAGGGGCGCGGTGGAATAAAGCCATGGTCATAATGGGCAAATGAATCTGTGGAGGATGCTGAGTCACTCTCACTTTCACAATCATCTGCGCAAATCAATTTACCGCATGTCTTGCACAATCCAGAATCGAAATCTAAAATCACGGATGTTAAGTCCAATGGTCTCTCATAAGGCAAATTCATAGAGAAATTTGTTAAAGGCAACTCGTCCATTTTCTCTAACATATCAGCATCCAAGCCCTGTCTTGCCCTCATCATGTTATGTACCGTTTCCAACTTCACAAGAAACCAAGGTTCACTGTGCAACTTTTGAATTTGTAGGGCCATTAAATCTGCCATCACTGCGGCAACCAATTCTCTCCCAGCGCCAAAGTCATGCAAGAACAAACGATACCTTACAAAAGCCCTGCTGCCACTTTCCATTGCTGCTGCCATTTCTGTGTACAAAGAGTACTCTGAGTAACCTCTGTAAATCGGAGTTTCTGGTATTATTTTCCTTTCGTTACGTATGGCAGCACTTACCAAACCCATTTCGTAATCAACAAATGACTGGTATTTGTCATAAGTTAAATTTCCCCTTAATCTGGTTGCAATGTAATCGCTCAGACAATAGACACTCAGCTGAGCTACTTTAGGCTTCAAAGGCTTATATAACTCAATCAAAGTGTCAACATGTTCATTCTGAAGCCACGTGTAATCGTTGTCATAAGGGCAGCTGCACTTCAGCAAATGAAATGGACACAATTTTTCCAGGCATTGCACTTGGCACTTCTCATGTGCAAAATCATATATCCATTTTACAATATCTGCATTCAACTCACTAGCACCTGTCGCACACTTTCGAGGCGTGTATGGACATGGGAAATCTTCAGGCATGTTGGTCATCTCGCAATCACAAACGCTCAAGTCAAACTCTAATTTGACAAGAAACGGTGGTTCGTAATAGCATTCATCTCTTACCAAGCCATCTCTGTGCATTACATCCATTAGGTCAGGGTCTGTGTATGACATATGGTCACCAATAACACTTAGCAACCAATTCTTGGCTGTTGTAAGGTTCCTGCTTCCATCCAACAGCCTGTAGAACTCCTTAGCAAGCAAGCATAAGCTCAAATTACCAACCAACTTCTCAAGATTTTCAGTCAGATCACCTGTTGCATTTATTTGATATAAATCATCAATTGAGTCCAATTCATCGGTTTTTGCAACCATTTTAGACAGATAATTATCTGTGTCAGTTGTGCATTTATAAATGCAACGGCGTATAGGATGAATCTTAGAACCAAAAAGGATTTTATCGCATAGGAAGCATGCACCCATTAGCTCTTTACGCATTGTCAAATTCATCACACTGTTGCTATTGGTATAACGGACTTTCTCTCTAACCAATGGCCTGCCTTTTAGGCCTGTCATAAGTCTGAAATCAATCAGGTCCTCAACAAACAAAGTTCTTTGACTGGGAATTAAATTCCTCTCCCTCAGTTGAGGCTCAAAAGTGTCTCTAACGAACTGTGCATACCTTGGCAGTAATTCACACACCATTGCCAACATGGCAGGTCTAAGTTTGCCGTCGGTAAATTTGGCAGGGCAATGTTTTGCGTAGAACGTTGCAAAATTTGCCATTTTTTGCAGAAGTTGGGTGTTGGTGCAATTAGAACAAGGGCTCAAGAAGCGACGGCCGTCTGCGTCTGACTGTGACTCTTTTATCTTCAAGCATTTCAAATGAATGACATGTGTGTTATTCAAGGGCAGAAATCCCATTTGGGCAGCAATCATACACTCAATACTTCTCTGACCTGACGCCACATGCAAGTGACCTCTAATTGCATTCTCACGACATACCACACATTCAACAAAATGGTACAAATATTGAAAGATATGAGTTGTAGGCACTTCTTCAATTGGCTCGAAGAATGCTTTGTCCAGACAAGGATAGACGTTTCGCCTTTCCACAGTAGTATCCTATAATAGTACATTTAACAAATACATTAACATAATGTTTCATAACAAACTGGACACCAAAAATATTGAATTAATTTATTCGTTTATCAATTCATAATTCGTTTACAAAAGTATCCACTCTATTGTGTAGTAAGTGCAAGTAATGTCATGTAATGTAGTAAGTGAGCCTCCAAGGCATTCTCACGACACTCAACACATTCAACGAAATGGTACAAATATTCAGCAAATTCTTCATTTGTCAATTCTTCTGTAGGCTGGAACAATGCTCTGCCGAAACAAGGGTACTTGTTTCCCTCCGTGTTCTAAATAAAGTAATATTAAAGAAATAATAACAAATACAAAATGATAATAACAAATACAAAATAATAATAACAAATACAAAATAATAATAAGGTTGAGCGTAGACAGAAAATCAATACCAATATTTAATAGCTACACGAGTTACTGGAAAAGAGCACACATTACAAATGTTCGGATTGTGCATTGGTATACACATAACACAAAGATAAGCATGCATACAAGGAACGTTTATGACTCCAATGTTCAATGTTCGACAACGGACACATAGCGTAGAGACGGGAAGACCCATGGCGTGCACCTCTGCCTGAGAAAGAAATGCATTCGTTTATTACTTCAGACTACTGTTCCTGATAAAGAAACACATTCGTTTATACCGCCCGACTAAATTCGTCTATTAATTCAGCTATATGTTTCTTTAATTGTTCAGTCCTGTTGTGGCGCTCTCGAATGGCTTTCAGTTTCTTCAGTTTTTTCCAAACAACTGAATAATGTTTTGGCGGGGACAACTGTTCCTGTTAAAGAAATACATTCGTTTATTACTTCAGACTAGTATTCGTTTATTACTTCAGACTCGTATTCGTTTATTACTTCAGACTCGTATTCGTTTATTACTTCAGACTCGTATTCGTTTATTACTTCAGACTCGTATTCGTTTATTACTTCAGACTC
>Ga0193754_1000018_pt1 | contig 20331 bp, 17 predicted proteins | sample H1a1metaG_FD_143052 | JGI IMG/M metagenome (GOLD analysis project Ga0193754, IMG submission 143052) | Soil microbial communities from a riparian zone of the East river system, Colorado, United States - H1a1 | ecosystem: Environmental > Terrestrial > Soil > Riparian zone | place: USA: East River... | reverse complement strand
AAAAAATAGTTAAACACTTTCTATATAAATTATAGGAAGAGATAAGTACAAACAAAGTTTTAAAATCAAACTGTGTTAAACAGAAATTAATAAATAAATGTTACATAATACTAACACAAATTTAATAATTAATTCACCATTAGAACAATTCGAAGTAACTAGTTTACTAGGATTAAATGCTCCAATTTTTGGTTATTTAAATATAACTTTAACTAATTTAGGTTTCTATTCAGTATTTGTATTATTTTTAATAATAGGAATACACTATATGGGAAATAATGAAACAAAATTATTACCTAATAAATGGTCAATAGGATTAGAAAGTATCTTTGCAAGTGTAAATGGTATGGTAAGAGAACAATTAGGTAAAGAAATATATTTACCTTTTATTTACTCATTATTCTTCTTTATTTTAATAGCTAATTTAACTGGTAATGTTCCTTATTCTTATACTGTTACAACTTCTATTATTGTTACAATTGGTTTATCATTTACAATTCTTACAGGTGTAACTATTTTAGGTTTATCTATCCATAAATTACATTTCTTTTCATTCTTTGTACCATCTGGTACACCATTAGCATTAGTTCCTTTATTAGTTTTAATTGAAACTGTAAGTTATTTAGCTAGAGCATTTTCTTTAGGAATAAGATTATTTGCTAATATGGTTGCTGGTCACACATTACTTAAAATTTTATCTACATTCTTATATCAAATGTTTAGTAGTAGCATAATAGTAGCTGTGTTAACTTTAATACCATTCTCTATCTTCTTAGCTTTAATTGGATTAGAATTGGCTGTTTCTTTAATTCAAAGTTATGTATTTACTTTATTAGTATGTTCATATATTAAAGATGCTATCGAATTACATTAATTATTCTAATTTAGAATTAATTTAATAAATTATTATCCCCCACGTCATCGAAGCCGCGTGGCTAACACAGCGCACTAGCAATGGTCGGACTGCCTTAACCTAAAGGTGTAGAAGTAATATTCTAGTTTGTTTTAGCACACTATTTATTTTAAAATTTAATATAAATAAATAAAATATTTAAAAGTAATAGTAAAATTAATGTTGTTAATTTAATTTAGATAAATATAAAAATATTTCTATTCTCATTCCCCACTTAACTCCTATACCTAGGTTTGCGGTTCGCTGCTTATGTAGCTGCGGGTCAGGTAGGCTAAGGCACTTCGATTAGCGAAGCTAGGTAAGCATGGTGAAGGCTTAAAAATAAATTTTAGCTTAAATTATAAATAAGGGAGAGGAGATAATTGAACTAGTGTAGACTAGAAATTAAAATTAAATATAAACAAACTAGAATATTACTTAGTTTAATGATTAGAACAACATTCTTCTTAATTATTTATTTTTGGTTCGAGTTCCAAAAATAAATAATTAATTATAAATATAATTAGCTAAAAAATAAAATAAAACAAAATAAAATATAAAATAGTTATAGTGTATTACAAAATAATAATTCTAAAATATAAAATAGCCCACCTTCTACACCAATCTCCAGCTAGATTGACTAGGAGATTAGCGTAACGCTGCAAATCGGAATACTTTAGCCTCACCTCATCTTCGATGGTCGGAGGAAAGCGGAAATAAGGTAACTTCTTATTTATAAGGCTATTCTAGCCTATCGCACCCTATTTAAATTAAATTTCATTAATGCTAAAGTAAGAGGGCGACAAAAATATTCGATAACTTATAATCTTCATTGAAAGTTCTTAAATAATAAAATAAAAAATTACACATTCATTTTTAATTAAATATAATAATAATTTAATTAAATTTATGAATAATCAATAATACCAATGATAAATAATAATTTAATATCTAATATATTAGATATATTAATAAATTTAATGGATGTATTAATAATAATATTACCTGTACTATTATCTGTAGCTTTCATGACTATTATAGAAAGAAAACAATTAGCTGCTATGCAAAGAAGAGTAGGACCAAATACTGTAGGTTATTATGGAGTTTTACAACCTTTTAGTGATGCTTTAAAATTAATTCTTAAAGAAACAGTAATACCTTCTCAATCTAATAAAGTTTTATTTTATTTAGCTCCAGCATCAGCTTTAATTTTTAGTTTATTAGGTTGGGGAGTAATTCCTTTTGGAGAAGGATTAACAATATCAGATTTTTCATTAGGAGTATTATATAGTTTAGCTTTATCATCTTTAGGAGTATATGGAATATTATTTGCTGGATGGAGTGCTAATTCTAAATATGCTTTCTTAGGTTCTTTAAGATCTACCGCAGCTATGATAAGTTATGAATTAATATTAAGTTCTGCAGTATTAATAATTATATTATTAACTGGATCCTTAAATTTTACAACAATAATAGAAAGTCAACAAGCAGTATGGTTTATTTTACCTTTATTACCTGTATTTGTTTTCTATTTCATTTCTATTTTAGCGGAAACTTCTAGAACTCCTTTCGATCTTCAAGAAGCGGAATCAGAATTAGTAGCTGGTTTCTTCACTGAACATTCAAGTGTACCATTTGTATTCTTCTTTTTAGCTGAATATTGTTCTATAGTATTATTTAGTTCTATAACAGCTATTTTCTTTTTAGGCGGTTATAATTTTCCTGAATTATTTGTAAATGAATCTTATATTAATATAACATCTATAGTATTAGGTCTTAAAACATGTATATTCTGTTTTATGTTCGTTTGGTTCAGAGCTACTTTACCTAGATTAAGATATGATGCTTTAATTGAATTATGTTGGTTAAATTTATTACCTGTAGCCGTGGCATTCATTATATTAGTGCCTAGTATTTTAGTTGCCTTTGATATAGCACCTTACTAAATTATTATTTTATTTTAATTAACCCCCCTCCTTATTTTACAAAAGGTCCAGTAGTATTCCTTCCAAGCCAGTGTGGCAGCGTAGGTAACCAAGGCAATTGGAGTGTTTAGCTAGCTAGGGATAGAAATATACCTTCTAAAAAAATATAAAAGAAGTATATAGTTTAAAAACTAAAATCTCGTTAGCCTTAGACACTATAACCTAACTAAAAAATGTTAGCAGCTGCAAAATACTTAGGAGCCGGATTAGCCTGCTCAGGATTAATCGGAGCTGGAGCCGGAATCGGTTTAATCTTCTCTTCATTAATTGCTTCAACAGCTAGAAACCCTCAAATGAGAGGACAATTATTTGGTTTCGCAATCTTAGGATTCGCCTTAGCTGAAGCTACAGGATTATTCTCATTAATGATTGCTTTCTTATTATTATACTCATAATAAAAAGAAAATAAATAAAATTAATAATAAATATAATTTAAATAATTATTTTATCCCCCCTCTAGCTAGCTATGCAGCTACCATCGTCGCAGCAGCAGGCTGGGATGACACGCGACAAATAAAAATAAATTAAATAATTAAATTCTAAATAAATATAACTATAAAAGTATCGAGACAATATAATAATAACATAAAATAAATATAAATTAAATAATAATAATTTTTGCTCCTGATGCTACATACACTAACAGCCTTAATAAACCTAAATTAGGCTTACAAAATATAAAGCGGGATAAGAGTATAATGTTAACACTCACTAACTATCACAAAGTGTAAATTGGCTGCTCGGTGACTTAACTATTACACCCTTATTAATATTAAAATTTAGGTAAAATTTATACCATTACGTAACCTTACAATTACATTTTTATCTTTTTGCTAAAAGAAAGAAGAAAGGGTCACTAAATAAAGGTTCGATTCCTTTACTTCTTAGATTTTATGGTGTCCAAATCAACAGCTAAACCCTAAATATTATATAATTAGGCAAGGCTACGTTAGGAAATAGGGAAATATTATATATTACCATATTTACATAAAAGAAATGTTTAAGCTCAATCTTAGGATACTATATATATTTAACAAAATATATCTACAGTATTGTCTCATAGTTTATGGTTTTATAAATGAATTATAATAAAAATATATAAATTATTTTATTTTTATAAATAAGCGAGGAATTAAAAAAAATAAAGATTCTTTAATAGAATAATCTCACACCCCAACCACCGTCTATTGTACCGATCCCTAGATAAAACATAAAGGGTAGGTGTAGCCTTAGCTTAGCACCGGAGCTAAAACTTTTATAATTTTTATACTATCTATAGAATCAAATTCTTTTTATATAAAAAAATCTAAGATTCTTTAATTTACTTAAAAAAATGTTAACTAATTTTTCAATCTTTAATACTATCTATAACGATGCACCTCAACCTTGGCAATTAGGTTTCCAAGATAGTGCTTCACCAAGTTTCACCGGAATAGTCGAATTACATAATACTATTTTCTTCTTTTTAGTTGTGATTGCTGTAGGTATATTTTGGGTTTTAGGATCAACAATGTATTACTATAGTTCTAAAAATTCTCCTATTATACATAAATATCTTAACCACGGTACATTAATTGAATTAATTTGGACTATCACACCAGCATTAATCTTAATTACTATTGCTTTTCCATCATTTAGATTACTTTATTTATTAGATGAAGTAGTTTCTCCAACAATTACTATTAAAGTAGTAGGACACCAATGGTATTGGTCATATGAATATTCTGATTATGTTAATGAAAGTGGAGAATCTATAGAATTTGATTCTTATATGATCCCTGATTCTGATTTAGAATTAGGACAATTTAGAGTATTAGAAGTGGATAACAAAGTTATTGTTCCTGTGGATACTCATGTTAGAATAATTGTTACAGGTGCTGATGTTCTTCACTCATTTTCTGTCCCTTCATTAGGAATTAAAATTGATACTGTACCAGGTAGATTAAATCAAACTTCTTTATTAGCTGAAAGAACTGGAACTTTCTATGGTCAATGTTCTGAAATTTGCGGAGTTTATCATGGATTTATGCCTATATCTATTGAATCTGTATCTGTACAAGATTATTTAGCTTGGGTAGATGCTCAATAGTCTATTTTAATTATTTAATTTTATATTGCTTTTTAGATTATAAAAATCTTATCCCCATCTACGCTTAAGCTAGGATATGCTTTAAACCCAATCTCCGATGAAACTCCCTACGCTAAAGCATATAATAAAGTATATTATTTAATATTTATATTTAAAATAAGGAAAAATATATAAAAAATATACAAAAATACAAAAAAATATAAAAGAATATAATAGCGAGTATAGTTAAATGGTATAACCTCTACCTTCCAAGTAGATATCATCGGTTCGATTCTGATTATTCGTAATATATATACTTTAATTTATTATAGTATTGAGTAATGTTATTTATTAGTATCTTATTTTTAATTATGGTTATGGCCATACCTTCTCTTAAAAAGAAAACCCCACCAATTTTATTCCAGAGAATCTCTTCTATAATTTTAATTTATGCCGGAGCATTATCATTAAATGCTTTATATATTCAGTCAATTGGATCAGGTATAGGTATTTATAGTGGATTATTCCATGTAACCTTTATATCTCAATTCTTAGATATATTTATATACATAATAGGAGCAGCAATATTAATAGCTAGACCTGTACCTATGTATGTTATTTCTAAAAATTCTACTATTATAGAAGAAAATAGTTATAAAAATTCAATAGAATATTGCTTACTAATAATGTTTAGTATTTTAGGAGCTAGTTTATTAATATCATCTTCAAATTTAATATCTATGTATTTAAGTATAGAATTACAATCATTTGCAGTATATATTTTATCAACTTTATATAAAAATTCTGAATCTGCTACAAGTGCAGGATTAAAATATTTCTTATTAGGAAGTTTAGCTTCTTGTTTTATTTTATTAGGTTCAGGATTAATTTATACTTTTACTGGTTTAACTAATTTAGAATCTATCTATAATTTAATCTCAGTAACTGAACCACTAAGTAATATTACTCAAGGTATAGCATTAGGATTTATTTTTATATTTTCAGGATTTTTATTAAAAATAGCAGCAGCACCCTTACATCATTGGGCACCAGATGTTTATGATGAAAGTCCAACAATTATCACAATATGGTTAACTATAATGCCTAAAATTTCTATTTTAATATTTATTTTAGAAATCTTTACTCAAATAACATCAGTAAGTCCAAATATAGAAATATTAGAATCAATGGTAGGAAACCTTTCAGCCCATAATACAATGGGTGTAGGGTTAATTACAATTAAAAATTTATTAATAATTAGTTCTTTATTTTCTTTAATCATTGGAACAGTAGTAGGATTAGCTCAAATAAAAATAAAAAGATTATTAGCTTATAGTACAATTTCACATATAGGATTTATATTATTAGCTTTAGCTATAAATAGTGAACAATCTATTGATTCATTTATTTTCTATATTATACAATATACATTAACTAATTTAAATGCATTCTTAATATTATTAGCCATAGGTTATTTATTAAATAATAAAATTATATTTAATAAAGGTTCAGAAAAAGATATAAAATTTATTTCTGAATTAAAAGGATTATTCTTCTCTAATCCAATATTATCTATTAGTTTAACTATTTGCTTATTATCTATGGCGGGAACACCTCCTTTATTAGGATTCTTCTCTAAACAGTTTGTATTATATTCTGCTATTGAAAGTGGTTATTACTTTATGGCAATATCAGGAATTTTAGTAAGTATAATTAGTGCATCATATTATATAAGAATAATTAGAATATTACATACTGAAACTGTATTAACTAAATCATTAAAAGCCTCAAGCCTTAATGAAACAAATACAACAGTAGTAATTAGTAATATTCATAGTTTATTAATGTCAAGTTTAACATTATTAATATTATTCTTTGTCTTTAAACCATCTATCTTATTAAAAAGTACACATTTACTATCGCTATCGATATACTCCCATTAAAGTGAATAATCATAGTCTACTTATTTTATTTATATTTGTTCCTGTTTTAGCTGTTTTATTATTAGGTTTAAATTTAATATTATCAACTCATAAACCAGATGAAGCCAAAGTATCGGCTTATGAATGCGGGTTTAGTCCTGTATATGGACAAACTAGATCTACATTCCAAATACATTTTTATATTGTAGCTATGTTATTCTTAGTTTTCGATCTTGAAATTCTATTATTGTTCCCTATTGCTTTAACTTTATATCAAGTAACTGCTTTTGGTTTCTCAATTGCACTTATCTTCTTTATTGTATTAACTATAGGATTTATTTTAGAAATTGGCTCAGGTGCCATAAAAGTGAAAAAAATTTAATAAGTTTATAACAACAATAATGAATTTAAATCATAATATTCTTAATGCTGGGGCTAGAGATTTCCAGATGATAGAATTTCAAACTTCTTTTGTCAATACATTGGCTTTAATTACGACGGGTTTAGTTATAATTGTAATTGCACATAGATGGTATGTAATTTATACCCATAATAATTTATTAAATAGAATGGTTGAAACAAGACTAGTTAGAGCGGAAGAAGGTCAAGCTATAGATCTTACATTAACTGCTGAAGAATTTAGAGATCAGCCTGAATTAATAGAAATATTTGGGCAGCCTGAAGGAGAAAATGGTTTAAATATTAATCTGGAAACCCAACAAGAATTGGAATTTATAGAATTTCAAGTAGGACTACCAGATCCAAGAAATATACTAGAAATTACGGGTGATCATCTCATGGAGCTAATTGAAGCTTTGTTAGATGGGCAACTTCCTCCAGGTGCTTTTTATGAAGCTCTCCCTCCAATATACGAATATATTTTTTCTATATTTTAATTTAGGTCTAATTCAAGGAAAGTTATTGGGATAAAAACCATTTCTATTTTATAATACATTTTCAAAATTGTATTATTATTCCCCCATATTTTAGCTTCCAAATCTCCGATTCCTTCCAGCATGCTTACCCTTTATGCTTTAGTTAGTCTTGTTTAGCTAAGCAAGGGCCACGGCTGTTAAGCTGGTGCGCTGGACAATTGGATTCACTCTTTATATTATAATATTTTATATTTAAAGATACTCCTTAATATCTCAATTTATAAATAGTAATTTCTATTTATTGTAATTATTATATTACCATATCAAAATTTTATAATAATTATAGAGATAGCTTTAATTCTTCCTATGTTTCCGCCCTAGCCTCTCCCCTCTTGCTTAACCACCGGTTAGAGGACTAGGAGATTAGCGTTGCAGCGCTACGCTAAGCTAGGACGGACGGAGGGAATGAGCACGCCTCCGATCCCTAGAACAAAGCAATCAAATAAATTAAATAGAATGCCACAATTAATTCCATTTTATTTTTTAAATCAATTATCATTTTCATTCTTAACTTTATTGGTTTTAATTTTTGTATTTTCTAAATACATTTTACCTTTATTTACATTTCAACAAGTTATAAGAATGTATATTACGAAATTAAGTAAAAAAGCTTAATAAATTTTAATTAAATACATAATAATTTATTATTTAATCCCCCTGGATTTGCCCTCAACTCTAGCCTCCCCATAAGATCTCAAATTAAATATTAAAAAAAGTAGAAGTTTCACCCTTTGTTATTCCTATTAGCCATCAATAGCTGAGTGGTTTAGCAATAAATTTACACTTTATAGACAGAGTTTCGATTACTCTACTCCTTATTTTATTACTTCTCATCTTTTTATTTTTACTTTTTTCTCTCTAATTTAATAATTTAATTTAATTTAATTACCTTAAAGGGATAGTTAATTACTAAGGAGGGTTTAGTTAAATGGTATAACAGGGTTCTTCGAAAACCTAGTTCAGAGTTCGAGTCTGTGAACCCTTTATTTATTATTTATTTTTACATAAAATAAAAATCTGAATTTCCAAAAATTAAATATTAAAAGAGATTATATAATTACGTATAATTGTTAAATTCGACTTAATAACTAACCATCTGTCTAAATTATTAGCATGACTATTTGATGACAGTGCTTAACATGTAGTTATAATACTTCACTATCTTAATGGTAGTGTTAAAGGAATAAGGGATTTAATGAGGGAGGTCTTCATGGATATTATCCAGTATAGTGCACAGCCAACAATTTAATTTAATTAATGAAAAACAACAAATTAACTTTAAAAGCTTTAAAACAAGAATTAGAATTACTAAAATCTTCTAAAGCTCAAAATAAAGTAACTACACCAATGACAGAAAGTCATAAATCAAGTGTAGCACATGATATTAAAAATAGTTATATCCAAAATTTACACATGAAATCTTCTATGTTTACGCTATGGGTTATAACAACAATATTATCTTACGCTCATAAAATTCCATTTATAGGAAGAATAATTACCTTATTATCACTTTATTATGGTAGAACAACAATCTGGAAAATCCTAATAAAATTAAGAAAAGCTTTTATATTATTTAATTCAGTAATAGGAGTATACTTAGTATTTAAAACTACTGGATTTAGTTTCGATAAAGTATTAGCCGGTTTTGCTGGTATGGGTCACACCTATCTAGAAATCCTTATTAACTTCACCAAAAGACTATTCAACTGGATCTTTGATTTATTTGATTATAAAGTTGTACCTAATGTTCCAGGTAATAAACCTTCACTCCCTAAAAGTTATCCTTGGTCTAATGGTCAAATATGGGGTTTTAGTCCACCTTCAAGTTCTACAAGTTTACTACCAGATTTTTCATTAAGGGAGCTATACGCCAAGGATCCAATATTAAATATAAATATTAATTCTACACCACGGTATAAAGATTTCTCTACTCTGATTTGGGCTGGGAGCATACTAGGAGGCTTAGGATTAATGGTAATCGTATACAAATTTATACAAGATCCAACGTTTATTCACAATTTGTTTAGTCAAAGTGAAGGTCCAATAACTAATGTAACTTTACCTAGTCCAGAAGGTTCAGGTAGTAGTATAGCCCTGGAAAATGTAGGATCTAAAGGTAAAGGAGTTCTCAAAAGTATAACATTCATTCTATCAGGGATAAAAACTGGTGTAAAAAAATTAAACCCTTATAACTGGTTTCTAACTGCATCAGATTTTGAAGAAAATCATAAACAATTTATGATAAATCAAAACTCAACTAATTATGATCCAAGATTCTATCCGTTTACAGAAGTAAATCCTTACTTCTCTTGGTTCGATAGAATGAGAATATCATGGTTAGGGGAGAATATTCCTGAAAGAGCAGCTAGAAGAGCTTTAAATTCGCAGATGTTAGATGAAATAATGTCATTTGGTAAAAATCAAAGTTCTCCAATTACATCTACATCAGGTTCATTAACTCCTACAATTTGGGCCACTGGTATAGGAATAGATATTCCATCGGGAATTAAATCTCGGAAGAGTGTAGAGTATTTGCTAAAATAGGATCTCTACCTAACACTCCAATAGTTTCTCCGGGATTATCACCCATGCCTTTACCAGATTTAAGTAATTTACCTCAATTGCCTAATCCGTTTGAAACAATCGATTTATCCCCTAAAGGTTCTTTATCATCATTAACCAGTGATACAATTGAAAACTTACCTAATACTACTGAAGGTTTAGCAATTAAAGCTACTCATGCTAGGGTTCTAAGTTACAGTGGAAAACATAAATAAAGCTTAAATTAATCCCAACCAAATTTAGTATAAATTAATAAAACCTCCGCCCTTTAACCGTAATCGTCATCGAAGCAACCCTAAATAGTTGTGATGTATTTGAATTTTAAAAATAAAAGAGAAGTAAATTATAATTTACTTATAAAATTAATTATTAAAATTATAAAATAATAATAAATAATTAAAATTATAACATAGTAAAAAAGATTATGTAATAATTCCTTATAATTTATAAAAAATAACTTATAAAATAGTTTAAGAAAATTCCATTCCCCTTAACAAAAGAACAAAAAATTAAAATTCTAGTTGGTCTAGATTAACTATTGCTTTAACGTCAGGGCTAAGGCAATAAAAGTTAAGGAATAAGGTAACAAACCAAATTATTAAAAAACAATGATTCAATTACTAATATTAATACCAATCTTAGGTTCTTTATTTTTACTCCCTATAAAAGAAATCTCAATCCATAGTCAAAATCAAATAAGAAATATAGCATTAATTACTTCTTTAATTAATTTCTTTGTTTCTATAATTTTATGGATAAATTTTGATTCGAGTACAAATCAAATACAATTTGTATATGAATATAATCAATTAAGTTTTTGTCATTTTAATTTAGGAATCGATGGGATTTCTTTATATTATGTACTATTAACAACATTTTTAACACCTATAGCTTTATTATCTAATTATAAAAATATTACAGAAAATGTTAAAACATTTGTTATTTCTTTCTTAATTTTAGAAAGTTTACAAATTTGTTTATTTACTGTATTAGATTTATTTTTATTTTATATTTTCTTCGAAAGTATTTTACCAATATTATTTGTAATAATCATAGTATATGGATCAGGTCAAGCTAGAATCAGATCTGCTTATTTATTCTTTTTATATACTTTTGCAGGATCATTATTTATGTTATTAGCTATACTACAAATATATAGTTATATAGGATCCACAGATTTCCAATTAATATCTTTATATGAAATTAGTCTAGAAAATCAAAAAATATTATTTTTAGCCTTTTTATTAGCATTTGCAATAAAAACACCATTATGGCCCTTTACAGGTTGGTTATATAGAGCTCATGCTGATAGTCCTTTAGCTGGTTCTATCTTATTAGCTGGTACGGTTTTAAAATTTGCTACCTATGGTTATATTAGAGTATTATTAAATATTTTACCTGATGCATGTAATTATTTTGGTCCTTTATTACAAACTATTGCTATTGTAACTTTAATTTATGCTTCTTTAGCTACAATTATTCAAGGTGATACTAAAGTTTTAATTGCTTATTCAAGTATAGCTCATATGGCTGTAGTAATATTAGGATTATTTTCTAATAATATTCAAGGTATTGAAGGAGCTATATTATTATCTCTGGCTCATGGTTTTGTTTCTCCAGCTCTATTTATTTGTGTTGGTGGAGTAATTTATGATAGAACTGGAACAAGAATAATAAGTTATATTAGAGGATTAGTAACATATATGCCAGTATTTACTATATTATTCTTTATTTTTACTTTATGTAATAGTGGTATACCTTTAAGTTTAAATTTCTTAGGTGAATTCATGTCATTAGCTGGAATGTTCCAAAGAAACCCAATTATTGCAATTATAAGTGCAACAAGTATTGTATTCTCTGCTTGTTATAGTATATATCTTTATAATAGAATATCATACGGTGTGTTTAGTCCACATTTAAAACCTATTAAAGACGTAAGTAGAAGAGAATATATGATATTAATCTCTTTACTAATCCCTACTTTTTTATTAGGTATTTACCCTAATATAATTTTAGATGCCTTACATTCTTCGGTTACAGGTTTGTTATATTAAACACTTTTTCCCCCACCCTTCTAAAGATGAGAAGACTCAAATAAATAATCCTTCAGATTTTACTTTATTAGGTGATATAAATTCTAATTTATGCTTTAGGTGCTACAGGTATTATATTCTCTGGTTGTTATTCAAATTATTTATATAATAGAATCTTTTATGGAGTTTATACTCCTCACTTAAAACCTTATAAAGATGTTTCAAGAAGAGAATTTATTTATTAATAACTTTTTTTATATTTACAATATTCTTAGGGATATACCCTAATATTATCTTAGAATCACAACATGTATCAGTATCTACATTATTATTCTAAATTTGAATAAAGCTTAATTTATAATTATTTACCCTACCTTCTCCTCTGCTTAAGTAAGCACCTCATCCTCCAGCTAGGTAAAGCTAGCGCGAAGTTAAAGTGCAGCAGTATAGGGTAATCGAAGATTGAATCGGAATGCGCTGCAGCGGTTGCAACGCTAATTTCTTATTTTATCTAGTCTGCTAACTTATAAAGTAAAATAAAGAATAACAAGGTTTTAATAATAAAAGTATATAATAAATAATGGTAGATGACAAACTGGTTCGTCGCTCCCTTTGGGTGGGAGACATATAGCGTGTTCGAGTCGCGCCTACCATATAATTAAAGTTAAATTAATTAAAGTAAGGTTTCATGGCAGAGTGGTTAATGCGGAGTACTGTTAATACTTTTTTCAGAGGTTCAATTCCTCTTGATACCTATTAAATTTACTAAAAGACCCTTAATATTTATATAATTTATATAAAATCAATAATCAAAATTAAAAGAGTAAATAATTTTTAAATTTTAAAATTAGTAACGAACATGTTGAAATTGGTAAACAATCTCCTCTTAAGCAGGAGTGGAATATAGTCCTTAAGAGTTCAAGTCTCTTTGTTCGTAATACTTTTTTCTTTTTTTAATCTTTAATTCTTATTCTTAACCCCACTAAATAAAATATAATATTGTAATTCTTATTCTTAACCCCACTAAATAAAATATAATTTTGTAATTCAGACTTCTTATATTTTAATTAATTTAATATATTCATCAAACTTCTTCCACCTTTTAATATTTCAATTATAGTGTAAACCCCTACCAAAATAATTAATATTTATACAAGTGACATAGTGTAAAGGTAGCACAGCAGTCTCATTATCTGCTAGAAAAGGTTCAATTCCTCTTGTCGCTCTATTCATTAAAAATTAATTTAAGGTCTTTTAGTATAATGGCCGTACGACTACCCTTCACGTAGTAAGTGTCAGTTCGACTCTGATAAAGACTATACTACTGACGCATCCTACCTTAGCGCTGTTTCGCTAAACATCTGTCTAAACTCTAGCATTATAAAAATTGGAATAGTTTACATTGGTAAGTTAAGACGATTGCTAATTGTTGGGGATGACCCTTAGGTGTTCGAATCACCTCTATTCCGGTAAAATAAAAAATAAATAATTCTTTTTCTTATTTCAAACACTAGCCCTGTAAACGAAGCCAGCTAATCTGGAGTACAATGAAAGTGCAATTAGTTCTATAGAGCTAATCCAGACAACTTACAAAAAATAAAACATAATGACCTGGTTGTTTTCAACTAATGCTAAAGAGATCGGAACATTATACCTGATTTTTGCGGCTTTTGCTGGAATGATAGGAACAGCTTTTTCAGTTTTAATTCGATTAGAATTATCAGCACCTGGAGTACAATTTTTACAAGGAGATCATCAATTATTTAATGTAATAATAACAGCTCACGCTTTCTTGATGATCTTCTTTATGGTAATGCCAGCTTTAGTAGGTGGATTTGGTAATTACTTCTTACCAATTCATTTAGGTGCTCCCGATATGGCTTTCCCAAGATTAAATAATATATCATTTTGGTTATTACCACCATCATTAATATTATTATTATTAAGTGCTTTAGTAGAAAATGGTGCTGGAACCGGATGGACAGTATATCCTCCATTATCAAGTATTATTTCTCATTCAGGTGCTTCAGTAGATTTAGCCATTTTTAGTTTACACTTAGCAGGAGTATCTTCATTGTTAGGTGCTATAAATTTCATTACTACAGCATTAAATATGAGAGCAAATGGTATGAGTTTACATAAAGTATCTTTATTTGTATGGTCAATATTTATTACAGCTATATTATTATTATTATCTTTACCTGTATTAGCTGGAGCCATAACAATGTTATTAACAGATAGAAACTTTAATACTAGCTTCTATGATCCTGCAGGTGGAGGTGACCCAATATTATATCAACATTTATTTTGGTTCTTCGGACATCCTGAAGTATATATTTTAATTTTACCTGCTTTTGGTATAGTTAGTCAAGTAGTATCAACATTTTCTGGTAAACCAATATTTGGTTATTTAGGAATGGTATATGCTATGTTATCTATTGGTATCTTAGGATGTTTAGTATGGAGTCACCATATGTTTGCTGTAGGTTTAGATGTAGATACTAGAGCTTATTTTACAGCAGCTACAATGGTTATTGCTGTACCAACAGGAATTAAAATCTTCTCATGGATAGCTACATTATATGGAGGAAGCTTAAGATTTACAACACCATTACTATTTACATTAGGTTTCTTAGCTCTATTTACTATAGGAGGTTTAACAGGAGTAATCTTATCAAATGCTTCATTAGATATAGCATTACATGATACTTATTATGTAGTAGCTCACTTCCATTATGTATTATCTATGGGTGCTGTATTTGGGTTATTTTCTGGTTTCTATTATTGGACTCCAAAAATTGTAGGTAAAATGTATAATGAATTCTTAGGTAATGTTCACTTCTGGATTTTATTCCTTGGGGTTAATTTAACTTTCTTCCCTCAACACTTCTTAGGTTTATCTGGAATGCCTAGAAGAATCCCTGATTATGCTGATGCTTATGCAGGATGGAATGCCGTATCTAGTTTAGGTTCTTTAATATCATTAGTTTCTGCTATCTTATTTGGTTATATTATTTATGATCTATTCGCTAATGGTAAAGAAGTTCAAAATAACCCTTGGGCTGTACCTTCATTCTTTACTTCATCTGTACTATTTAATGGTGATACTCAAAATGTTAATACTTTAGAATGGTCATTAAAAAGTCCTATTCCATTCCATGCGTTTAAAATGTTACCTGTACAATCTTAAATAATTAAAATAAATAATGCTTATATCCCCACACCACCTCTAACTACGCTGCAGCCCGTGTCCTAAAATAAGAAATAAAGCGTTCATTTAATCTATAAATCTGAATTACAAATTTATTTTTGAAAAAAAAGGAATATACGAAAAAAAATTAAAAAATTCTTAAAATAAAAATATTTTTTTAAAAGAAGAATATATTAAATTAAATAAAAATAAGAAGTCTGAATTACAAATTATATTTTATTTAGTGGGGCTAAGATATTAATTAAGATTAAATAAGTATAGTATTATACAACCCAAGTAAAATGCATTTTTTTTCTATAGAGCTAATCAGGCCCGAATTATCAAATTAAACAAATAATGTCTTTATTTTCGAATGTTTTAACATTAGAATCTGTAACCTTAAACCCTCACATTGCAGCTATTGCTGGTATTACCTATTTAGTTGTATTATTTTTAAGTTTCTTTATTTATACTAATATCAAAAATATTTGTATAACAACTGTTAACAAATTATCTTATAAATTTAAACTTAATTTATTAAGATTAGCCACTGTCAATGGTACGGTAGCTAAAGTTGCTGGAAGTGTAACTGAAACAACAGAAGTTGCATTATCAGATGAAGACCTAAGAGAGGTAATAAGTCTCCTTCTCCATGAAATTGGAGATACTACTCAAATTACTGTGGCACAATTACAAAGTTTCGGTCTACATACGCAATCCGTTGTAGATTATTTACTAGGTCTTGGTTACACAATAATATTTTAATTTTTTCCCCCACCTACTTCAGGATTTAATAATTATTTATCGTCCGACTTTTTAATATAAGTAGCTATGGTTTTAATAGTGGTTGTTAAATTAGTCATTGATTTAAATGCCTATTAAATTTAACAAGACCTTAAATAATTATATATTAAGCGCAGCCTAAAGACTACGGCGTCAACCAAAGGCTGGAATAAAGTAAAGTAAAAGAAAGCTATTAAAATTATTGTAAATACAAATTACAATAATACATTGCAAATATAAATATTTGTATTGGTCTAAAAAACTATTAATTATCTGTCTAGTATAGCAGTAAATTCTTCCTTTGCCTGCCCAATTCTTACTCTCCTTATCCCCACCAGCACTAGCACCGCATCACAGGAGTGCCTACCTAACCTCAACTTCGATGGTCGGGAGGAGCAGAAGGATTAGAAAAAGTGAAAATGGAAGAGAGCTAGACAAAAAAATAATTAAAAAATCATAATATTCAATGTATCCTAAAGGAATAATACAAATACAAACCATGAATCTATCAATACTTTTATTTTTAGTAGGAATTTTAGGATTTATATTAAATAGAAAAAATATAATTCTAATGATTATAGCGATAGAATTAATGTTATTATCTGTAACATTATTAATATTAATTTCTAGTTTTAGTTTTGATGATGGAATAGGACAAACATTTAGTATCTTTATAATTTCAATAGCTGGTGCAGAATCAGTAGTAGGTTTAAGTATTCTTGTAGCATATTATAGATTAAGAGGAAATATATCATTAAGAACATAATGTATCTATCAATTTTAGTTTTACCTTTATTAGGTTCTTTTGTTTCAGGATTTGGTGGTAGAAAAATAGGTGTTACAGGAGCACATTTTATTACTTGTACTTGTTTAATTTTATCATCAATTTTAGCTTCTATAGCTTTCTATGAAGTAGGTTTCTGTGGTTCTCCAGTTTCTATAAATTTAACTAGTTGGATCGATTCAGAATTTATGTCTATTTCTTGGGAATTCCTATTTGATCAATTAACTGTTTCTATGTTAATTCCAGTTTTATATATTTCATCTTTAATTCATATATTTTCTACTGATTATATGGCTGAAGATCCTCATAATCAAAGATTTTTCTCTTATTTATCTTTATTCACTTTCTTTATGTTAGTTTTAGTTTCAGGAGCTAATTTCTTTGTAATGTTTATTGGTTGGGAAGGTATAGGAGTAGTTTCTTATTTATTAATTAACTTCTGGTTCACAAGAATTCAAGCGAATAAAGCAGCAATATTAGCATTCACAATGAATAGAATAGGTGATATGGGATTAAGTATAGGCTTCTTTGCAATTTTTGCCTTATTTGGATCATTAGATTTTTCTACAGTATTTAGTTTAGTGCCTCTAATGAATGAAACAGGTATAACAATAATTGGTTTATTATTACTAATGGGAGCTATGGCTAAATCTGCTCAAATTCCTTTACATAGTTGGTTACCTGGAAGTATGGAAGGTCCTACACCAGTATCAGCCTTAATTCATGCAGCTACACTAGTTACAGCTGGATTATATTTATTAGTTAGATCATCACCTTTATTAGAATATAGTAGCACAGCCTTATTGGTTATTACTTTAGTTGGTGCTTCTACAGCCTTCTTTGCCGCTACTTGTGGTTTAGTTCAAAATGATTTAAAAAGAATTATTGCTTTTTCAACAATAAGTCAATTAGGTTATATGGTAATGGCTGTAGGATTAAGTCAATATAATGTAGCATTAATGCATGTAATAAATCATGCATTCTTTAAAGCGTTATTATTCTTAGGAGCCGGAGCAGTAATACATAGTTTTTCAGATCAACAAGATGTAAGAAGATTAGGAGGATTAATAAATTTCTTACCTTTCACTTATACAGCAATGTTAGTAGGGTCATTATCTTTATTAGCTACTCCTTGGTTAACAGGATTCTATAGTAAAGATTTAATTATTGAATTAGCTTACGGACAATATAGTTTCAGTGGTACTTATGCTTATATTTTAGGTAGTTTAACTGCTGGTATTACAGCATTCTATTCATTTAGATTAATTTCATTAGTATTCTTAACTGTACCTAATGGACCTAAAAATACTTATTTAAATTCACATGAAGCCAATTTAGCTGTAATTGTACCTCTATTTGTGTTAGCTTTATTTAGTATCTTCTTTGGTTTTGTTTTCTCTGATTTATTTGTTGGTGTAGGTACAGATTTCTTTGCTAATTCTTTATTTATACATCCTAATAATATTTCTATAATTGAAGCTGAATTTAGTTTACCTATTTTAATTAAATTATTACCTTCTATATTATCTTTATTTGGAGCCTTATTAGCTATATTATTATATCATAAAGGTACAAGTTTTGTTATTGATTTAACTGAAACTTCTTTAGGTAGAAAAATTTATACTTTCTTAAATGGAAAATACTTATTTGATGTAGTATATAATAATTATATAACATCTGTAGGTTTACAATTAGGTTATACAATATCTAAAGTTATTGATAGAGGAGTTATTGAATTATTAGGTCCTCATGGATTATCTAATATTTTCTCTAATACTGGTAATAATATTTCTAAATTAGATAGTGGTGTAATTACTACTTACGCTCTTTATATTACATTAGGTTTATTAGCTTTATTATTCTTAGTTTTTGCTCCTGTTTTAATAGATACTTCTTTATTAAGTGAAATTAGATTAATTATTATTTATTTTGCTTCTTTAATTATAGTTTTATCTCCACAGATTAAAAATTCTAATTAAATTTTCTATTTAATTATAATATAGCCTGCTACTAAATTATAAAGCACTGCTATTGCTTTCTTTTCCGCTAATAGCTTAGGATAGCTGCTAACTCTACTTTTTATTTTAGAGTGGTTTACATTTTTGAAAATTATCTTTCTTGTTTCAAAAATTCACTTTTAGCCTTTCAGGCACAGTACTAGAAAGTAACAAATATTAATGATTAAGTTAATATCCAATTTATCCCCTGCCTCCGAAGGAGGCTAACAAATATTAAGGAATTAAATCCATTTCAGTATATGGTGTATCAGAACTAGGTTTAAATTCGTTAGTATAGGTAAAATGCTTCTACAACTTAGCATTTTTAAATAATTGAATTTTTAAGGTGTAAAATAAATCTGAGTTAATTGTAAAAATCTTTAAAGTATATAATAGTTATATTAATTGTTATAATATTGTTATAAAAATGTTGTCTATTTAGAGGCAGGGGATAAATCATTATGATTTAAATATATTTTTTAAAGGTTATTTAATAATATAAGCTTAATAAGTGAAGAAACTCTTTCCTTTGCTATGGTTTAACCTCCCATTGCATAGCAGGAGGGTATTATATTGTATTGTTAGGGGAAATGAATTACTTAAATTCATTATAATTAAAAGGTTTTCGAGTTCCGAGGCATCACATTTTTAAAGAAAAGATTAAATCAAACTTAAGTATTAAACGGGGCTGCGAAGCTGGTTAACAGTTCTTTTTATTTGGAATTTCTATATAGAATTAGAAAATACCTTAAATAAATCAATGAATAGATCACAAATGATGAAATTAATGTATAAAATTAATAAAAATTATTTTTTTTATTATAAATATATAATTTTATTACCATTATTCTCTTTATTATATAATATTTTTTATTTTAAAGATAACAAATTCTTTACAACTATACTTACTCTAATTAAATTAATAATTATTATTAATATTGTATTAGGAGTAAGTATTGTATTATAACTTTACTGATTTTACAACTCCATTTAATAATACATATTCTATATATTACGATTTATTAGAACCATACATTGAAATCCTTAAAGCTTTATGGAATAAATTAATGACTTATTTCCATGATGTTACAGGGGATGTTAAAGATTTGGAATCTATTAAAAGTGAATTAAGTTCACAAATTAAAAATTAAGTTAAAACTGGAATGAAAGAAGCTATAAA
>Ga0193754_1000017_pt1 | contig 22702 bp, 30 predicted proteins | sample H1a1metaG_FD_143052 | JGI IMG/M metagenome (GOLD analysis project Ga0193754, IMG submission 143052) | Soil microbial communities from a riparian zone of the East river system, Colorado, United States - H1a1 | ecosystem: Environmental > Terrestrial > Soil > Riparian zone | place: USA: East River... | reverse complement strand
GAGAGGGCGGCATCAACGGGGATGCGCAGTTTCACCAACAGCGTGCCGCCTTCGGTGCCGACGATATCGCGGTCGCAAAGGACTATGTCGCGGCCCCGATCCACGTACAGTGCCCGCTCAACATCAAGGATCGTCCATTCTCCCGCCACCTGCTCCCCGCTTGGCTGCGGCGCACATTGAGCGGCGAGGGCTGGAATTATTCTATCAATCAATTCGCGAGGCACAAGCTGGCATTTGCCACATTTGCAATCGCCTGCATACTTCATGGCAGTGTATTCGCGGAGTTCTTCGGATAGATTGGTCATATCGATCGGTCTCCCATTTCGATTGCGTGGGCCGTGGCGTCGGCTTGGGTCGGCGACGGCTTTGGATGTTTGTGATTGAGCCAGAGACCAAAGAGGATTTTGATCCGCTCGATCTCGGCGAGGTAGGCTGGGGTCATGGGCCAATTCATGGCAACGCGATCTGGATGAAACGGCCATCGAGGAATTCGGCAGTGGGCCGGACCCAGACGGAATGGTTGTCTTCGGCTTCGTAGATGGTGACGGGTTCGCAGTCATAGGCTTCGAATAGAGAGCATTGAAAGTAGCCATGGTTGATGACGGTGTAGTAGGTTCCGCGCTTAGCATGCTGCCAGCGGGAGCCGATTTCGGGCGGGGTGGGTGTCGGACTGGACATGGGTAGGACCTTTCTGATTATAATACCATAATACCACAAACCCCGCGCGATTTCAAGGGCGATCGAGTCCCGGCAGGGGTCCATAGGGCACGAAAAAGCCCCCGGTGCAATGAAGCATCCGGGGGCTGGGAAGGGGATTGGTCTAGTGACAATCTAGTGACAGATCAATCGGTAGCTTGCCAGTAGACTTTCGGGTTGCGGATATAGACGCTTTCGGCATACTTGCCGACTTGATGTCCGTATTCCATGCCATAGGCTTGCTTACCGCCCATGTCAGTGTATTCGACAATGCGGTGAACGCGCGGGTCGTCGAAATAGTAGCCATCGTTGGCGATGATCTTATCAGCAAGGTCTTTTGATACGGTGGGCATGGGACTTATCTCCGATAAAGTGGTGTGGCGAAGAGGGTTAGATAGGCCATGATGCTTCCTCGATAGACCAATCTGGCGAGTCGAAATCGTAGAGCATCAGCACTGGCGATGCAGGCTTGCCACCGGCCCAATAGGTGATTGCAGATAGGGCACCGTCGCGTTCGGTATGTTTAGGCTCATTTGGGAATGGGGCTTTGTAGAAATAGCCAAGCATGCCAGTAGTCGAGAACTTGTAGCCTTTGCCGTCGGATAGTTGGCGGCAGACTTGTGAAAAGGTCAGGCCAGAGCGCGCAGCGAGTTTGATCATGGCAGCATCCCCATAAATGGTTGTATCGACAGGATAAGGCAACAGGCGAAGGCGTAGATGGCAAGGATGACCATGCCGAGATAGGCACAGGCGTCTAGAATGGTGTCGATGCGGGATGGTTTGAGCATGGCTAATGATCCAATGCGAGGGAAGTGAAGACGGCGGCGGTGATGACACAGGCAAAGCCGAGTTCTAGGAGCAGCGCAGCGGTGCCGGTGTAGTTGAGGATCGTGTCGATTAGGTCCATTGAAAAAGTCCTCCTAACTTAGGCAAAAAGAAAGCCCAGAGCGGTTAGGCTCTGGGCTGGTTGGGGTTAGAAGGGCATGTCGTCGTCGGCGAGCTTACGCGGCGTTTTCTTGCCGAATAGATAGTTGTTGAGGTCGCCACCGCCATTCGCCCAGTCGTCTTGGTGAATGTACTGGGGTATGTCCCAGTAGTTCTTGCCGTGGTATTTGCCCTTGGGTTCAGGAACAAGGTCCGCTTCGGTGAGGGAGCGGTGGGTGGTTGTATCGGGGCCGGGTTCAGCGGCCGGGATAGAGGCATCTGCGTTCATCGAAGCACTGGCGAAATCCGCAGATGGGCCACTGTTGATCGACACATCCTGCGCAGTAGGTGACGGTTCGTTGATATAGCCGTAGTTGGGCAGGTCGTGGGGGTCAGTGGTCTGGGCTTCGACCGTTTCGGCGATGGGTTCAGGCATCGGTGGATCGATCAGCAGTACCGCCGAAGCCACCTCGTCACTGATAAGGCGAAACGAACGAAGGGCTGTCGACATTCGGTCTTCAAGCTCAAGGACACGAAAGCCGGCGTCGTCCCGCTCGACCTCCAGCGAACGAACACGTTCGTGAAGGGTTTCAATCCGCGCCTTGTAGGTGAGGATGGACAGTTCACGATCCTGCACCGTCTGTGACAGCTGATTGCATTCAGCTTCGGAGCTTGTCAGCGCGGCTTGGACCTTGGGCAGTTCGTCCATTGCCTGTGCCATGGCGACGAGATCGCCAACGAATGAGTTGATGTTCGGTGACATTGAATAACTCCATTTGGGGTTGCCGATGGGGACTTGCTGGGGCTTGTTCCAGACTTCCCTATCCTTGGGCGGAAATGGGTCCAGCGATCCTGAGCTTGTATGGCGATGGAACGGGGGTAACATCGCAGGCTCATTGCTCGCTGGTTTGGTGCGACTGGCACCGGAAGGTGATCAGATAGGTGTAGCCTATCGAACGGGGTGGATGGGGGCTTTGGATGAATGTAGATCAGCTGGGTACATCTCAGCGATGTTTAACACCCAGCGTCTTCGTACATTCAACATCCGGAGCTGTGTGTCCGGTTCCCTTGCGCATTCCCGGTAGTGGGGCAGTGGACTAAGTGGGGCTGGGCTTGATGGCCCCACTCAGGTATTGGTTACGCGCTCGCCTGCGGTGCGGTCTGGCCCTTCTTACGGGGCGCAACCTTACCAGCCTGTTTGGCCGAAAGCGGACGGTTTGCCTTGTCGGCAGCCTTCTTGGCTTCGGCCTTTTCGACCAGCTTCGGGTCGGTCTTGATCAACGCCTTGATGTCGATCGCCACCGGGGTAGCTTCGCGGTCGGCAAGGTTCTTCGTCGCGGTTTCGATGATGGACGGATCAGCATCCAAGAGGGCGTTAGCCGCCTTGGTGATTTCCGATGCAGCCACGTGGCTGATCTTGATACCGTTGGCCTTCATCGCGTCCTTAACGAGGTTCTTGGCGAGGCGGCGGGCTTCGGTCATGATAGCGCCGGATGCCTTGGCCGACTTGGCCTTGGTGCCAGTGAGCTTGACCTTGCCAGCGTAGAGGTCGGCGACATTGGCGTTGGCCTTGTGATCGGCCTCGGCCTTGCGGGTTGCGTCGTCGGGGAGCGCCTCCTTGGTGATCTTCGACATGCCTCGATTGATGAGAACCTTGAGGCCTTGGAGCAAGGCTTCGCGGTAGACGCCATCCGGGAGCTTCGAAAGGTCCACGTCGACTAAGTTGCCGGACTTGGTGACTGCGATGGACATCAGGGTTGATGCGTCATCGGTGGTCGTAGGTTCGGTACCAGCGTCGGTGGTTGCGTTTAGGTCAGACATGATTGTCTCTGCCTCTTTGCTTGTGGAAAGCGAAGAGCAACTAAGTTTGCGTGGGTCACAGCGGATGGGTGGAGACTGGAACGTCCTCGTCCTCGTCCTTTACAGGTCAAGGGGTTGGGCAGACACTTCTCTAAACAGAGCCACTACCACACTCAGTTCTGTCTTGGCTTAATCGTGCGGGATTGCACGGGGGGCTTGCGCCGATTGTGTTAGGCTAATGCTGCGGCAATACGTTCATCCGCAGTTGGTTCAGCGCGCATTCGGTTTAGGATAATGGTATCGATCTCGACTAAGCGCCTACGTAGAGCTATAGTCCACATAAGCATTTTGCTATGATCAATCTCGTCATTCTGATATTCAATCAGTCTGGCCTCAATATTCATAGGCATTGCTCCATTTCTGGCGCAAGCCTCCGATACAATCCCGTTGGTTCACAATGGGACATTCTGTCCCTTCAAACAGCCCGGTGGCAATGCCACTCCGCATGGATTGTTATAGCGTCCCCGCTTGGTCTCATCAGTGGGAGCGTTACTCCCAGACGGGCCTAGCCCGTTTCGACCTGTTAGGCTAAGAATGGAAACACATTCCATCTTACAGCCACGCTATTAGCTGCGTCGTAAGCATCTTTCAATGCTTTTGCCGCATGGTCATAAGCCTCAGTCTCTGTCATACAAGTGATATTAGGCCAGTACATAACATCTGAACCTGTGCGGATAGCTGGGTGAAATGGGCCATTACCAATGCTTGTGGCGTAGGTTTTAAATTCAATCCGTACAGTGTTTATAGACATGGGTTGCTCCTAGTGGCCGTTGGTCGCCCCAGTATGCGCCGTTGTGCGGTGCACTCACAAGCGATTTGTTTGCATGGCTGCTATGCGCCGATTGCATCGCAATCACCGTTCGTTCTCGTTGTGTTCGCTGGGCGTTCCGGTGAACGGCGGTTCATTGCTTGGTTGCACTGCGAGATGCAACGGCGGTTCATTTGTTGCGTTGCCGTTTTGTTCCAGTGGCCGTTGACGCGGTGGCACACGGGCCGGTGGCTTGATTGGTTTCACCTTGGCTGGCGGGACTTTGCCAAGGGCCTCGCGATAATCCCGGTCGTTCTTAGGCTTAGGCGGATAGTGGATAGTCATGTCAATGTTACGGCGCAGCTTGAAGCGTTCGGGCATAACCATGCGCCTATGTGGCAGCATCGCAGCTTCAACAATGGCAGCCTCAGTCATAGGCTTCATCATTGCATCCATCTGCTTCGCGATCCGCGCGGCTTCCATCTCATGGGCCAAGGGCACTGGACCTGTAGGCTCGCCTATTTCCGCAGGCAATGTTTCCAACTCATCTCCAGAGAAATCATCTGTCTGAATACCACGTTCATCCCTTGGCCGATACCATTGGCCAGTGCTTAGGGCCTGATACCTCGGCACCGAATGATCCTTCACACGCTTATCGGCCATGCGTGCAGTGACAGGGATATCCAGACTATTGATGATTGCATCTAGGTCCGGCTTAGGACTTGCTTCGTTATCATCGGCCATTTGTGCTATCCTGATTATGCTATCATAATACCACAACCAAGCGTCGATTGCAAGGATAATCTTCCCAGACTTTGCCGCGTGATTGCAGGATATCGGCCCGTGCACCACATTGCCCAAACCAATCCCCAACTCCCTAACGACCCTCTCCCCATCCCCTGCCAACTCCCTTGAGGCTTCATGATGACAGATACCATCCGTGTTCCGGTCCCCATCCCCGTCCCACGGTCCGCCTATGGTCTGGTGTGTTGGTGTCCATGTGTGTTGGTGTGTCTACAAGGTATATATATAGGGCGGGACACAGACAGATAGACCAATCGACGGATACAGACGGCCAGATACGGACCCGATGGGCAACATGGATGCTATGTGTCATGATGAGGCCTGTAGGGGATTGAGAGGGGGCGTAGAACGGGTCGTGAGGGAGTTGGGCGGGAGAGGTAGCGGGCGCTGGATCAAACGCGCCAGTGGCCTTCGCAACCCCGAGTAGGACTGAAACGTGAACGCGGATCATGATACCACCAACAACGCAACAAAAAGCCCGCCGGGTTAGGGCGGGCTGATTGGGATTGATTGGGCTGGGGCTATTCTTTCACGCTCAACAGCGCCTTGTTGGCCTCGATAAACGCCTTGATCATATCCACCTCACCCAGCAACCGTTCCCACTGGCCACGGTACAGCGTGACCGGGAAGCGTCCAAGTCCATACACGCTCAACCCGCCCTTCTCCGTTACCTTGCAGCTAAGCGACTTAGGCTTGTTCGCTGCTTCCTGCATCGCAGTGATGATCACCAGCAACTCTGCCTGAGACTTGCCCTTGAGATCAGTGGTGTTGATGATAGCCATGGTATCCATCTCCTTCGTCACTGCGCTGTGCACCATTGCTGCGCCGACAATCTCAACATGAACCGACGCCACAACGAACACAACACACATCATTGCATGGCTGCTATGCCTTGGCTACATGCCATTGCCACTTGCCAATCATTCGCATCTGCGACGGGGGTGGCCCAAAACTTTCGCCTTGCGCCCGGGCCAGAAGTCCTGGATAAATTGTGTGCTATTTTTGCAAGGCCCATACCTTACCCCATCCACCGGACTTGACAATGGGGCAGGTTGTGCTAGGCTGTAGGTAGGCTCCAACTGGTACCGATCCGATGTCCCTGTCCCTCGATGGTTTCACCGAAGTCTCGCCGATGCTCCAGTCCGGCGTCTATGCCCTTGCCAAAGACGGCGTTGTCGTCTACGTCGGCAAGGCCAAGACCATGCTATCCCGCGTCGCGGCCCATCGATCCCAATGGGGCAAGAAATCCTTTCGCGAATCCCTCCCGCGCGGCATCCTCTTCGACGCGATCTTCATCCGGCCCTGCCACCCCGATCGCGTCGACGCACTCGAAGCCGAGATGATAAACCTCTACAAGCCTCGACTCAACGTCAAACTCAAACGCCCCGGACTCATCCCCGGCCAATTCAACATCCACATCGGCGGTCAAGTCGTCACCATCAACCGGCCCCCGCAGACCTTCGAGCGGCGTATCTAATGGCCCTACAGCGCGGACGGATCAAAATCATCGAGCCCAAGCTAGGCCCAGTTCGGTCCTTGGCTCGTGCTGATCTGTCTCTCCTGGCCCAAACTCGTGACACCCCCGCCGGCTCCGTCGTTGCCAAACTTCGCGATCCACACCATCGCATCGCTCGCTGCCTTGCCTCCGGCATGAAGCAAAACGAGGCTGCGGCAATCTGCGGCATGTCCTACAACCGAGTCCACACTCTTCTCAAGGACCCGGCGTTCCAAGACCTCGTTTCCAAATACCGTGGCCAAGTCGATGAAGCCTTCGTTCGGTCCCAAGACCACTTCATGGAAATGGCCACGGCCAATATGCTTCGTGCCGAGTCCATGATCATGGAAAAACTCGAAGACGCCGAAGAACGTGGCGAGTTCCTCCCGACCCGTGACCTCCTAGCCATCTCCCGCGACGCAGCGGACCGGTTCGGCTACGGCAAGAAAAACACCACCCTAAACGTCAACGCTGACTTTGCAGCACTCCTCGAAGCGGCACGCCGCCGTTCTGACGCTGCACGTTTCGTTGGGTCAAATGCCACCCGGCCATTGACTCAATCGGATGGGTCAGAGGTGCTCCTACCCGAGCCAACCTCCGCACCCATCAGACGCATATGAGGACGAGAGATGACTGCTCGTTTCGTTGAGGCTTGCATCGACACTGAGCGCCTCTCGTCCTCAGCCGGGGAGGGTTGTTGATGTCCGCCCAAACCCCAGCCATGACCGAGGACCTACTCAACTGGCTAGCCTCGGTCGCTGATGATCCACTCGCTTTCGTCATGGGCGCATTTCCATGGGGCGAACCTGACACCGTCCTCCATGATTACCCCGACGGACCAGATGAATGGTCCAAGTGGCTCTTTGAACAAATCCGCGTTGGCCTCCTAAACCCAGACGAAGCAATCCAACTCGCCATAGCCTCCGGCCATGGTATCGGCAAATCCGCCACGGTCTCGTGGGTTATCTTCTGGGCCTTCACCACCTTTCCCGATTGCCGCGGCGTCGTCACCGCTAACACCGAAACCCAGCTCAAGACCAAAACTTGGGCCGAACTCGGCAAATGGTTCAACCTCTGCTTCTTCGCCCGAGATCACTTCATCCTAAACGCCACCTCGCTCATCTCTAAGGACCCAACACGCGAGCGCACATGGCGCATCGACATGATCCCTTGGTCCGAGAAAAACACCGAGGCCTTCGCCGGGCTCCATAACAAAGGCAAGCGTCTGCTCCTGATCATGGACGAAGCCTCCGCCATCCCCGACGTTATCCACGAAGTTGCCGAAGGCGCACTCACCGATGCCGACACTCAGATCATCTGGCTCATGTGCGGCAACCCCACACGAAACGCTGGACGCTTCAAAGAAGCCTTCGCTGGTGGCAAACATGCCGAGTTCTGGATCTCACGTCAAATTGATTCCCGCACAGTCCGCGTTACAAACAAATCCCGATTCGAAAAGTGGATCAAAGTCTATGGCCTTGATTCCGACTTTGTCCGTATCCGCGTCCTCGGCCAATTCCCCCGCGTCGGCGAGATGGAATTCTTCTCGGCCCACGAAATCGATGGCGCTATGTCCCCTGACCGTGAGGTATTCGTAGATGCCTTTACGCCCCTTGCCCTCGGTGTCGACGTTGCTCGCTTTGGTGCTAACAACTCCGTCATATTCCCTCGTAAGGGTCGCGATGCGCGAAGCATCCCCCGTAAAGTCTACAACGGAATCTCCACCACCGAACTCGCCAATCGCGTACACGACACCTTCAACGAACTCCGTCCCGACGGCATCTTCATCGATGAAGGCGGCGTAGGCGGCGGCGTTGTCGACCAATGCCGCAATCAACGACTCCACGTCATCGGTGTCCAATTTGGCGGCAAAGACATCATCACCGCTGGCTCCGATCAAAACCCTGGCGAGTCCTACGCCAACATGCGTGCCGCAATGCTTGCCATTCGTTACACCCTGAACAAAAAAGACGAAATCGTCCTCGTTTCCAAAGAAGACCTCCTCGAAGACAACCCCGGCCTGATCCTTGACGATCTCGACGCACTCTGCCTCACCTTCGGTGGTCCATTGGCCCGAAATGCCTTTGCTGGTGGCGAGCATGCTCACCCACCAATGATCGAAACCGAATACGATCCGTATGCCCCAGAGCGAATGTTTGCTTAAAAGGATTTCACATGATCCATCACCCTCTCTTTGACCTGTCAGAGTTTGCTCACCGAAGCCTTGGCCTCTGCTCCGTTGATCCCATCTCCCTCACCGGCCTTGCCCTTGCGGGTCTCGGTGGCGCTGCCGCAAGTGGCCTTATAGGTGGTGGCTCGGCCCCAACTCCGCAGGCCCCAGCAGCCCAAGCCGCACCGGCCCAGAACCCAACCGGCACCAAGCCCAAGGCCGTGTCCAACACTCCATCCTTTGTCGGCTCCTCGGCTGCGCCTGAACAACGCGGTTTTGGCACCAACACCCTATTGGGCCAATAACCCATGCCCGTGGTTCCGTTCTCGCCACCAAAGCCAGTTGCCGATGCGGCCCCGACCCCAGACGAGCCATTCCTCCTCATGGCCGCCGCAGTCATGCACGAACAGAGTCGCTTGATCGAGCCCAAGGAACCAACCGATGACCCTGAATCCTAGCTCTCCCGACTATGCACTCATGCGCTATTCCCAAGGCCGGCTCCTCGGCATGCGCGCCAATCGCTATTCCTGGTGGACCCACTGGCGTGAACTTGCCGATTACCAACTCCCACGCCGCTATCGTTGGATCATCACCCCTAACATGCAATCCCGCGGCTCGCCCATCAACCAACACATCCTCGATTCCACTGGCGTCATCGCCGCGCGCAACCTCGCCTCAGGCCTCGTCTCCGGCAAATCCTCCCCCACTCGTCCTTGGTTCAAGCTCCAAGTCGGCCGGATCGATTCCACCCTTACCTCCCCGACCTCGCTCTGGCTCGCTGAGTGCGAACGCATCCTCTACCTCATCTTCGCCGAGTCCAATTTCTACAACTGCATTGCCCAGTTCTACTACGATCTCGTCGTCTTCGGCACCGCGTCGCTCCTCATCTACGAAGACTTCGACAACGTCATCAACTGCTACAATCCTTGCGCTGGCGAATACTACATCGACATCGACGGCACCTATCGTCCAACTATCTTCTACCGCGAATTCACCATGACCATCTCCGCGGTCGTTGACGAATTCGGACTCGACAATTGCTCCGAATCTGTCCGCAACGCCTTTAACCTCGCCGACGGCTCAGGCCTCACCCGCGAGATCGTTATCGCCCATTCTATCGAACCGAACAACGACGGCAAGGCTCGCAAGTTCGGCTTCGACCCACGCTTCGCCTTCCGCGAATGCTATTGGGAGTGGGGCGGTTCCGCATCTCCCCAAGGCTCTAATCTCCAACCCACCGGCTTCTTGCGCCGAAAGGGCTACTATGAACAACCCAACATCACCGGCCGCTGGGACCTTGTCTCCAACGATCCCTACGGCCGATCCCCAGGCATGGATGCTCTACCCGACTGCAAGCAACTCCAACACGAAACCCGGCGCAAGGCCCAAGCCATCGACAAGATGGTTAACCCGCCGATGGTCGCTGACGTCCAGATGAAAAACCAACCCGCCTCACTCCTTCCCGGCGGGATTACCTACGTCCCCGGCTTCTCCACCAACAAAGCCGGATTCGCATCTGCCTACGATACTAAATTCCCCGTTGCCGAAATCACTGCCGACCTTGAAGAAGTCCGATCCCGTATTCTCAAAACCTTCTTCAACGACGTTCTAATGACCGCAAGCCAATACGAAACCCGGTCCAACGTCACCGCAGTCGAATGGGACATGCGCAAATCCGAATCCCTTGTTGCTCTCGGCCCAGCCCTCGAACGTATCGACCACGAAGTCCTCGGCCCCACCATTGATCGTGTCTTCGGTATCGCACAGCGTGCTGGCATACTCCCCCCGGCACCACCTGAAATCGCCGGCCAGATGATCAACATCAACTACATCTCCATGCTCCAACAGGCCCAAGAAGCGGCCCAGTCCGCCGGCATCGAACGGGTCCTCACCCTCGCCGGTAATCTCCTCGGTGCCAAGCCCGACATCATGGACAACATTGATTGCGACTATGCCCTTGACAAATATTCAGCGCTCCTGAACAATGATCCGAAGATGATCCGTTCACCTGAGGCAACCATGGTCATTCGTGAAGATCGTGCGAACCAGCAACAGGCCGCGGCAGCCGCAGAACAGATCACGGCCCTGTCTGCCGCCGGCAAGAACCTGTCTGCAACGGACGTCGGTGGCGGCACCAATGCTTTGCAGGCAATGGGAGGAATTGCACCCTAATGAAAGTTAGCATATCAGATTTTGAATTAGGTTGGTTTTGATATCAATACTATTCTAAAGTCCAAGGTGGCGCCATGACCGTTCGCTATATCACCGTCTCGGACCTCGGCGAAGTCTTCCCCGACACCAACCTCGTCGATATCCACGCACGTACCACCGACGATCCGACCCTAGCCGTCTCCTGCGTCCTTCGCCTACCCAACGGCCAGTGGCGAGCGCTTCCGGCTGACGAAGTCCCCATCTATACGGTGCATTGATCATGATCGAAGTCCTTTCCATTATTGCATCTAGCTGGCCCATTGCAGCCATGGTCATTGGGCTCGCTGTGACGTTTACAGTGCGTAATTTGATCAAACGTGATTATGAAGCTGTGTACGAACAACGTGCGCGCAATGCTGTTGCCGTACGTCAATCTGGTGACGACTAATGTCCGAACCCTTCAACGCTGGCGACCGCAAATCAATCCGGGCTGCCGAAAAGATCGCCGCAGTCCTTACCGCCAACGAACGCGAAGCCGTGGTCGCCATCATGTCCACCAAAGCTGGCCGCGCATGGATGGAGCGCAAGCTCTCCGACGCACACATCTTCCATGAGGACTTCACCGGCAACGCCCTTCGTGAGGCCTTCCTAAAGGGCCAACGCAATTTCGGCCTTGCCCTACTCGCAGACATTCACCGTTTTTGTCCAGAAGCCTACCTAACCATGATGAGAGAACGCAATGAGCGAGACACACGAGACCTCAACGCCATCGCCCACGCCATCCCCGACGCCGATGGCGAACTCCCCGGAAGCCCGGACCCCGACGGGGGAGATTCGGGACGTCAACAGCCCGCCACCGACTACGACATCTACCGACCCGAAGGTTGATGCCGAAGCCCCAAAGACTGAAATCAAAACTGACGGCGACAAGCCCATCGTCCCTGATACCTACGAATTCAAAGTCCCAGAAGGCGCCAAGCTCGATGATGCACTGATTGCCGAAGTCACGCCTTTATTCAAAGAACTCGGACTGACCAATGACCAAGCTCAGAAGCTTGTCGATATCCAAGCCAAGCGCGATATCGCGTCCGCCAAAGCTGGTACCGACGCATATAACAACATGCGTGCCGAGTGGACCACACAACTCAAAGCCGACCCCGACATCGGCACCAAGCTCGTCACCGTCAAAGCTACCATCAACCGAGGCTACGACGCAGTGATCGCTGCCGATCCCAAGGACGCCAAACTCGTCACCGACTTCAAGGCCGCAATGGACCTGACCGGCGCCGGCGATCACCCAGCCGTGGTCAAGATGCTGAACAAAGTCTTCGACCGATTCACCGAAGGTTCCCATGTCACCGGTAAGAGTCCTTCGCCACATGGCCAACAGGCCCCCGGCGCCAAGCCGGCATCCATCGCCAGCGCCCTTTACCCGAATTTACCGTAATTCCGGACCGTGCCTCAGAGAGGTTGAACAGCAATGCTCAGATCGATACCGGCGACTACCCCGACCATCAACCCCAACCTCTCTGAGGAGAACTAACCTATGGCTACAATCGGTTCCAATGCCCTGACATATGCGGACTGGGCAAAACGCATGGACGACGGCATGCGTGTCGCGTCTATCATTGAACTCCTATCTCAGACCAACGAAATCCTCGACGACATGATCGTCATGGAAGGCAACCTCCCAACCGGCCACAAGACCACGGTCCGTACCGGCCTGCCCCAAGCCACTTGGCGCCTGCTGAATGCCGGCGTACCCAACGCCAAGTCCACCACTGCGCAGATTATCGACACCGTCGGCAACCTCGAAACCTATGCCGTCATCGACAAGGACATCGCGGACCTCAACGGCAACACCGCTGAATTCCGCATCTCCGAAGTCCGCGCCTTTCTCGAAGGCATGTCCCAGCAGGTTGCCTCGACCCTGATCTACGGCAACCAGCATGTAAATCCGGAACGCTTCACCGGCCTCGCCCCACGCTACTCCACCACCAACACCGCCAACGCCCAGACTGCCAACAACGTCCTGAACGCCGGCGGTGTCGGCAATACCAATACCTCCATATGGCTCACCACATGGGGCTCCGATACCATCCACGGAATCTTCCCGAAAGGCAAGATCACCGGTCTCCAGCACAAGGACATGGGTGAGTGGCCGGTACAAGATTCCGCCGGCAATACTTATCAAGCCTACCGCGATCACTTCAAGTGGGAAATCGGTTTGACTCTTCGTGACTGGCGCTACGTTGCTCGCATCGCCAACATCGACGTGACCCAGCTTACCGGTGTCTCCGCCGCAAACCTGATCAACCTGATCGTCCGCGGGCTCTATCGCCTCCCCACCGCCCCAGCGATGGCCACCGCCATCCAGACATCCGACACCCCAGCCGTCCGCGCCAATATGGGCCGACTGGTCATGTACTGCAACCGTGTGGTCCGCACCTACCTTGATCTGCAAGCTATGAACAAGACCAACGTCTTGCTCCAGTTGCAGGAATTCGACGGCAAGGTCGTCACCACCTTCCGTGGCATCCCGGTTCGTACCTGCGATGCCATCCTCAACAACGAAGCGACGGTCGCTTAAGGAGCAATCAAATGATTCTCGACGCACTACTTCAGTTCGATTCGGCCGTTTCGCTGGCGATTGCGGCAGGCACTCAGGCCTCCACCAACGTCATCGACTTCGGCATCAACTCGGGTATCCCCGCCTCCGCCAATGGTGGCGGTGCCCGCGACATGGGTATCGGTGACAAGCCGGCGTTGAAATTCGTTGTGCAGGTCGCCACGACCTTCACCTCGGGTGGTGCCGGCACTCTCTCCGTTGCCTTGCAAGGTGCCCCCGACAACGGCTCTGGTGCCCCCGGTGCATACACCACTTGGTGGACCTCACCTACGTACGCCCTCGCCACCCTCAACGCCGGCTCGCGGCTGTTTGACATGGACATGCCACGACCGCCGGATGGTGTAGCGGTGCCCCGCTATATCCGTCTACTCTACACCGTCGCTACCGCCACGATGACTGCCGGTGCTGTGTCCTCGTATCTGGTCCTCGATCGTGACGATCAGATGTACAACGGCACCGACAACTCGATCATGGGCGGCTATCCCGCCGGCCTCAACGTCGCGAACTAACGGAGACAAACCATGCGCAAGTTCCTACTCGGTCTTGCGTTGGTGGGGGTGCTATCGGCACCCCCAGCCTTCGCGCAATCTATCGTACCGAATTCCCTCACCGGCAATGAATGCTGGACCGCTGGTCAAGGTCCATCCGGCCCTAGCAGCTTCGTCTGCGCCACTGGCATGCGTAATGCCACCGGCTATCAACTTATCACCCCTACGCCCTCAGGCACCTATACACCATCGCCCGCTGTCAGCAACATCCTCCTCAACGGCCAACCTGCGGCTAGCACAGTCGTCACTACCCCAGTTAGCACCTCGACAGCACTCCTCTATGATGGTGCCTTGTTCTCCGTCTGTAACACCACTTCAGGTGCCTTCGCTGCCAATACCACAACCATCGTAGCCGCCACTGGCCAGACAATCAACGGCGGCACCATTACCATCACCACCCTTGCCGCATTTACCTGCGTCGAACTTCAATACGTCCTCGCCTCCACCACATGGTACAGGATTCAGTGATGAACAAACTTTGGCTGGCGCTACTTTCCATCAGCTTGGGCCTAGCGCCAGCCCAGGCACAAGTCGTGGCTCCCGGAACATTACCGCAGCCGATCGCCGGGGCCTACAATGCCTTGCCTCCAACGATCCCCACAGGCCAAGCTGGTTGGGCACAGATCGACTCACTCGGCAATCTCAGGACCATTCTCTCCGCAGGTGGTGCTAGTGCCCAAATCTCCCCCGATGGCGCACTCTCCGTCAACACTCCAGCCTATCCACAGTTCGCCGACACGTTTAGTGCCGCACTCGACACTATCACCAATTGGACTGCAAAGAATTCAATCGGCACTGCGGTCGTAGCTTCGGGCCAACTCGTTATCAGTTCTTCTACCACTGCCACAGGCTATGGTGGCTTGATCTCCAAACAGACATTCGCCCCGGTCGGAGTGTCGCCTCAGGTATATGGGGTTCTGGCATCGTTCACTAACATCATTCAGGCTAATTCAATCCGTGTGTTTGGGGTATTCACGGTACCGGCCACACCAACTACTGCTATTCCTATTACAGATGGTTATGTCTATCGGCTCAACGGAGCGGGTGCCTTGTTTGCCGAAATTTGGTCCAACGGCGTCTCGGTAAGTTCAGTTGACGTTACCACAACCTGCTTACCTGCCGCTAACGTCCCGGGCATCTTTGCTATCAACTATCGGGCCAGTCTTGTTCAGTTCAGTTGTGGTACGAGTACAGTCGTTAATCTACCCCCGGTCGTGGGCATCAATCCAGTTAATCAAGTACTGAATGTATCAGCGTTGTCACTTGCAGGAGCGACGCCACCTGTTGCTCCGGCGATAATGAACTTGTCGGCGCTGGCTCTGGCCACTGTATCACCAGCTACCATTAAGAGCCTTGGGCAGGCCCCAACAATTAACGACCCTGCGCTGGTCGTCACCAGCCCGCCGTATGGCGCTGGCGTCACTCCACTAACCGGTAACGCCTCCGGTACTACTGCTGCTGTAGTCGGCACCCTGACCAGTTCTGCAACAACTACGGCCTACATCTGCGGATTTAATGTCCATGCTGTAGGAACTGGCCTAGTCGGGCCCATTGTCGTAGCCGGCCTAATTGGCTCATCCCAAACCTACCAAGGATCAGCCATCGCTACTGGTGGCCAACTTGCGGGACAGATTTTTAATCCCTGCGTTCCGGCAAGCGCAGTCAACACCAATATCACAATCACTACTACCGCTAATGCCACAGCCACCACAGTCAACGTTAATTCTTGGGGCTTCCGCCAATAGGCTCCAGCTCATTAACCCAACAAAGGACCGAACCAATGACCGAAGCTCCACTCTGGCGACTCCGTAATGCCCACTATCTCAACATCATCAATGCCGACGGATCGGCCAACGAATGGGAACATAAGGAAGTTTCTCGTGAATCCGGTCGAAGCGTCCGCAAGATCTTCACCGTCCCGGCGCTCCTCGATCCCGAAACGATCGTCTTCCGACTCGACGAGGAAACCACCGTCCCACGTTCTCCGCGAGGCGAAGAATACATTCAGTTCCTCGGGGACCCGACTCCAGAGATGGAACCCCTCAACGATGCTGCCGAGGCCATCTCCGCATCCCTCGCCAAGCGTTGGGAACACCCGATCGACACCCTCCCGGTCAATGGCGGGATGTCCACCGAAGAACAAGTCTTCATGCAAAAGATGATGGCGACGTTCGCTAACACAACTGGCGAAACCAACCAATCCGTATCTAAGGTCGAATACGACGCGCTTCGGGCCGATCTCGACGCTCTCAAAGCCTCTATCGCTAGCAGCGCTTCGCAGATCCCAGTCGAAACCTCTCCAACCATTCGGCGCTAATCAATGCCCAGCCAACAAGATCTTGATCAAGGTGGAACATTCCGGCAAACCGAGAAAGTTTATCTTGGCCCCTCGGTTGGTTGGGTACCGAAGTCCGACCAATGTGTCGTCAACATTACCTCTGGAGGAACCACTATAATCCTCCGGGGAATGAATGTTATTCTTATTTCAGTTCCAGCTTTGGTCACAATTCAGTTGTCATCATCCAAAGCTACATTGGCTGGGCCACAAGCAATTCCGAATCAATCAATCATAGCACCTACCATCATTGCCGATATAGCAGGTAATGCTAACAATTTCAATATTCAAATCCTACCCTTTGCAGGTGAAGATATCGATGGGCTTAGTCAAATCGATATCGTTTCTAACTACGGTGCTTATATACTTCGCCCTAAAATCGCTACCGGTGGATGGACACTAATACAATGAAGAAGCTTCTATTCATTCTCATTTTCATCTGCATGCCGACAATCGCATCGGCACAATGCAATGGTGTGTTTCAACCGGGTACCGCCTGCGGCAATATCAGCGGCACCCCCAAGCCACCAAGCCAAGTACCGATCGGTTCCATCATATCTCCGGCAGGTGTCAACGGAGATATCCAATATAACAATAACGGAGTGTTCGGCGGGGCAACTTTATCCGCGTTAATGGATACTGCCTATTGTAATACCATTGGCTATATTATCGTTCGAACTATAGGATCATGGACATGCTCACGATCGATTCCACTAAACGTGGTTTGGTTTGGTGCCGATCCTACGGGCGTAGCCGATAGCCTAGCTGCCTACAATACCGTCAGCGCTGCTATACTTGTGCAAGGCGGTGGCACCATGTATGTCCCACCGGGAACATTCCTATTCAAAGTCTCGGGATCTTTCGCATCATTCACACAGCCGATAGTCAACGTCAATTCCAATATGTCAGTTGTCTGTGATCAAGGCGCTCTACTATACTCACAAGCTATCTTCGGAGGATTCAATTCGGCATTGTTTACTCCAACGCCGATGGCATCGAATTTTAGTATCGATGGTTGCCGTTTTCGTGCCGCCCCACCAATTCAAGTTGTAGGCAACACCACAATAGCTAACAATACCATTACTCTCACAAGTGGCACAACTGCTAATTTCTATAAATACATGCCGATTGCCGCAGCTGGCATGGCTGCGACAGTCAATGGGAAATACTACGTCGACACCGTAATCAACTCTACGCAATTCACTGTTGCTCGGGCAGGATCGCCAACTAACCCAACAGCCATTGCTATCGGCGTTGTGATGGCAATTCAATACAGCGGCAGTACTTTTATCGGGTCCCAACCCGGAAACAAAACCTGGTCCGCGACTAATATCAAAGCCGAAGATGTTAATTCGGCTTTTCCAACTGGTTATGCGTTTCGATTTATTGTCATGGGCCAGAACGTCACCCTGCGCAATATTGGATGCTCCTATGCAATTCGGGTATCCAGCAACCCATTCGATTTTGGTGGTGAAGATTGTATCCACGCTGTATCGCCGCTTAGTAACTTCATCTTTGATAACGTACATTGCAATCCATCTGGCGATGATTGTGTCGCTGTTCTAATCGAAAACAATCTACAGCCCGGCTATGATAGCGATATTTACAATGGATTAGTTTCCAATGTATATGGTGCTTCCGTTTGGGGCCACATGCTGGATGAGATTGTTGCTGCCGGTACTACAATCGGAACCATCAACAATATCACCCATACTAACATCCGAGGCGTCTCAGGTGCTTTAGGCAGCAATCCTGGTATTCGTGGTATTAACATTAACGATTTATCAGCGCGTAATGCCATTCATAATAATAGCTATATTGATTTCAACATCGATTGCACTTCTACAGCGCTTGACTGTTATGGTATAAACAGTGCCTCGAATCTGTTATTCTCAGGCATCTTTGCATCAAATCCGAAGCTTGAAGCATTCAAAATGACATCGTGTAATTTTTGCACTTTGCTCAATGCTAACTTCGGTGCCAATCAAACCGCAGCAACCGATTCTATTGTTATTATCGGAGGTCAAGGCAATCAAGTTCTTCATAGTAACATTACTGCCTCTAAACGTGTCGCAATTCGTTTCACCAATACTACACATGGCACGATCCTTGGGAATTATTTTCTCAATAATCCTTCGGCAGTTGTTATGGATGGTGCCGGTGCTATATTCAATAATATCGCTTCGAATAATTTCAACGGTAACACGGTAAATTTCTCGCAGGTTAATTCGGCTACAAACAACCAAACTCCACCGGGTAATGTGGGCTTGGATCCTCGAGCAGTTATTGGTGTAGCTCCTGGCGCTTCGCCATGGACTTATACTAGCGGCAGTGCATGGGAAACTGTATATATCCAAGGTGGCACCGTTTCTCAGATTCTTGATACTGCCACAACTAGACAACTATTCGTCAACACCAATGTCACTGTGCGTTTAGCTCCTTATTCAAGCATGACGGTGGTCTATAGCGCCGCACCCAATGTGGCTGTAACCTACAATTGAATCCTATCAACAAACCGGAAGGACGACGTGTATGACCCATGATTTCTCCGACTTCGACTTCGAACGAGCGAAGATGCTGCTGGATATGTACGTCAGCATCAATAAAGACGGCATCTTCCAGCTAGCGCCGATCGCTGGTGCTATGCTAGAGGAACTCAAACAGATGATGGCTGATGCCGAAATACCGGCTGGCTTCACCGATCCGAATCTGGGTGTGGATCCGGAAACCACCGACCATGATGGCGATGGGTTGGTGACATTCCATGATCAGAATATTGAGGACGGTGAAGAGGCCGAGGACACCGACGACACCAATCCTCCGATCACCACACGCCGACCTATCCCCACCACCCAACGAAAGGTCTAATCAATGTCAGCAGGAACCAGCAACGGCGGAAAGCCGGAGAAGAAAGATCTCGACTATTGCCCGCCGGTGGGCCCGAAGCAGGGTGGTAACTCCCCAGGCCTCGGCGGCGGTAACTACGGCAACGCACCGACGCAGGGAAGGCATTAAGCAATGACAACGGTAGTAGACATCGTCAACCGGGCACTCCAAAAGATCGGCACCCGAACTACGGTGACTGCTGCCGAGCTTGCCAATTCCACCACCAACGAAGCGATCCAAGCGAACCTCGTCCTTGAGAACACTCGCAATGACCTCCTCCGCATGGCCCCATGGGACTGTGCGTTGAAGACCGCCAACCTCACCTATATCTCCTCGGTTCCAGGCACTCCCGAGAACACATCCCCAGCGACCCAACTCTGGGTCCCGGGCCAACCGGCACCACCGTGGGCCTACGAATATCAATACCCCTACGACTGCCTCCGGGCCTGCTGGATCATCCCAGCAAATCAAACCGGTTTTGCCTCAGGTGTCCCAATCACTACCGCAGTCATCGGGGGCGCAGCGGCGTTCTGGTCGGGACCTCCGGTGAAGTTCAAAATCCAAACCGATGAGTTCTATCCAGTCATCGCGGCAATCCCAGTCGCTGGAGGCACTGGTTATGTTGTTGGTGAAATCATTACGCTGCCTCTCGGCTCGAACACCTCGGTACCAATTGGCGCTCCGGCCCGACTTCGCGTCACTTCGGCACCCGGCGGTGTCATCACTACCGTCGCTGTGGTGCCGGTTATCGAAGGCTCGGATCCTGCGGCTGGCGGCAGCTATTTTCTTCCCCAAGCGAATCCCGTGGCACAAGGCTCCTCCTCTGGTTCCGGAACAGGTGCCACTTTCAACCTGACCTTCGACATCCTCGGTACCCAACGCGTCATCCTTACTAATCAAGAATTCGCGACGTTGGTTTACTGCAAGATCGTTATCGATCCGAACATCATGGATACCTTGTTCCAATCGGCATGGACATCGATTCTTGGCGCTACCGTGTGCATGGCGCTATCTGGCGATAAGAAACTCGCCAATGGCCTTATCGAGATGGCCAATCGGGACCTCGCCAAAGCGCGTGAGGTCGATGGGAACGAAGGTCTCACCATCAATGATGTCACCCCGGACTGGATTCGGGTTCGTGGGGTTTGGCAGGCCGAAAGCTATTCTGGTCCGTATTTGAATTATGATTGGGGCGACCCTTGGCCCTCGTTTTAGGATAACCGTAGATGTCAGACCCCAAGATCCAAGCCTCGTTCAACTCCGGCGAATGGTCCCCAAAGCTCTACGCTCGCGTGGACCTTACCAAATACAAAACCGGTGCAGCGCTCCTTGAAAACTTCTTCATCGATTATCGCGGCGGCGCCAGCACTCGCCCCGGCACTAAATACATTCTCCAATGTTACAAATCGGCAACGGCAGTTCGATTAATACCGTTCCAAGCAACATTTAATCTCGGCTATGTTCTTGAATTCGGCGAGAACTATATCAGATTCTTCCTAGACTCCGCCCCTATTCTTGAATCGCCAAAGACTGTTACCGGATTTGCCGCGGGTGTTTTCACCAGTGCGTCGCATGGGTATACAAACGGCGAGTGGATTCGTGCTGGTGACGGCCAATACTATATCATAGCCGGCGCCACTACCAATACATTCACGCTTACATTCCTCTCCGGCATCCCAATAACAACAAATGTGTTCTCTGTATCCAACCTAGCACGAAGAGTCTATACAATCACATCTCCGTATTCCGGCTCTGATTTAGCCTTGTTGAAATATGCGCAGAATGTAGATTCATTAATCATCTGTCACCCAGATTTTCCTCCGCATATACTTAAACTCAATACCGCAACTAATTGGACAATAACACCAATTGTGTTTGGTACCACTGCAGTTACGCCAGTAATGACTAGTGTTATCGCATCCTTTCCTTCCCCAGGATCTGCAGTTAACGATGCGTATTATTCCTACACTGTAACCGCTGTGGATGCTAGCGGACAGGAATCTATCCAAGCATTATCTTATGATTTCGGACCCGATTGGGATGTGCGCACTGTTGCTGGTTCGCTTGAAATATCTTGGAATCCATCAGCAGGCGCGGTAGCTTATAATGTCTATCGTGCGAACATCAGCTATAATGGATTTGTACCCGCCGGATCTACACACGGCTATCTTGGTACAACTACAGGAACCCAGTTTATCGATTCTAACATCGCGCCAGATTTTACCCAAACACCTCCAATAGCTAAATCTCCATTTAACAACGCCAATGGGCAGGGAATTAGCTACGTTGTTATTACTACACCCGGAACATATATATCGGTACCGACTATATCATTCATTGGAGCGTCATCGATTACGGCATCGGCAACAGCGTCGCTGGGTGTGCAAGGTACGCCAACAATCGGATCTGGTGGCAGTGGGTATGTTGTCGGAGACCGTGTAGCATTTACCAATGGCGTTGTTTTGGTTGTTGCAACTTTGGCCGGGTCTGCGGTTGCTACATGGGAGCCGATGAGCAATCCATTGGGAAATCGAGGCGCAGTTACCTCAGGTACAGTTCCATCCAATCCAGTAATACAAACCTCGACATCAGGCGTTGGTGTTGGGGCTACTGCAAATCTTGTTTGGGGTATGAATATTGTTAACGTCACTGTAGCTGGCGCCGGATATTCTTTGGTACCAACCGTAGCATTCTCTTTTGGCAGCGCCGCCGCTACGGCTGTACTTGCTCCTGCTTCGGATGGTTATCCGACCGTGCCGGGATTTTTCCAACAACGGTTGGTACTTGCGGCACCCACAGGCGCGCCACAGACATTTTATATGTCACAGCCAGGTAGCTATTTCAATTTTAATATTTCCTCGCCGGTACAAGCTGACAACTCCATCACCGGCACTCTTGTTTCCGGGCAACTTAACACAATCAAGTCGATGCTGCCACAGACCTCCGGCCTACTAATCCTCACCGACAAGGCCTCATGGCTGGTGAACGGTGGCTCGGCCGGCTCCGCTGTCGCCCCCGATGCCCTAGTCGCCAATGCACAATCCTTCAACGGCGCCAGCGATGTCCCGCCAATCATTGCCAACTTTGACGTTCTCTATGTCCAATCCAAAGGATCGATCGTACGGGACTCTAGTTATAATATCTACGCTAATGTATTCACTGGTACCGATATCTCTGTCATCTCCTCCCACCTCTTCACCGGACATACCATAACCGAATGGGCATGGGCCGAAGAGCCCTACAAGGTCGACTGGGCCGTTCGAGATGATGGTGTGATGCTACTCCTTACCTTTCTTAAGGAGCAAGAATTTACTGGTTGGACTCATATCAATACCGATGGCCGATTCAAATCTGTTGTTGTGGTTACCGAAAGTGTTGTCAGTGGCAATGTCGATGCCGTCTACACTGTTGTCGAACGAATCGTTAATGGCTTTGTGGTGAAATACAACGAACGGG
>Ga0193754_1000016_pt1 | contig 26784 bp, 57 predicted proteins | sample H1a1metaG_FD_143052 | JGI IMG/M metagenome (GOLD analysis project Ga0193754, IMG submission 143052) | Soil microbial communities from a riparian zone of the East river system, Colorado, United States - H1a1 | ecosystem: Environmental > Terrestrial > Soil > Riparian zone | place: USA: East River... | reverse complement strand
GGTATCTACAACGGCACAACCCCTATCGCCATCGCTACCGACACAGGCGGCGCAGTCAACCGGACGCTGTCTATCCCGTCTGGCCTGTCGATCTCAACCGCCTACACCGCCCGCTTACTCTGCTACTTCGAGCAACTGGCATCGGACCCTTGGATCACCCATTGGCCATCCGACCAGATCACCACCGCCAGCATCACCACTCAAGCCAGTGTGACCTTGGCCAGCACGTCTTTGGTTTTGACCATCCCGTCTGGTGGCGATGCCAGCATCACGGTAATCCGGGCCAATGGCTCAGCCCAATCCCCCGTTACCTGCACCGTAAGCCCTTGCTCGGTGTCTATGTATCGAGGGTTGCCCAACCAGATCCGCATCCAATACCACAACGCCAGCGCCGTCCAAACAGGCGACACTGGCTACTACACCATGACGCCATAGGCTACATGCAGGTGCGCTCGTTCAACTCGGACGGGAAGCCCTGCGCTTGCATCGGGATCGGCGTGATGGTCTTCTGCCCATAGGCGACCACCGCCGATGCCGTGATCTGCTTGATCGTCTCGGCCATGTTGATCGAGTCCCTCGGGTTCATCACATTGAATACTTCGCTGGGCGGCGACAGCAGCAGATCCACGCCAGGGTGCTTGTAGGTCAATGAGACCATGCTTCCCCCAGCCGTATCGTCTTGCGCCTTAGTCGTCACCGAACGGAAGATCGTCATCGGCGCAACTGCGCCTTTCGGGATGAACGAGATCGTGGCTGGCGCTTGGCTCATCACGTAAGACTGCAATTCATCCAGTGTCCACTTGGGCTTGAAGTCGTCATCACCGGCTGGACCCTTGGGACGCATCAGCAGCGCATCCGTACTTACCTCTCGCGAGTCAGCTTGGATTCTTCTTTGGACTTCGCGCTGTATGGCCTCGTCGATCTCGTAGCGCTTGGACTGTTGCGTTAGCGCGGCGACCTCTTCCTTGGATGGCATGACCAACAACGGTTGCGGATGAGTCTGATTCGTCGCCGCCCCTCCAAATGAGTTAATCGCGGAGCCAAGATGAAGGCTCCCGGTCAACCCGCCGCCCATGTTGGACTGCGCCGTGCTAGGGCTGAAATCCTCAGCCATCTCAATGTATTCCAGGATCTTGTCAGCTACATCGCTGATCTTCGTGATCCCGTTCTTCTGTGCCCGCCGTAGGGCCGCCTCAATCGCTGCTCTGTAGTCCATCGTGCTTTCCTTACGTCAGGTGGATGTGGTCTTCGTGTTGGCCGGAGAACTCGCCGTATTGGGAGTAGCCAGTGTCCAGCGCTTCCCGGAACGACTTCCGGTACGCAACCTCTTCCATCTCCAGTTCGGTCTGTGCCGCCCCACGGCTGGCACCTTGCGCCATCTTCTCCTGGATAAAAGCTTCCCGCGCAACTGGATCGTTCTCCATCGGGCTCAACCCGCTGAGTTCCTCGTCCCGTCCAACCAGCAGCTTTCGGAACTCTTCGTTGGAGTTGACCAGATCGGTGATCGGCGGTCCCAGAACGGAGCCCAACTTCTCGACGTTCGCGGCAACAATCTCGCCGATACGGTCAAAGCGCTCCGATGCCGACGTCTCCATCAGGGTTTGGACTCGGTTGTGATTCTGGATGATGATGTCAGGCACATCGCAGAGGGCTTGGCGGATGTTCCCCAACGTGGTTACGAGTTGGTTGAACCGAGCCTCGTTGGCGGATTCAACTTTAGTGACGATTCCATCCGCTTGGTCCGTAAGGATTTTGTTGCCCTCCCAAGCGTATTCGCGGACTTCTTCCAGCTTCGCCACTACCTGCTTGAGTTGGGCTTCTAGAACCTGCATCATTCCAAGGCGGTGATGGATTTCGCCGACTTGTCCGTAAATCCGTTCGGCTTGATGGTTCAAAGCCGCTTTGGATTCTGCTTGAGTGGTGGCGATGTTTATGCCCAACCCCTTGAGTTCATGCAGCACGGCGTTCTGCCACTGCGCATTGAATTCATCGGCCTTGGCCCGCGCTTCCTCGTACTGGCGCTGGCGCTCTTCTGCTAGAATTTGCGAAGTCATGTCAACAGCAAAGCGGTCTTTCACTCGCCGCGCATGTCCTTCTTGAACCTCTTGGATCTTAGCCAGTAGATTCAAGTGCTTTTCATCCATCGCCTGAATAGCAAAGAGGATCTGTGTCGATTGGTCTATCGCCGAAATATTGAGACCCTGGACCGCATTCAGCGTTGAGCCTGTATTTAAACGCAGATCGTTCAATAGGCTCAGGGCATCCAGTATCTCCTGGTGTCGCCGCTCCTTAGCGCCGAACCATCCGCCCATCTTGGACCACAACTTCGGGATGTTGTACCCCAGAACGCCAAGCACCGCCACGCCTATCATGAACATCAAGTTCAGTTCTAATGCAGTAAAGTTATTCACGTTATACCTATCCCTAAACTATCATAGTGTTAGATGCAAGACCCACAGGACGACCCCATCTTTTGGGAGAAGCCCCACCGTACCTACCTCGGAATCACCGCTCAAGCCCGAGAAACGCTCAACTGGTTCATCGACCACCGGGCCGCACCCAACCTGACTTGCTCCGTTGAACTCGTCTGCTGGATCGCACGCTACGTCCTGTCGTCGCCCGAGTTGAGCCAGGAAGTACTCAGCCACCTACCACAGTCCCCGGAAGCGCTCAGTATGACCCAGATGAGCGTTCCAGGGACCAAGTACCGCAGACGGATGGAAGCCCAATCTCGGAATCGTGCGATGTCCGAACTAGAGTTCATCGCTCAGAACGATATGTCGTTGTCTTCCCAGTCGTCCATCGGGCCGGGAGTGGGCGGCGTAGCCGATCTCGATGCCGCAGAACGTGGCGCTGAAGCGGATGCCGACCTGGATGAAGACTGGTAGCCGGAACGCGACGTGTTGGCTGTGCTGGCGCTGTTACGGCTACCGCCTTGCGACTGTCCACTACCTTCACCGTTGCGCTCAACCGGGATCACAGCCAAGTCTTCGGCGATGATCTCAGTCACGTAAACCTTCTGGCCTTCCTTGTTTTCGTAGGAGCGATTCTCGATGCGACCTGACACGTAGACCAGTGAGCCCTTCGCCATCTTCTCAACGGCTTTTTCCATTCCCCAGATCACTACCCGATGCCATGTGGTGACGTTCTTCCACTCGGTTGAGCCCTCCGGCTTCCAGCCGCGCTCCGTGGCAACGCTAATGTTCGTCACCTGCTTGCCGTTGGGCGTGAACTTCACTTCCGGGTCTTGGCCCAGGTTGCCCATGATCTTTACTTCGTTCAGTCCATTCATCTTCATGATGTTCAGTCTTCCTCAATTTCAAAGGCCCGCTTCCCTGTCATAAACAGAGAAGGTTGACCAGTGAAGTTTCGTGTTGGTTGGATTGGCACAACGGGAGGCGCTGGCTTTGGCCCGCGCCCAGATAACTTCGGAACATTCAACGTTGGTACAACTACTTGTGTCTTGGGAGCTTCTTGCCGAAACGACGTGATGTCGTCCATCATCGCCCGCGCACGTTGGATACGGCTCCACTGTGCTGATTCACTGCTATCGCCATCTTCCGCCAAACAGCGCTCAATTAATGTCTGGATTTCATCATCGAAGATCGGAGCTAGTTCACCGTAAACCCGCTCAGCCGTCATTGTGTTGACGATGGCATTCTTAACGATGTCCTCGTTGAACGTATTTTGGATGGATGACGCCAACTTGGCCGCTGCCTTCCTGACTTCATTGTTGTCATCAAGCAGACTCCAGTACCGGCATTCTAGCGAATAAAGGCTCATGCCACCCTTGCATGGCGTATTACCAGCACCAGCAAGAATAGATTCAATGGCTGACTTCAGCCGCTCAACCCCGTTGACCCTCAACGTCAATCGCCAGATTCCTTGGTCCTTGCTCACAAACCAAGAATAACATCAACTAACATAAAATACAATAGGGGATTTTGGAAATAAATCCAAAATCCCCTATGCTCTCGCACTGCAAGTTGATTCTTAGTTGAATGGGTTGGCGTCCGTCGCCTCCAACAAGATGCTTCTTGCGATCCACATGGACTCCCGCAGGAAGGTCATTTCATTGATCCGGTCCAACGTCTCCGATACGCTGGACAACCTTGGCCCGTTTCTGAGTTCGGCAAACCGTACGCGACAAACCTCCAGGCTTCTTCGCGCTATATCTTCGCTCACCGTGATCTTCCCTTGCTGTGCAAGGTGCATCGTGTCTTCGCTTACTGCTGGCATTGGGACATCAGCCCTCCTCATCGTCGAATAGGCTCTGCATCGCCAACTGTAGGACCTTGTCATCCTCGAACTTGTTACCGACGAGCACACCGTTGGAGTTATATTGCCACGCCCCGCACCCCGAGCACCACACTTTTTTCTCACGATTAATACTAGTCCTTGCCGCTTCACCGCATTGAAAACAATAACCCAACGCCCACTTATTGAAACTTCCTTTGAAATCCCGACCGCTGCATCGCTTACAATCCACGCAATACCAGAAATGGGTTACCCAGTCGTAGCGCCATTTGTTGGAATTACAGAGGCACTTTAGGTCCAACATGGGCGACGGTTGCGCCATCTCGGGGATCTTGACTTCGGCTACCAATCGTCGTCCTCGTCATCCACTATTTGTTGGGGTTCTGGGACCACCTTGATCTCGGCTGGCCGGTCAACCGCCCTCACCGCTGCTTGCGCTTGGTAGTTGGCTTTCTTATGGTTGGCCTCCTTAATCCAGTCATCACATACTTTCAAATTCTGGTCCAAGTTGGGCGGATTCCCAACCGCTAGCATCGTCTTTACCGTCTCGCACAGCTTGATACCGGAGTCCAGTAAGCCCACGATGATCTGCTGCACCACTGGATTTGTTTTTGACGACGGATGCGCCTCGGCATGGTTGACCATGTCCGTTACCCGCTGCATCGCTTGCTGGGACCAACGGGCGTATTGTTGTCTCTGGGGGTTTTCAGGCATCGCCAGATCTCTTCAAGAAACGCACGATCCCGCCAACAATCATGTTCCGCAGCTTCCGTTCTTCCTTGCATAGATCGTAATACGCCCATCCGGCTGCACCCCAGACAGCGGTAATTCCAGTCATGAGGATGAGGGCGGTTGGGAATTTTTCGTTACAGAGCCCAACTACAAACATTGCGGCTGAATAAACCCAAAGGCACGTCAGCACGTTCAGCGTCATCTGCGATCCGAATCTTGTGGTCCGAGCGTTGTAGGCCGACCGTACATACTCAGAATCGGAGCCGCCGTCCATTTCCCTCATCCGCTTGAGCGCCACCAGTTTCTCGCCCGCATCGGAGGCGAAAATATTCATATCGGCAGGGTTGCCCGACATTTTGTGCGTTATGGTCACTCGCCAAACAATTAGGTCCTCTGCCAATTTTCCATTCTCCGGCATCAGTCCTCCTCGATCTCCATCCTACGTCTCTTCTCGCCATCCGTCACTCCAGACGACTTCACCATCGTCATCCAGGCCGAAGACTTGGCTTTCTCCACGGCTTGCTCCAACGCAAACTTGTCTTGCAGTAGCTGCGCACGCTCGGACTGGACATTTAAAACATTGGACTTCAGCCGCTCTCTCTCGTTTTGCAGGTCTCGCATTGCAATGGAGTGAGAGTCCTGGACTCGCCGCATGATTTCGATGTGCCCGTGAGCATCCACATTCATCCAGAACCGACGCCACCACAGCAGTTCTTCACGCGTCCACTGCCCAGCCGCATACTTCTCGTCCACCCGCTCCATGAAGTAACCCTTAGCCAACGGGATCGGATCACGGCCTTCCAGCTTCCGATGGAACCCCAGCGCCGCGTCCAAGTCCATCCCCGGCATCCGGTCCAGCACCGAAACCTCTTGATCGAATACGTCCGTCTCGTGCTGCACAAAACTCTTCCGTACATCCATCACGAAGGCAAAGAAGTAGTTTTTGTAGTCTTTGTCAACGTCCGTCTCCATGCGCTTTGTGATCCGTGAATAGTAGCGCTTGAAGACCTGCATGTCGAACAGGCAGTTGCACATCACCGCCCCGATCAACTCGTGAGCCACTCCCTGCCGCCTCATGAACGTTGACCCTGTACTACAGAATTCCGTCGTGTAAACTTCATCCTCGAAGTACGAATAGTCTTCTTGCGTCACGCGCAACTGTACGGGATAGCTATCTGCGAATGTCGGCGCGGCCCAACGGTTGAAGCTGGCAGCTTCTCTCTGCTCTTCCAAGGGAACTCCGAAGATAAGCTTTTTCTTTGTGATTGCCATAAAAAATGGCGGCAAGCGCTAGCTCACCGCCTCAGACAAGGACCATTTCCCCTGCCCAATCTTCGTTGGGCCTTAATGCCGATTGAGTTCCTCTCCGCAACCAGCAACTGAAGTAAGAATAACATCACTAACTTCCAATTGCAAGACTTATTTCAGTGCCTCCTGCACTTTTTCGATGGCCGACCAGCGCTCGGAACTGAACTCTTCCCACTTGGGGAAGCTCACGCTGGCGTTGACTTGAGCCAACAACGCTAACGGCCCGTGCTTCTGCCGGATCTCATCCGGGTCCTTGGCTTCGATCTTGGAGTTCCAGGCGCAGACCTTCACTTCCAAGCATTGATCCAGTAGCAGCGGAATTGTCCGATGGGTGGCGTCGATTCCAGCCTGATCCCCATCCAGCGCCAGCACAACCGTGCTTGCCATTTCCCGCAATAGGATGGCTTGGTTGGGAGTCAATGCCGTACCGCAGATCGCAACCACTTCTGGTACTCCTGACGCATGACAGGCTATGGCGTCGAAGTAACCCTCAACCACCACTACCCGTCCAGCCCGACGCGCAGCCAGTCTTGCGGCATCTGCGTTATACAGGAACTCCCGCTTATGGTAGACCTTCGATTCTGGCGAGTTGATATACTTCGGCATCTCGTCCAACACCGCTCGCGCCCCGAATCCGACAACCCGCCCACCTTGGACCAAGGGGAACATTAGACGATTCCTGAAACGAGACTGGATGCGATTCGTCTTCCAGCTTTCCTGGGTTAAACCAGCCTCTTCAAAGTCCACAGTTGATCCAGAAAGGTTGTCCGTGATTAGCTGCCCGCCAGGAGCATAGCCCAGCCAGAACTTGCCGATGGTTTCTTCTTTGAGCCCGCGCTGTTGGAGGATGTGCCATGCCGCCCTACCGTTGGGTCCATACAACTGTTTCTGGTAATACGATCCCGCTTCAAGCAGCAACTTCTGGACGCTTGATGACGACACTATCCCTCCGTTTCCGGCATACCTCTATTGCCAACTGGCACCGCTCTTCGGAGAACATCCCGATGTGTGCGTCTTTCCGGTCGATGCCCATTTTTTCGGCCAGCCATTTATAGGCCGATGGTCTGGCCATCTCACCGCTCTGCCAAATGGGATCAAATACGGCATGTGCGGCCATCTTCAGCTTCCGCAGCCGTGCGTTGGCCAAGATACCCAACGGCTTCTGTGTTCCCGGATGGCACCCAATGTGCGCTTGGCAAACGAGACAGCGGTAGAACCACTTATGGGCCAAGTCTTGCCGGTGCGGATAAATCATGTCTCCGCATACAAGGTCGGCTACTCGCTCGCAGTACTGACAGATTATAGGTGGTTTGGGTTTGCTCATTCAGGTTTCCAGTCTTCCGCCGTTTCAAAGCCCTTCTCTTGGTCCAGGTTGGGATGCCACGCAGCGACGACGGCTGGGATGATATCGTCGATCCCTCCCAGGGCCTGAATTAACAATTGCCGCCGAATCTTGCCGTCTTCCCGAATCTCCCGAATGGCAACTTTTACCCATCTATCGTGACCAATCCCGATCAATTGAGTTTCGGAGTTTGGGATACGCGATTGTAGTAGTTCGCCGATCTCCATTTCCTTGCGTTCTTCGGTTTTTGGAGATGGACGACGCCAGAGTAGTGCTATTTTTGGGGTGCTCTCAACTAGACGTCGCCACGCCAAGGGTTGTTTGCTGAATTCAATCATGCAACCTTCCTGTGCTTCTCGTTGTACGCCCAGTTGTCGTAGGTGTAGGCGAAGACTTGCGGGTTTCTAGCCATGATCGCCTTCCCGTTGATGCTCTCGAATAGATCGAAATAGTCGTTGCGTGGATCTTCATCGTGGAACTTTCCGGCTTGATGGACGCCGATGTGCGCATCACAATCCAAGCAGTTGACCCTTGGAATGCCTTCGTCCCACCCGTCCTCTTCGCTAATATCAAAGAGCCGCTCAGCCTTCACGCCGGTCACAATGTACGAGTCCCGACTAGCCCATTCCGGCATAAACCGAGCATGGCGATAGCGACCGGGCTCCCCGAAGTCCGTAACGTCTTGATCGCCCCACGGACGGAACTGCCCGTCGGCTTCGTACCAGATCGGGCAGCACGGATTCAGCGAACCTTCTTTGTGGTACCCGCAATCTTTTGCCATCTCCGCGATCTGGGTGGCGTTGTACTTGTCGAGATTCTTGCCCGTGCGCCATGCCTCTCTCGACCAGATTTCATCCCCAACTTCATAGGGAGCGTTGAACCCCTTGGCGTAAATCTCTTTGGTGCATTCTTCAACAGTCAACCCTGGGCGAACTGAGCCGCCTTTGCCAAACCACGCAATCCAACCGGGCTCTCGGGCGCGGCAAACGGTATGCGCCACTTCATCGACTTCGCCGTTGAACATCGACAGTGCTTTCTCGATGATCCGGCGCGTCTGGTTTTTACGACCTTCACGGTTGGCGTTCACCGACCAAGCGCTGAATAGAATAGGCTTTCTCATAAATTCTCCAACCTGTACTGCTTTAGATAGTCCAGGAAGTCATCTTCACCGTGCCACGCTCTATGCGCAGCGATGACGTTGAACGGCAGGTATTCGTTTTCATCGTCGTCGAATCCGCGCTTGAAGCACCAGTCCATTAACTCAGCCTTGGCCTTCCAGCCTTCAACCTCGGTGAAGCTATGGCTGAGGAAGTTGTCCAATAGGTCAGCCTTCCGGGCGTTCTCCGCGATCTTCCGGCCTTCTTCACTGATGGCAGGATCGAGATACTCGCGCAACCGGCCTTCTGTCAGGATAGCGATAGCTTTCTTGTAGTCAGTGCCATAGTCACTGACCCAGGCGACGGTTAGCGCTTCGTCCAACGCCTCTGACATGGATCTCCACTGCTGGATACGCTCCAGATTTTTACGGATCTCGCCAACCTGCAATTCTGGTGGCATCGCGAAAATGAAAGCAAAGCTGCGCATGTACGCAAGATCCAACTGGCTCTCAAGTTCCTTGATCCTGGCTACGTTGTCCTGGTTCTTCTCTTCTGCGTCAGAGTATTGGTTCATGAATCTCCTAAAACGGTAGCTCGTTTGGGTCCGGTGGCAGATAGCGCGGATCGGTGAAGGCCAACTTCGCACGCTTCAGCGCAACCAGCGCTTGCGAAATACAGTGGATGGACTGTTCCAGCGCGGTATCTTCCGGGGTATCGCACTTGAAGTTATCGAACGGCGCGTAGTGCAGGTGCAGCAGTTCATGAACCAACGTCAGTTCCTGATCCTCGCCAACCCACGACCCACTCGATCCTCCCCAGTACTGCGAGTCCAGAATGCTGATCTTCGCCCGCTTCTTGCAAATCACCCAACTGCATTCGCCAGACCGCTCTGGCCCCATCTCATGAGGCATCACCAACTTCAGGATGACCTCCCAGTCGTTCAGCCGTAGATCGGCTTGCCATTCGGCGCAGAGGCAACTCAGTTCTTCCAGCGTGTTGCCGGTCATGTGTGGATATTGAGCCATTAGATCCCCGCCATCTGAGGCTCATCCCATGACCACTGGCCAATTTCCGGCCCATATCGGACAGCCCCAACGGGCGTCCATATCCCAGCATCTAAAACACTCAGGTCCACATACAGCCCGTTTCCGTTTACGGCGTCAATGTATGCAGTACGATAAGCCGCTTCTCCGGCACGATATACCACCATTTCGCTGCGCTGTGGAAAGCGTGCCGCTTGCGCAGCCTTAACCTCTGGGTCCAAAAATCGCTTGGCTTCCCGACGCTGGCGCAACGTGTTGATGTGCTCGGATAAGACTTTCTTGGTGTATACCGCTTCCTCGCAGTCGTGGCGCTGGACCGCTAACTCAATCGCTTCGTCCAGCCCTTTCGTATAGCCATCTTCGTGGCAATGTGTTCCCATATAAGTAACATAAGATAGTTCTGATCGTGATGCAAGTTATTTCTGATAGTTAGGCTAAAATACTTCCATGGCGCATACTGAGCCTCGCATCGTTCCCAGCCGTGGCCCTCATCGGGACATTCCATTGCCGTTTATCATCCCCTTACCGGGTAGTGCCATGTTTGAGCAGCCCAGCAGCGCTGCCCGGTCCAAGCCTGTCCCTGGATCAAAGACCAACGGTTGCGAGCCCATCCGTGTCCGTTTCGCCCCCCTGCCAGACTACTGTCCGATCTTCCTAACTCGCTTTGGTGATATCCTCCCCGTGCCGTCCACCCCTGGCACCACCGGCACCTATTCAGCCATGACGCCGCCGACCAGAACTACGAGTTGGATGCTCCATCCAGGGCCAAGCTCGATCATGCTTCCCGGCGTCAAAGATCGTCGAAAAAACGTCCAGTACAGCCAAAAATTGCCTAAATATGCCGGTCAAAGGCGTAATTTGACCCTTCCCAGCCCAACCCGGTCTGTCCTCTACTCCAAAGTGTTGAACAACCCGAACGGCATCACCCTCCCGGCAAACCACTACGCTTTTCAGAAAACCGACCGTTGGCCCACCCCCTACGACTGGCTAACCATGCCCGCCGAAGTCATGTGCCACGTCCGCACCAGCTTCTACCCAACTCTCCCCCTGCCGACGCCCAGGTCTAAATTGAGCGCCATCCTCCCCAAGGACCACCCACTCCAACCAGTACTAGCCTTACTGGGAATACACCCTCATCAGATGCTTAACTTCTGCATCAATATTCCAGTGCATATCCTGGAAGCGGCCATCCGGCTTCACATCTGAAATAACTATTGACGCGATGTTATTCTCGTGTCATGCTGGGCTTGCGTTGAGGCTCTTACCTCCAGTTGAGTCGCAACGCGCACGTAGTGCCCAAACAACACTTCGTGTTCTTTTCATGTGAATCCTAAAGGCCCGACACACGCGGGCCTTTCCTTTTGCCCGCCCATCTTGGACCATAAATAACTCTTGACTATCTTTAGAAATAACTGCATGATAGTCGCATGGACCTATCGAGATTCACAACCAGAGACTTGGAGTGTATAGACTACGAAGTCGGGGAAAGAATAGCGCAACTTGGAGTTGCAACCTTTTCTTATTCCAAGATGCGACCCACCGAATGGGAAACAAATGGCTCGAATTTACAGTTGGTCGAGTTTTGCAAGTTTCGAGCGGCCATCGCAGAAGAACTCACCAAGCGCGTCGTCCACCCGGACATTTCCGTCGTGGCCCCGCCTCCCCCTGTTCCTCGCGTGTCGCCATGGGAAAAAGCTCAAGACGTGTTGGGCACTGCTTTCGCTATTTGCGCCTTATGTTTCGCCGGCTTGATGATTTTCCTGGGATCGTTACACCTGGGGAATTCCGTAATCAACGACCGCAACATCTTCGACTTTGATCATTACCGGAAGCCAGCGGCTGAACAAATCTGGGTGACCCCGCAGGCCGTACCCAACATCTCCCGCGATCCTCAACAGGAACAAAAGCTATGAGCCCAACCACGCCTCCCGACAAGACAGAACTCCGCAAGATCGTAGCAGTCGCTGGATTGACTGGGGAACCGTCACCGATTCCACTGACGCGAATCTTAGAAAAGGTTCGCCACCTGATCGTGGACGTCCAAGTGGAAATGTTCCTTTGCGCGGAAGCGGAGGCTGACCGGTTGCACGAGAAACTAGCCCAACTACGCGATTTAGAGGGTCGGCTGACGGAGAGGTTGAAAGGCTGATGCCAACCGATCTCTTCTCCTCCATCTACTGGAATCATGAGCAAGCTCGCGTGCTTCTCACCCGCTGGGTTGGCATCGCTAACGAAGACCCGGAGCCACGGTATCGGGAGACGGCAGTCTTTCTGGAGACTCAGCAACTTCTCGAAGGACCGCAACCGTTGCCAGAAACGGAGCAGATGGCTGAACTGCGAAAGTCCTTCAGGTTCCAGATAGACGCGCAGCGCGAGGAGAAACTCAAAGCTTGGGATGATTTGGCAGTTGTGCGCAAAGAGTTGGCCGAAGTCCGCGCTGAACGGGATCGAATGTTTGAGATCCTGCACGCCGAATTACCTTGAAGTGGCGCAATAAGTATGTTAGATTGGAGTTGCCTTGTGGAAGGTTAGGTGAGGCGTAGATTTGGCTAGGCTTCATGCTCTGCCAAACGCTGAGATCATATCAAGGTGATTGCCTCGGGTTAGATGCCCCCAATGTGGAACATCCGAAGGAGTGAGAGGCTCCGAAAGTTTGGAATCGTGGCTGAGTGGTTTAAGGCAGCGGTCCTGAAAACCGCCGATACCTTCGGGTACCCTGGGTTCGAATCCCAGCGATTCTGCCAAGTTGTCCATCCGTGTGCTGTGCGGGGAGATCCCGTTTCGGTTGGAGGGGCGTTTTCGCACTTTCCGCCCCGATAGTCATGAATCAAAGGATGGACATAAAGTTCTAGGGTCTTGCGGGCGTGGTGTTGGGTAATCGACAAGATGCGCCTAAACTGGAAGCTTGGCCCTAGTTAAGTTTTGGATGCGTAGCTCAGCCGGAAAGAGCGATGGCCTTCTAAGCCATAGGTCGAATGTTCGAACCATTCCGCATCCGCCAAGTTCGGGAGTGGGCAGGTCGGATCGTAGCTGCGTCCCTCACAAGGGTTAGAGATCTCCGTACGCTATAGGTTCAACCGTTCTAGACGGAACCTGCCTTCCCGATACCGTTTTGTTTTGAAAGGACCACATATGGGCACCTGCCCCGTCAAGTATAAAGTTGACTTCTCAACCCTCCCCGCCACTATGCGCAACCTTCCACTGGATGACAGGTTCTTACCTGTACCTTGGTTCTGCGAGTGGTTCGACGGCAAGCCTGACTTCCGGGTCATGGACCCGCAGAAATTCAAGCGGGCGCTCCGCGACAAGCTATGCTGGGTGTGCGGCCAGAAGTTGGGCATCAACGTCTGCTTTGTCGCTGGACCCATGTGCGGGGTCAACCGTACCTCCAGCGAACCGCCATCGCACTTAAGCTGCGCTCGCTGGTCAGCCCAGAACTGTCCGTTCCTCTCCATCCCCAAGATGGTTCGCCGTGAAGACGACATCGTCAACAACGCCACCCTTCGGGAGAACTCGGCTGGGATCGCCATTACGCGCAACCCTGGCGTTGCCATGCTTTGGTCCACCCGTGAATATGAAGTCTTCCGGGTGGAGAACGGGATCTTGATCCAGATGGGGAACCCAACCGCCGTTGAGTGGTACGCGCACGGACGCCCAGCCACGCGGGCTGAGGTTGACGCCAGCATTGAAGGCGGATTGCCGTCGCTGCTCAACTTGGCCAGACAACAGCCGGGTGGCATCGAAGCGTTGCAGCAGGCAGTGAACATCTTCCAGCGGTACTTACCGGAGACTTAAATGGACCACGGAATCATCTTTATCGAGAAACGCCCACCTGGGCAGACGAAGATCGCCAAGCGTGAGTTGCGAGCAAAGTTGGGCGGATTGCCAGATGAGTGCCGCAACCATGGGCCAATCGACGTAGACAATCCGGGGTTTCGGTGTACGAGTTGGGGACCAACCGTTTACCGCTGCTCAACCTGCAATTCTACGTTTACGGAAGGCGAGAAGTTCGAGTACTGATGCCACTTCCCTATCCAGCGCCGACAGCCATACGAACTACCAAGCGTTGCAAGTTCAGTCTTCCTGGGAGAAAGTACAATTGTCGCTGTGTTGGCAACTACGAACTAGAAGTGCCCGAAGGCATGGATGGCCAGCCGGTTGTCAAGGGATACTGCGCTCCGCATTACGATACTAAGTGGAAGTTTTACAACCCGGAGCATGGCCCACGGCATGTCTGGGTGTGGGAAGTGAAAGCGTTGGGCCGGGAGCGCGTCGAGTTTTGCTGGATCTGCGGAAACTGTCGTGTCCATGACGGGCTTCCTGTATCTCCGTGTCGCGGTAGAGTAACCTTGCGGTTTTGGTAGCCGCCCATGTTGGACCATCGAAAGGATTGAATGAGCATTGCTAAATACTACTGCTTGGAGTGCAAAGGCACTGGCGCAACCGAACACGGATTCATGGACTGCGTTCCATGCCACGGACTAGGAATTGTACCTGATCCATTTGCCGTTCTTGTCTTAGAACAACAAGAGTTCTCGGAGAAGACGTTCGGCCCCGGCAAGCGAACATTGGGGATGATCGACCACATCATGAAGGAGTTGGCCGAGATTCGGGACAACCCTGATGATTTAACCGAATACATTGACGTGATGCTGCTCGCTATCGACGGCTATTGGCGGCATGGAGGTAAATCGGATGAACTTTGGCCGCGCTTAAGAGCTAAGTTGGCGAAGAACAAAGCTCGGAAGTGGCCCGCGCCCAAAGATGAGAACTCAGCCGTTGAGCATGATCGTCAGGAAGAGGCCTAGATGACCACAGCCAAACTCTGGATGACCGGCCTATTCGTGGTCTTTGTGGTTGCTGGGTATCATGTCTGGACATCGCCAAGTTCCATCTTGTCGCAGACGCCCATCCTTCAGGTTTCCCACAGAGACATCTTCGTCTACCCGATTGAATTGACAATTGCGGAGTTGAAGCGGGAGAAGATTTACGTCTCAGTCCGTATGGTCACTGGAGAGTTTTCTGACAAGTATTCTTCGGTGAAAGTCGAACAAGGCGATTTCAAATACGAGATGGACAACGTCAAGGATGGCACCGTCGTTGAAAAGTTGGATGAACTGATCCGTCACCACTTCCCAAGTTCGGAGTACGTACTCAACCATCCACTGATTACGGAGAAGCCATGAAGGCGTCCGACATCACCGACAAGCAGATCTTCGCGGTTATTGACACATTTCCACTCCTCGGGGAAGGTGAATTTCAATACCGGCCTTGGGTGATGACTTGGGATTTCTATGAAGCTTTCCCTGACTTCCCGCAGAAGGTTATCATGGCCAAATTGAAACAAATGGTCAAAAAGAACCGGCTCCAAGGTTGCTGCTGCGGTTGTCGTGGAGATTTCCAAAGGATTGATGAGGTCTGACTATGATCCGATTGCTCTTACTCGCCCAACTTGGACTGTTTGCCCAGAACGCCGACACCCGGTTCAACGTGGACATCCTTGACGAGCCCAACTGTCGGGCTGGCTACGGAGTGACCGGCCAACCGATGTTGAGCGGCGACCGCACACGTTTTGGATTCTGCTATGAAGAGAAGCTCTACGCCATCCGCCCGGAGACGGAAACCGAGAAGTTCCTGATGATGCGCTTGCTGTCAGAGATGCAGATGTCGGAGTCCCGGCTGGATGCCATGAACCAGTTGTCCCGCATTCTTACGCCACCAACAAAGAAGCCCAAGTCTGTTGCTGAATCCGGTTTTAGCGGATCGGTCTCGGCCAATGATAGCTGGAAATCCTCATCCTCATCCTACGCATCCTCGAACAGTTGCGCTGTTGATGAAGCGGGTTCTGACCTTGGGAAGTTTTGCGGAGTTTATACCGGCGAAACCGTAGATCACGTTGGGGCTCGGCTATGCGTTGGTGTTGGCTTTAAGGCTGAAGCTAAAAATTTCGTTGAAGGTCGTACCTATACCTGCCGCGATGGACTTTTGAAAGCGATAAGCGGAGGGAAGCCGTCGCCTAAGCCAAAGGCAGCCCCGAAGTACATGACGCCCAGCGGAGCCGCCAACTGGGACGTTCACGAATCCTGGCCGGAACGACGGGCGGATGGACGTTTCAGGTGGACAACCATCATCCACCAAGGCCTGTCCAGCGCGCGGGAAGAATGCAAGGGCCGAGCCCTTACTTTTTGTGAGGTTGTCGAAGGTAACCCAGCCGAGTTCGCCGCAACCATGGTTGAATGGCTGACCGATGAGCAACTGGTTGAGCGGCGCTGTTCGTATATGAGTTCGTTCGCGATGACAGCCACGCCCATCTTGGACCATTCCGGGCGAACCCACTATTGCGAGAATAAGAAGATCATCTCTGTATCTAGAAAGAAGGTAAAGCCATGAGCGCTTGCAATGATCGTAACTGTCCACGGTGCGGAGAAGGTCCACGCTACCCAACCCGAGACCCGCTCTGCAACTGCGATGAACTACTGCACATCTACATCCAACCGGGTGGACACGTTCACATCAACTGCCCGGTCCACGGGGATCGCAAAGTTTACGGACGCCCAATGACCATGGGGGAGTCTTTGAAGGAATTTACACGATGAAATGAAGTCTAACGACAACCTCCGTCATGATCTGGCCTGGGGCTTCGTCTTTGCCTTAACCTTTGTGATGCTTGATGTTTCACTCCGTATCGCTGCTCAGCGCATAACCTGCCCAGAATGCGTAACGATTATCGGTAGGTTGTGTCTAGGTACTGATGCCCAGTGCGCTACAGTTATGTTTGATCCTCTGGATGCGCCTTAAGGCCGCTATGCGAATCATCTTTCAGAACTGCACGTTTACCGGCGCTGACTCAACCGTCCTCGCCAAGCTCGACCAAATACTCTCAAACCAGGAGGCCATGATGGCCAAAATCGTTCTCACCGAAGAGCAAGTAGCTCAGATCAATACCGCTGTTGCCGAACTCACCGCTGCCAGTTCCGCCGCTTTCGAGCGCGTGAACGTGGACATCGCGGCCCTACGCGCCCAAATCGACGCCGGTACACCCGCCACCGTCGAACAGTTGGACGCCATCCTCAACCCCATCGCTACCGCCAAGGCCGCGTTGAACAGCTTCGATCCCATCCCCGAAGTCCCCGGTGTGCTCGACCCTCCCAACCCTCCCGTGGATGAAGTCACTGGCCGTCGCCGCTTTTAACTCAACCAACATCTCGACGACGAAGCCCGCCGAAAGGCGGGCTTTTGCTTTTGGTACGATGGGTTCAATGCAGCACCGTTCTCGGTCTTGCAGGTGTTCCCCTCCTTATGGACAGGGATTCGGCTTATTGTCCCGTGAGCCAGTCAAATCACGGGACAATAAATACCTCAAATAACTCTTGATTGCTCGACTAACTTCAGTTAGACTGGTTGTATGCCAGAGCCGAAGTGGAACCCAATTGAGTCTGCGCCGAACAATGTCTTGGTTATGACAAAGGTTGACGACGCCAAGGGTGTGCGCAACGTCCAATCGCTTCGCCGGTCGGGCAACCTTTGGTTCGCCGGAGGAACGTACATCTACTACGATCCAACCCACTGGCGCGAGATGACGAAGGAAGATTTCTAGGACGCCCACTATGACCATGGACCAACCGAAATTTATAAGCTGCTTCGGCAATGAACCGACCCCCGACGACGCCAAGATCGAGATCGTATCCGAGTCTGAACACGTCAAGGTTGCGGTCGTTGGATACCGTCCATCCACAATGCCACCTGAAGAGTATGAGCGGATGATGGAGTGCGTAAGAACTGCATTCCCACCTGGGATGTTGGAAAAGGCATGGAACGACATGCACGATCCGAACAGCAAGTTAAACCAAGACATGCGTGCGATGTACAACTCCCCAGAGTTTCTGCAAGGCAGCGGCAAGTGGTTGTTCTCCGGGCAATTTACCGGCTGTTAGACGAAGTAAAACGGGAGCGCGGGATCGACCTGCGAGACCCGAAAAACCATCAGAAAAGGACATAAACCATTGACTTACGATTTTGCACAGAAAAAGAGCCCCGTGGAGTATCTTGCCTCCATTATTGGCTGGAGCATTCTCTTGTTCATCACGCCGTTCCTGCGCGTTTGGGTGATGGGCTACTTATGGGTTTGGTTTATCACCCCGATCTTCGGGATGGTGCGCCCGGCCTACGCTTTGATGTACGGGTTATATCTGTTCGTGCAGTTTTTGGTGATTCGCGTTCATTCCAACGAGTATGACGAAGCGACTCCGGCTCAAAAGAAGAGGCGCGAACACGCTGGTTGGGTCCAAGCCGTCGTGCAACCCTTGGCGTTCCTGTTATTTGGCTGGCTTACGCAGCGGTTTTTCCTCTAAAACAGGCTGAAAAGTTCTAAAAACATGGCAAAATGCTCGAAATGCCGGAATAAGGCCCAAGATGGGCTGGATTATTGTGTCGCTTGCGCGTGCAACAAAAAGCGGAGTGACAAGGTTGCCAGGATCAAACGATGGAGGCAGAAGCGAATTGAAATTGGGTGGTGCGTATATTGCCCAGCTTCCAACCTACAGCCAGCACGTAAGGGGTTGCAGACATGTTGGGCGTGCGCAACCAAGCGGGCGGCGGCTAAAGTTGAGGCTTATCAGTCCAAGATGGGCGGAAAGAAAGGAACGAAATGAAACGACTATTGCTGATTCTGGCGGTTGTGTTGTGTGGTTGCGCCAACCCGAGCGGAGACCCGATCCCTCATCCGAATCTTGTAGATCTAACACCCTACGGGATGATCGACGGGTGTAAGGTCTATCGAGCCGGTAGCCAGCGTGAGTTGATCGTCACCTGCCCGCCCACAAAGGGTTGCGCGGAAGTGCCCGAGGTCAAGAAGTGAAGCTACTACTGATTTGTGCGCTGGCGGTTATGTTCTCGGGATGCGAGCCTCTGCCATTATCGACAATCTCCTGCCCATCCCCTTGCACGTTTGATGGCATTGCCGCCGAGCTAAAGGCCGATGGGATTGACGCTCACTTCTACGTTTATACTTGGTCCTCAACCATTCGTATAGACCACAAGCTTGGGGTGAGCGAATACAACGGCATCCGTCCAGGACATGAGGCTGCGGTGCTTCATCGCGCCGTACTCCGGGATCTTCCATGGTCCCAATATGCCAAGAGAGTAGAGGCAAAGAAATGACCCAGCACCAGAAAGCCATCGCCAAGTTCTTCCGGCGCTACAACCCACGGACCAAGGCGCAGAAGCGAGCGTTGAAAAAGCGCTATGCCATGTGTAGGATCATCGAGCGCATTGTCAATCGGGGATATACGAAGTCTTTGAGGCCGCTACCGGAGCGGAGCGACAACGAAGATGGCCTAACCCGAGCGTATTTGAACCTGCGCGAGAAGCTCCGCGATGAGGGGAAGTGGTTTACGGTCCATCCGGTTGAGAAGTCCAAGATGGGCGACCAACCGCAGCCAGCGATGGACTTCAGCGCGATGCCGGTGCCATGCGACAACGTAGACGATATGATCGACGAGGCTTTCAAGACCGGCGTCGGATTCTGGAAGGTTGGGAGCAGCTTCTAGCCATGGGAATGTTCGACTACATCAAGGTCCCCGCGTTGGGGGATATCAGCTTCCAAACCAAAGATCTGGAATGCGTGATGTCTTCCGTCACCATCAATGAGCAAGGGAAACTCATCGCTGCGGATGATAGTTACTACACCCAGTCGGGACTAGGTCAATTCTGCGGCTGCATCAACTTCTACAGCGAAGAGCCGAAGACTGGGCGATGGGTAGACTACCGGGCAACCGTCCGAAACGGGCAGTGCTCGATGATCGAGAAGATGTTGCCGAGCGGCTGGAAGATCAAGATCCGCTACGACAAGAAGAAACGAAAGGTCTAATTCATGCCAGTACAACTCTTTGCCATCACCCCAGCAGACGCGCATTACCGGCGTATGCTCACCATCCACCAGACCTGCACGGAAGCCAAGGTTGAGATTCCGGCTGCGGTCCAAGCCTTCTTTCAGTTTGATGCCAAGCCGGAGCCGGTTGGGCAGAAGTTCAACCTGGACGGCAACGCCGGAGTCGCGACGTTCGCCAGCAACGACAGTGAGGGCTTCGAAGTCTATCTGGACGATCTCGATCCGTCCATCCGGGTGCTGCGCTTTGTGGCGGGGAAGTAGTCGATGCCATTTCTCATAGATAAATGGGCTAAGGTTGTACTGGATTGCGGCCTGGACAAAATTTCCGCAGACTATCGCGAGGCACTCCGAAGTGCTTTCTTTGCTGGCGCGGAATCAGTGTACGGTGGATTTATTGGAACAGTCGAGGCTGGCAAGCGCGGAGAGGATCAGGCCCTGTTCAAGTTTATGGACCAACTTCACGGGGAACTCGAACACAACAAGAACTACCTGCGCGAGTATGAACCGCAGCGAAGTGACCCGACGCAAGGAAAGGTCCAATAACGATGCCAAACCCGATCAAAGACGGCTGGGAGCAGTGTCTTGCCTTCAACAAGCTGGAGGTCGCGCCTCCCAACGAGTTGGCCATCATCAAGGCAGCGTTTTACGCCGGTTGCGCGTTGATGTTCAACCAGATTAGCGAATGCAATTCCGGCGAAGACATCGGAGCTTTTATGGAGCAGGCCCACGCGGAACTAGCGGTTGGGCAGCAGGAATACATGGAGCGGCAAGCCCGGCTCCAAAATGTCGATCTAACGAAAGTGAACTAACCATGAACGATTCAACTACGATTAAAATACAACGCCGAGACGGCAAATGGGATATCGTCTCCCAAATAGACGGCGACATTTGGATTGAGGAACGAGGCAAGACGTTAACGGAAATGCAGAGCGCTGGACGAGGTCACCTGGAACACTTTGGCAATCTCGTAAAAACCAATCAATGCGATAGGAATGCCACCGTTAACCCGATCCAGGAATCGCTGGACAAAACAAGTCGGACATATCCTGGTGGCAAGTTTCAGTTTTACGACGCGCAACCGACCGAGGCCAACAACGCCAAGCCGGATCGCACGATCAAGATCACGGTTGGAAAAAGCTTGTCCAGCCCTGGAAAATGGTTCTCCAATCACACCATTGGACCAGATGCGGGAAGCTTGGGCTTTGACACCAAAGACGCCGCCATCGACGATGCGATCAAGAACCTCAACGCCCAACGGGACAAGCCCATCGTGGGCGACAAGTTCCCCGCCATCCAAGTCTTCGGCATCACCAGCCAAGCTAAGGTCAAACTGGACAACATGCTCGCCGTCCGCAAGGCCTGCCAACTTGTCAATGTACCCGTCCCAGCAGAAGTCACAGTCTTCCTGGCCAACGATAAGGATGGAGTCCAAGACCTCTTCATCTTAGGCATCGTAACCAAACCCGAACCCGATGTAGCAGACATCAATCTCGATTCCCTGTCCGGGTACCGCACCATCCGTATCGTAACCAAGTAGCCCACTATGGGCAGAAAGAACTACCATGCCAACTGAATTTGTAGAACCAGTCACCGCCAGCAACTCGCCGGGCGAAGGTATCGTCAATATCTCCATCCGAAAAGCGGGACACCCAACCCAATACCTGTACGACTTCATGATAAACGGCAAGAAGCGCCCTGAATTGCTGGACATAGCACAGATTCAGGCCGCCGTTCGCGTCAGCCTGGAACTACTCCGCGATGGGTCCAATGATCCATACCGGAAAATGTTAGCTGCCAAAGAGGCATGTGTAGCGGCTGGCGTCCCCGTCCCTCCCGAAGTCTCCGAGTACCTGTCCAAAGCTGACGCTATCCCGAAAGGCTGAACCGATGATAGACCGTGACCAGATCTACTTTAATCTTTCTATCTCAGCCGTTAGAAGCAGCACTTCTGAGAAATTCCATAAAATGCTAGCGGTTTACGAAGCCTGCAAAGCCGCTGGCATCGAGCAGCCAGAATGCGTCTGGTCCTACTTCAACAATGTCCCTCCCAAAAAAGAAGGCAACGGCGTAGAGATTCCACTACAAGATGACCCAGACTCACACGAATCTCCATTCCAGATCATCAATGGAATACGCAAAGACTACAATTCCCGCTATACCAATTTCGCGATAAACCTCCACAATCTCCCCGAAGACGTTGACCAAATCATCGTTTCCGCAGACTTCGTGGAGCGCCGTTCCATTATTCCAGGTAAAGAGCAGACCTAAACCCATGCCACTCATCTTCGCAGACGTCATCAAACCCTGTACCCCAGAATGCGCAGCCGCCCATTCTGGGCTCGACCACTTGCCCCTAGTTTCTCGCCATCGGTTGGACCTCGATACCTTGGGGCAACTCAACTTCAATGGCGACAAAGCATCCTCTTCCCGCTTTGACCTCGACCAGCTACCATTAGGTACGGTGGCACTAACCATCAAATTTGATTGAAAGCCCCCCATGAAAAGATATCCCAACGCAACATCCTTTCTGGCCCTCTTGATCTCCATCATCATTTGGGTTCTCGCTCTCGTACTTCATTACCTATCGCTAACTAAAGGCTGAACATGAAACACACCCTAACCATACAAATCTCCAAGTCCGAAAACCCCGACTGGTCCTGCCTCGATGTCGTCTTCAATGGTGTCCATCGCCACTCCAACCTCGAAAGGCCACAACTACTCAGGCTCATCGAATCCGCCATCATCATAGATCTCCAAACGTGCTCTCCCCCTAAACCACAAGAGCCCGTTAAGACGTTCGTCGAAGAGTGCCATCGTGCTGGCATCGCAGTCCCGGATCAGATCTTAGCTATGACCCGTTAGGCGAATCTCTACTTTCTTTTTTTTGGTTTGTTTTTTTTGAAGTGTGAGGGTAGCCCAATTGCCCCCGGCGCGGCGTTTTCATAACCCCCACCCCCCTGTGCGGTTTTGCATGGGTGCGTGGGGGTTGGGGTTTTGGCGCGCCTGGGGCTGGGGTGCGTGGGCTAGGTGCGCGTGTCTCAGGCTAGGCTGGCTGGGTTTGGGATATCGGGTTAGGGGATTGTGATTGAGCCGGGCGCGTGTAGGCATGGGTGCCAAGTTGGGCCCGTGCTTCGGGAGCCTGCCGGGGATTGGCTGCTAGAGAAAGAGCCGAGCATGGGAAGCTGGGGAAGAACGCATCATTGGATCTTGATGGGTTGATATCAAGCATGGATGGATGGACACTCCATATGTGGAGGCTATCCACTCACGCGGCATAGTTCGTAAAACCGGAACAATTGAACAATGCACGGTAGTTCATGGTTTACGAACTATAGGCTGGAATAGTTCACGAATTCAGAACAATGGAACAATCAAAGGGAAGCATCATAGTATACTGGAACTCGTTAGCCCAATCTATTGCGCGATCAGCTAACTCGACAGCAGGAAAGCGCGGCTCCACAAAAGAGAGAATAGAGAGGCTTAGTATCCTATAGAGCGTTAGTATGTCTATATCTATGAGTGTACTGCTCACGCCCAACCGGGGTTCGCCTAAAAATGTAGAGAAATATACAGGTTAGGCGTCTTTGGGCGGCTTGCGCCTTTGTGGCATCGTCCAAGTTCCCGAACGTCTGGCTATCGCCTGTCATTCGATATTCGCGAATAGCGAATACTCTACGTCCTGGCCTTCCCAGCCGCTCTATCGCCTTCGCCCATCTTGGACCATCTGAAACGCTCTCTGGCTCTCTGTGTCCTATCTATACCCACTCTCCCAGCCGCTTGCTAGTACCATTCGTACTGAGGTAAAATAACTTAGAAATTAGTACTGTACATTCTCTCAGATATCTATATACTGGGTGATGAAAGGGCCTTCAACCATGCCGAGTACCACTAAACCATACACCGCAGCCGATCAACCCTTACTCCGTCCCATCGCTAAAGAGTTAGCCGCTGCCGAACGCGAGGCCATCCAGACCCTACGCGAAGATATCGCCAGCGCGGAACGCCGCTTCCGTGAGAACCATGTACGCAGCCTTGCCTTTTCAGCGAGGAATAAAATATCTCGTTATTTGCAGATTAGTACTTGACAAAATCACCAACAGGATTTAGTCTGTAATAGAAGGGATCAAACGAACATGAACATAACATCACAACTACAGCACAAGAAAACCGGGAAGCTTAGCTGGCGAGTCCTCCGCCAGGGCCCCACCGATAAGCCGCTCAGCGTCGGCTCAACCATCAACGTAAACGGACTATGTGTTGTCGAGGCCATCCGCACGGAGGGGGCGGCGGCATGAAGGCCTCTTACCCAACACTGTTAGGAGCAAAGCGGAATGCTCCTAACAGGGCTCATTCGCCCTGCGTGGCCAAGCTCCAGAATGGCCGCTATGAAGCTTTCCCGCTCGGCCATCCGTTGCCGGTCGGCGCGGTTATCGTGTCCAGAAACACGTTAGGGAAATGGTTCGATGCCGACGAACTGCAAGCCGAATGCCAAGCCCTCGGCTACGACAACGGTTGGAACTAGCCACCACCTGAAAGGACCCGCCCACCATGGACCAAATCACCAAACACGGCGTTTGCCTGTACAACGCGTCCAAGGCCTACCGCGCAGCTTATGAGCGATCTCAGGACGCTATGTCGGTTCTGGGTCGATCAATTCGCGTGGATCGCAAGCCCAACCGCCAGACATGACGCCGTACACTTCGGAATTGTAGTTATGGCTGAAGACGTCGAAGCCGTTCAACCCTAACCCGCCCATCTTGGACCAACGAAAGGACCTTAATCACATGATGACCATGCAAGACCTATTAGCTCTAGTGACGTTTACCCCGCCCGTAGAATGGGATGATGTTGTTACGCGTTGGCTCAGCAAGGACCCAGCCGTGAACCTCGGCAAAGACTACTTGCCGCCCATAGAGCAGCGCATGGACCCGATGACAGCCAGCCATAACTTGGATCGGGCTATTATCCTACTCGCCCGCTTCCGTGCTTACTTTGACGCCCGCTTTCATTCTGGCTGCACTCACGCCGAGGCCGTGAAAGATGCAAACAAGCTTGTCACCAAAGTTCGCCGCGCTTTGGGCTATACCTACCCTAAAGACGATCTCAACTTCTAACGATCAACCCTAAAAGGACCTCACCCAAATGAACTATCTCACCCTTGAACCCGGAAAGCCGCTCCATGCGCGTCTCGACGAGAAACAGCAGTACCAAAGCCGCTTCCTAACATCCGTCGCGCTCAATCTGCAACGGATCACAGGCGACAACTGGCAAGCACGCCAGACGCTTGACATGGACGAGCGGCCCTATGGTATCCCTCACCTGTACAACGACACCACCGGCGAGGAGATCTTTACCAGCAGCGCATATAACGAGCCACACAAGATCAAGTTTAGCGGCATGTGGCCGGAGGCTAAGACGCTGAGCGGCTCCATTGAACGCTTTACCCCGCACGCCGACGCCCAGCCCGAAATCGGCCTGTCTGATACGCGAGACCCGCTCGACGCCGCCAAGGCCATCGTTAACCGCTTCCTGCCTCCCTTCCGCCGCCTATGGGAAGCACAGGCCCAGGTGCGCGAACGCTTCTATAAATGTCAAGCGCTCGAACAACAGGCCCGCGAAGCCGTTCTGGCCTTCTTCCCTGAACGTGGACGCGCAGAGCGTAACGGGGATTATGTTAGCGTGTGGGTATCGACGCCCAACGGTGGTACCGTCGAAGTCACCACGCAACACGGTAGCAACGAGCTAACCATCAAGATCAGAGATCTCAAATTGGACGCGCTGAAACCCCTCTTTGACGCGCTAGGCGGATGGAGCAAGCCCTACTAAGGGCTACTCCTTCGCCCATCTTGGACCACCCAACAGGAGAATAGACACCATGGCAAAACTCAGCAAGGCAGAATGGAAAGCCCACGAAGAAGCTAAGCGCATCCTGACAAAGGACACGCTTAGCCACGATGAAAAGCTGTACGTACTGGAGAACTGGCACGAGAGCGCAACCAACGACAACGCCCGCCTAGGGGCCTTCTTTACACCCATGGCGCTAGCTATCGACCTACGAGAGCAACACCAATATGTACCGAGCCAACGCCCTGATGGACGATGGCCGTTGGGTCCCGCTTAGCAATCTTTGGAATGATCGGGAATGTGGCCTACGCATCCCCGGCGATTGCGTACTGGATGAACCCAACCGCTGCACGTTCGAAGTATGCCTGAAGAGCTTTGCGAAGCGCATCGGTAAGCATGTAGTTGTGGATGTCTACCGACACCGCAACGAGGTCGAATGGAGACACAATGACAACTAACTACACAACAGAAGATAGTGAAATCGAAGTCCGCGCCGACTGGGCGAAATCGGAAGCTTATATCTACTATCGTCGCAAGACGGATGTCGAAGATGGTCTAGAAGAATGGCATCACGCCGATTTAACAGTCGCACAAGCCCGCCATCAAGAAGTCACCGCTATTCGCATGGTCGGCGAATGGCTGGAACAACAGTAATTAACGGACATCCAAGTCGCCGGGATCGGCGGCCAGAAAGAGGAAATATCATGAAAGTTGTATTTGCACTGACGGCTAGCAATAGCTCCTACCGTTATACCGTAGCGTACTTTACGGACGGGGTATGTGCTCTAGCTGAGTTCAATGAAAAAAAAGAAGAACTATTCCAGCCCGCTGTTGAGCTTAGCCTAGTTCCGAACGGCTGGGGCATGCCTGGATTCACCAAGTGGCCTCAGGAGGATATTCTCATTTCGTCTTCCATCGACAAGCTACCCATATGGTTGTACGGCACGCCGAAGGAAGAATGGCTGGATGGCTGAAACAGAAAGGATGCTGAACCCATGCTAAGAACCAGTACCTATATACTTTCGTACGCTTTCACCCTTTGGGCCGTCGCCCAACTGCTAGACCATCGCACCTTAGACGCCGCTGTACTTCTAGGGGCTGCTGCTGTCTTTGCAGCCCTCAACGCTTGGGGGCGCGAATGACCAACCCGCACAAGCGCCCCACGCACCATTACCACTACGACGAAGTACGCCGGTTGATGGAGACCCCAGCGACCACGTTGGACCAGGAAGACCGCGACGAACTACGAGGGAATCTGGGCGACATCCGCGA